>OGRU01002377.1_pt1 | contig 12389 bp, 7 predicted proteins | sample 1553541 | NCBI WGS metagenome assembly OGRU01 (sample SAMEA2580068, study PRJEB22360) | human gut metagenome | biome: human gut; feature: human-associated habitat; material: faeces | place: Denmark | collected 2008/2010
CCGAATGGAGCCAGTTCGCCCGTAAGAACTACTTCTACCCGGACATGCCGCGCGATTACCAGATCTCGCAGTATGACAAGCCAACCAACGGCAACGGCTACCTCGACGTGGAGCTTGAGGACGGCACCATCTTCCGTGTGCCGATCGAGCGCGCCCACATCGAAGACGACGCCGGCAAGAACACCCACGTCGGTGGCGCTGACGGCCGTATCGAAGGCGCCGACCACTCGCTGGTCGACTACAACCGCGCCGGCGTGCCGCTGATCGAAATCGTGACCAAGCCGATCGAAGGCGCAGGAGACCGCGCCCCCGAAATCGCAGGCGCCTACATGCGCGCCATCCGCGACATCGTGCGTGCGCTGAACATCTCCCATGCCCGCATGGAGCAGGGCAACATGCGCGCCGACGTGAACGTGTCGCTGCGCAACAGCCCGTCCGATCCGTTCGGCACCCGTTCCGAAACCAAGAACGTGAACTCGTTCCGTGGCATCGAGAAGACCATCCAGTACGAGATCCGCCGTCAGGCCGCCATCCTTTCCGAAGGCGGCGAGATTCTGCAGGAGACCCGTCACTGGGACGAGGCCTCGCAGACCACCGCCGGCGGCCGCGTGAAGTCCGACGCCGACGACTACCGCTACTTCCCGGATCCGGATCTGGTGATGCTGCACATCACCAAGGAGCACATCGAGGAGATGAAGGCCCAGATGCCGGAAATGCCTCGTGAGCGCCGCAACCGCCTGAAGGGCGAGTGGGGCTTCAACGATCTGGAGATGCGCGACGTGCTCAACGCCGACGCTCTGGACCTGCTCGAGGACACCGTCAAGGCCGGCGCTTCCGCCTCGGGCGCCAAGAAGTGGTGGCTGGGCGAGCTGTCCCGCGAAGCCAACAACAAGGGCGTGAGCCTTGAAGAGCTGCCGATCACCCCGGCCGACGTCGCCGAGGTCGAGAAGCTCATCGCCGACGGCAAGCTCAACGACAAGCTCGCCAAGCAGACCGTCGCAGGCGTGCTCGCCGGCGAAGGCACTCCGGACGAGGTCGTCAAGAAGCACGGCTTCCAGGTCGTTTCCGACGACGGCGCGCTCGAAAAGGCCGTCGACGAGGCACTCGCGGCCAGCCCGGACATCGTCGAGAAGCTCAAGAGCGGCAACATGAAGCCGATGGGCGCGATTATCGGCGCTGTCATGCGCGCCACCCGCGGCCAGGCCGACGCGAAGGCCGTCACCAAGATCGTGATGGGCAAGATCAAGTGACATTCCGGCGATTGCCGAACGTTGCCTGATTGATGGCATCGAAAGGCGTGCGTTTTTGCGATGAGAGGAATCGTAAAAACGCACGCCTTTCTGCATTTTGTTGCTTTTTATCTGCTTTTACATGCCTTTTCGTACGATTCACGCGTCGGCTGGGGAGGTTTCACGGGGATTTTGCCTAACAAAACTCCCAGCTGGCGTTCAGTCGGGTACAATACCGTCGGTATGGGTGCGGCGAGGGACCGCGCCGAGAAACATAGGAAACGATAATCATGTCAGAGTACGCTGAAACCACAGCGAAGGAACAGACGACGGACCAGCGGGCGAGGGAGCTGCCGGAACGCATCGTCATTCCGCCCATCAAGGGCGAGATGGTGCACTTGCGCCGCGCCACCATCGACGACATCGCACGCATGGAGGTCATTGAGGCGTACGTCGGCGCATCCGGCATCACCGGCAAGGACCGCGTGGCCGAACGTGGCGCTGTGAACGCGTGGGTGCGTCGTTCCGTGGCATGGTCCAATGGCGAAAAATCGAACGAATCCGGCGTGGGGGATCCGGAATCTCGTCGTACCATCGCATGGTCCATCGTCACCGAAGCCGACCATGACGGCGACGGCGAGCTTGACGCGGCCTCTTCCGACAACGTGATCGGCATGATCTTCCTCATCGACATCGACGGCTGGGCACGTTCCGCCCGCATCCAAGTGGTGCTCGGCAAGGACTACCGCGGCCGCGGCTACTCGCGAGACATCATGCCCCGCGTGATGACGTACGGCTTCGCGCCGGAACCGGCGGGCCTCGGCATGCACCGCATTTGGGTGGCCGTGCCGGAACAGAACACGCGTTCCGTATCCGTCTACCAGTCGCTCGGCTTCGTGCCGTCCGGCCGTTCGCGCGATGCCCTGTGGAACGCGTCGGAGAACCGTTACCAGGACCTCATCGTCATGGACACGCTCGTCGACGAATTCGACCCGATCCGCTCGCTCGACGCGTTCGGCATGCACGTGATCGAAGACAATCCGGGCGTCAAGGAGGCGTTGAGCGCCCGCGAACACTCGATCGCCATCCAACTCAACTCCGTACATAAGGGCGATGCGGACGATGCCGCAGCGGCAGGCCAGAGTGGAGACACTGCGCAGACCTCCGCCGACGAGACGTCTGCCGCGCCATCGCAGGAATCGCAGCCGAACGAAGCATCCGGAACGGCGAAGACGGACCAGAAGGCCGGCGATGCCGACAGCAACTGGCCGTACAGCTCGGATGAGCGCAAAACCTCGAAGGATGCTTGGTGGCGCACGCTTGGGCGTGGCCGCAAGCGCGACACGGAAGGCAGACGATGAGCGCCGAGGACCTCGACAACTACGAAACCGACGCCGAGCTGTCCCTATACAAGGAATACCGCGACGTCATCAAACTGTTCACCTACGTTGTGGAGACCGAGCGCCGCTTCTATCTGGCCAACAAGGTCGATTTCAACGTGCGTTCCGCCGGCCAGGACGTCTACTTCGACGTGCGGCTGACCGACGCGTGGGTGTGGGACGTCTACCGTTCCAGCCGTTTCGTCAAGAACGTGCGCATCGTCACGTTCAAGGACGTGAACGTCGAGGAAGTGCAGAAAACCGACATCGACATTCCCGACAGCATGTAACGGACCTACGGAAAACCAGCCTTCGGCGGAAGCCGTACGGCTGGTTTTCCTTCTATCAGGGCGATTGCTGTCGGACTTGGCGGTGATTTTGTGTGCATGCGCACAGGTGCGCTGTGCGTTTCCCTACCTTCGGGTAGAATATCTTCGATTTTGTTTGTAAGGAGACTTCAAAGTGACGCAAAAGCAATCCGTGGTCATCATCGGTGGCGGCCCTGCCGGCCTGACTGCCGCTTGGGAGCTCGTCAAGGACGGTGGCTCCGAACAGTACGACGTGACCGTGCTGGAAGCCACCCGCGAATTCGGCGGCATCTCCCGCACCGTCAAGCATGACGGCAATCGTATGGATATCGGCGGCCACCGCTTCTTCTCGAAGGACGACCGCATCATGGACTGGTGGAAGGACGTTCTGCCGCTGCAGGGCGCACCCAGCTATGATGACAAGAAGCTCCACCGCGAGCATGATATGGAGCCGGGCGGCCCGGATCCGGAAATCGAAGACAAGGTGATGCTCAAGCGCCACCGCGTGTCCCGCATCTACTGGAACCGCCACTTCCTCGACTACCCGATTTCCCTGAGCGCCAACACCCTGAAGGCCATGGGATTCAAGCTCACCATGGTCGCCGGCTTCAGCTACCTGAAGTCCATGGTGCACAAGCTGCCGGAAACCAACCTGGAGAACTTCTACATCAACCGTTTCGGCCGTAAGCTCTACTCCATGTTCTTCGAGGGCTACACCGAGAAGCTGTGGGGCCGTCACCCGTCCGAAATCTCCGCCGACTGGGGTGCGCAGCGCGTCAAGGGCCTGAGCATCATGGGCGTGCTGAAGAACGCCTTCCAGAAGCTCCTGCCGAAGAAGCGCGACAACTCCGAAGTCGAAACCTCCCTCATCGAGGAATTCTGGTATCCGAAGCTTGGCCCGGGCCAGCTGTGGGAAACCGTCGAATCCAACTGCGAAGCCGCCGGCGTGAAGGTCATCACCGACGCCAATGTGGTGGAAATTCGCCAGAAGGACGGCAAGATCGCATCCGTCGTGTACGAGGATTCCGAAGGCAACCGCACCGAAATGGCCGCGGACGACTTCATTTCCTCCATGCCGGTCAAGGACCTTGTCAACGCCGTGGACGCCTCCGACCAGCCGGCTCCGAAGGATATGACCGAAATCGCCAACGGCCTGCCGTACCGCGATTTCGTCACCGTCGGCCTGCTCGTCAAGCACCTGCGCCTGACCAACACCACCGACATTCCGACCCTCGGCAACCCGCCGATCGTGCCGGATTGCTGGATTTACGTGCAGGATCCGGGCTACAAGGTCGGCCGTCTGCAGATCTTCAACAACTGGAGCCCGTACCTGGTCAAGGACGTCGACAACACCGTGTGGATCGGCCTCGAATACTTCTGCGAGGAAGGCGACTCCTTCTGGAACATGACCGACGAGGAAGCCACCAAGTTCGCCATCCAGGAGCTCACCCGCATGCAGGTCATCAACGGCCCGCAGGACGTGCTCGACTCCCACCGCGAACGCGTCAAGAAGGCTTACCCGGCCTACTTCGACACCTACGACCGCATGCCCGAACTCGTCGATTACCTCGACTCCTTCGGCAACCTGTACTGCGTTGGCCGTAACGGACAGCACCGTTACAACAACATGGACCACTCCATGGCCACCGCCATCGAAGCCGTCAAGGACATCAAGAGCGGCGAAACGTCGAAAGACAACGTGTGGTCGGTCAACACTGACAAGTCCTACCACGAAGAAAAGTAGAAAAATAAATAACGCGTGCGCATACGCCCTTTCTCCGGCGCTCGACGTACCTTTGTACGCCTTCGGCCTCAGACGGGCGTCTTCGCACGCGTTATTTATTTTTCGCAGCGTAACTTTGATCAAGCCCATGCTTTTTGGCATGGGCTTTTTCATTGCGATTTTTATTGCGATTGCGCGGTGCGCGAACCGCACGGGCGGACCGCGCGTGCCCGCTTTGCGTTGGTCTGGGTTGCGTTGTATGGTTAGGACAGTTCGAAAACCGCGATGTTTCGCGGCGGACTTTTCATTCGACGGAAATTTTCCGCAATTCTTTTTTGCAGCTGTCGCGGGCGCATGCCTGTGGAAGCCAAGGAAAGGCAACTACCAGTGGCAACAAGCCCTAATCTCGATGATATGAAACTGCCCGAGCTCAAGGAGCTCGCCAAGCAGATGGGACTTCGTGGTGTCTCCACCATGCGCAAGACCGAACTGATCGCAACACTTCAAGCCGCCCGTTCCGGCGGCCAGGCTCCGGCCGGCGTCACCGTGCGCGCGCCAAAGTCCGCTCCCGCCGCAGACGCTGAGGTCAAATCGGCAAAGGACAAGAAGGCCGATGAAGCCAAGCAGGAGGAACGCCCCGTCCGTGCCAAGCAGGCCAAGTCCGCGGAATCCTCCGAAGTCGCGGATGCCGTGGCAGCGGTGGACGCGTTGAAGCCGAACGATGAAGCGCCGAAGCGTCGTCGCCATCGTGACGCCGAAGCCGGCGCCGACCTGCTCGCCGAACTGGGCCTTGACGATGCCGCTCCGAAGCAGGATGACCGCCGTCGCCGTCGTGATGACGACCGTAGGGACGATTTCGAGCCGCGTCGCCGCCGTCGCGTGGCGGACGGGCCGAAGAGCGAAGACGTCGTGCGCGACCTTGATGACATCCTCGCCACGCTGCCGTCGCAGGAAGACGCCGACGATGATAAGCGTCGCGACGAGACCGAAGACAACGAATACCGTCACAGCCGTGGACGCAACGATCGCCGTGGCCGCCGTATGCGTGGCCGTGACCGCGATTACGACGAGCGTGACGAGCGTCGCGGCAGGGGCGATCGCAATGATCGCAACGACCGTAACGATCGCGCCGACCGCATGGACCGCAACGCCGACCGCGACCAGCGCAACGATCGTATGGATCGCGCCGACCGCGACCAGCATCGCGACGAGCCGAAGGAAGACCTCGTGCCGGTCGCCGGCATCGTCGACGTGCTCGACTCCTACGCGTTCGTGCGTACGTCCGGCTACCTGCCGGGACCGAACGACGTGTATGTCTCCATGGGCCAGGTCAAGAAGTATGGCCTGCGCAAGGGCGACGCCGTGCACGGCTCCATCCGCGCCCCGCGTGAAGGCGAACGTCGCAACCAGCGTCAGAAGTTCGTGCCGCTGCAGTCCATCGACTCCATCAACGGCATGAGCGTCGAGGAAGCGCAGCATCGTCCGCAGTTCAGCAAGCTCACCCCGCTGTATCCGCAGGAACGCCTGAAGCAGGAGACCGCGCCGAACAAGCTCACCGGCCGCCTCATCGACATCGTGGCGCCGATCGGCAAGGGCCAGCGTGGCCTGATCGTGTCCCCGCCGAAGGCCGGCAAGACCATCACCCTGCAGAACATCGCCAACGCGATCGCCACCAACAATCCGGAAGTCCACCTGATGGTCGTCCTCGTGGACGAACGTCCGGAGGAAGTCACCGACATGGAACGCACGGTGCAGGGCGAGGTCATCTCCTCCACCTTCGACCGTCCGGCCTCCGACCACACCACCGTCGCCGAACTGGCCATCGAACGCGCCAAGCGTCTCGTGGAGCTCGGCCAGGATGTGGTGGTGCTGCTCGACTCCATGACCCGTCTGGCCCGCGCCTACAACATCGCCGCGCCGGCCTCCGGCCGCATCCTGTCCGGTGGTGTGGACGCGCAGGCGCTGTACCCGCCGAAGAAGTTCTTCGGCGCCGCCCGCAACATCGAAAACGGCGGCTCCCTGACCATCATCTCCTCCGCGCTGGTGGAAACCGGTTCCAAGATGGACGAGGTGATCTTCGAGGAATTCAAGGGCACCGGCAACATGGAACTGCGCCTGAGCCGTGAGCTCGCCGACAAGCGCCTGTTCCCGGCCATCGACGTGAACGCCTCCGGCACCCGCCGCGAGGAGCTCATCACCGATCCGCAGGAACTGCCGATCATCTACCGTCTGCGTCGCCTGCTGGGCGGCCTCGAGCCGGAACAGGCCTACCAGACGCTCGTGCCACGCCTGAAGAAGACAGCGACCAACCGCGATTTCATGGCGTCGCTCATCCAGCAGAGCGGCAACGCCACCAACGGCAACTGAGTCGTCGGCTGCAAGCGAATCTGAAGGTTTGAGGGGCTGCATGGCAATCGCCGTGTAGCCCCTTTCCTATGCGTACGTTTCGACGAATTTCGTGAAATTGGCCACTTTTTGGACAACGTTGTCAATTAAAAAATAGGTAAAAATACGACGAGAAAAGATAAATGGGAAAAATATATATGGTCGATATGGGGGTATGAGCTAAATAAAACAAAGATATTTCATGACAGCGTTGCGCCGTCCGGATAAACTGCGGCGATTCCGCGACGGTATGTGCGCGGTAGTGGGTATGGTAAGGAAGAAAAAGAACATGGAACTGCAGTGGGGACGGTCGATTGCGGCCGGTGCAGTGGATTGTTGGAAAAGGGGTATGAATGACCAACAGTGACAATGGTCCGGTAGACGCACGTACGGTTGCGAGCCAGCTCGACGCGACCGATGGCGTAATCCTCGACATGCTTGAAAAGGATGGCCGAGCCACGCTGTCCCACCTTTCTGAGGCGACAGGCCTGTCCGTGTCCGCCGTGCAGTCGCGCGTGCAGAAGCTTGAGCGTCGCGGCGTGATCCGCGGCTACAAGGCGGTTATCGACGACGAGCGCCGCGGCCTTGCGGTGAACGCCTACATCGCGGTCACGCCCATCGATTACTCCCAGGAAGCCGAGATTCCAGACAAGCTCAAAAACATCGACGGCATCATGTCCTGCGATTCCGTCGCCGGTTCGCCCAGCTTCATGCTCACCGTTCGCGTCGAATCGCCCAGCAAGCTCGAAGAGCTGTTGAACCTCATCCATCGCACGGTGTCGGTCAGCACCGAAACCACCATCGTGCTGCAGCGTTACTTCGCGAAGTGACCGCTGTTCGGCAGATGCCGCGGTAGGGTGCGCGGTAGGCTTATACCCATGAGCGACAGCGAACATGACTGGCTTCGGCCAGAAGAAGAAACCGAATCCGAAACCATCATCGACGCGCGCACCGCGCAGAATAACCCCGAAGTGGCCGATGTGGTGGCTAAAATCGCCTCGCTGCGCCAATCGATAGACAACGTCGACACCGCCATCGTCTCGCTGCTGGCGGAACGGTTCAAATACACGTCGCAGGTGGGTGTGCTCAAGGCGCGTGCGGGCTTCGCGCCGGCCGATTACCAGCGTGAACATGCCCAGATCGAGCGTCTGCATCGCATTGCCGACGAAGCCGGACTGGATCCGGAAATCGCCGAAATGTACCGCGAATTCGTGGTGACCGAGGCCAAGCGCCGCCACAAGCGCATCGCCGAAAACGGGGGAGACCCGGGCGTACTCGACGTTTTCGCCTGAGCCGTCCGTTTTCCGCGCGCCCCGCGCGAACGTCCATTGCCGACGGGCATGCCGGGCACTACATTAAATGCCTTGGGAAGTTGTTTCGATTGCGATTGAGAGGTCCGGCATGCGCCACGCCACCGCGAACCGTCCATCCGGTGCCCGACGCCCGCTTGCCGCGGCGATCGCGGTCGCCGTCATCACCGCCGCTCCCGTCGCGGCAGTCGGCGTGAACGACGCGATATCGGCCTTGCAACAGAATGGGCAGTACGCGGCCGATGCATCGCATGATGACGTGATGAGCGCCTACACCTCCATCGACAAACCAGGCCGCCTTTTCCTGACCAACAGCGGATCCTCCACGTCGAAACGCGTTCCCAAAGGCGTTGTCGCATTGCCGTGGAAAATATCCGCCTCCTTCACCCTCAACGGGCCCGACGTAAGCGTTTCCGACGTTTCCGGCGCTTCCGGCATGATCGGCATACGCATCGCCCTGCATGCCACGAAACCCGACGTGACCGCCAATCTGACGCCAATCGTCGCCTTCACCATTCCCGGACGCGTCGGCAGTGACGTGACCGCTGATGACGGCGTGCTCGTCTCATCCGACAACACCTCGACCCTGGTGGCTGCGGTCGGCAAACCGGGCGAGGACCTGACCTTCAACGCCTACGTGACGGCGAAGCACTTCACCATGAGCTCACTGTCCATCGCCGCGGTGGAAGGCAACGTTCAGCAATCACTGCTTGACCTGACCAAGCGCGCAACCACCTTGGTGGACGGTCTGACCAACGTCGGCTCGCAACGCAACCGCAAGCTCATCGCCCAACTGGAACAGCTCAGAGACAACGAGAAAGCGCTTGCCAAACAGACCATCGCCGTACGTTCCAAAGCGCACGATCAGGCGTTCGACGGCTACATCGACGCGTACGTGGGCTCATACACCACGCATCTGTCCGGTTCGATCGGCAACGCCACACAGCTTCCCGCCATTCTCGGCACCGCGTCCGAACTGAACGGCGATACCTCCGTAGCTAAATCCGTGGCAGACCTGGCCAACGCCGTCAACGACGTGAGCGCCGCATACCGGCATATCGGCGCGGCCGACGCCGTCGACGAGGTGATTCGCACCATCGAACAGCGCGGCACATCCGGCTTGGTGAACGAGCTCACCAAGCGCGCCGGCGAGGAACAACAGCGCGGCTCCAAAGACTACAGTGCCGGCCAATCGCAGCTGTCCGCGGCCATGATCCCGTATTCGATGGATTTCACCGACGCATACACGGCTCGGCTTAAGGAACTGGGCGCCACCGCAGGCACGGCTGGCAGCTACGAAACCCAGGCGATCGCCGACGTGCGTGCCGGCATCAAAGACAATGAGAAGCTCAAAACCGCGTCCGACAAGGTGTCCGCGGCGATGACCGCGTTGGCGGACGCCAGCGAGCACACCGGACAGGCCAGCGCATTCCACCAGATCGTGCTGCGATTCGCCGACCAGCTGGATTCGGATGACGACACGTCCGAATCGGGCGCTGCCGATGACGCTTCTGTGCTGGACACGTTGCGTTCCGCCTCCGCCAGCCAATCGTTGTGCGCGAAAGCCGAGAAACGGCGGTCCCGTGCGCAACGCAAGGCCGAACGCGCGCAGGCGAAGAACAACACCGCCGATTCGACCAGCTTGGTCGATGACAAGAACGCCATCAGCATGGATGATGTGATGAGCTACGCGGGCGGACTACGCCCGTCGTTCGGCGCCGCAGCGGACACCACGTCGAAGAATGTGGCGAAAGTCGGGGGAGTGGACGGCTCTTCGAAGAACAGCGGTGGCGATTCGTCCGACGGTTCGGCGGATTCGTCCGCCAGCTCGCTACCAATTACCGGCTATGGCTTGGCGAAAACCGGTTTCACGCCGGATAATGGCGATTTGATTGACGAGACGGTCGAATTGGCCGCCGCTGCGGAAGTTTTCGACGATGCGCTGCAGGCTGGATTGGGTGGGAACGGTTCCGGAAATTCGTCCGCTGGCCCGCAGTACCTCCTGTCCGTTCCGGTGCTGTAGAGCACGCGGTTTGTGCGATGCGCTAAATCCGATAGTGCTCCGTCGCTTACGTGGTACGTTTCGGGGTTTTTGATTGCGATTTCCGCCTCCGCTTGTGCATTCGTTGAGATTACTCCCATAAAAACCATTTTTCGCGTACGGGTTTGTGCGCAGGGGCAGGAATGTACGCTGAGAACAGCCGAGAACGGGATAAGGACGGTTCTATGCGCGCACGTCTTGCGATTTAGGGCGATTCTGCACGGACGTGAGCAAAAGGGGATATGATTTCGACCGTTTTGCCTGCGATTTATACCCCTTTTCGCTCACGAAAGCATTTTTCCCGCGATTTTGACTGAATATGAGCAAAAGGGGGCACGGTTAGTTGCAGACAGTGACGGGATATACGAGGGGCCTCTCCTTCATGCAAAGGAAAGGCCCCTCGTATGTGGGTGAAGTGAGCGGCTGCGCTACAAAAGCCGCTGGCGGCTCACCTCAGAGACTCACTTCTTCGGTTTCTTGGCCGGCGGTTCGCCTAGCTCGCTTTCGGCGACCGTCACATCGGCGGCCTCGTCCTCACCCTCGGCGGCAGCCGGTGCGGTGAAGGCGATCGGTCCGGTCACGCGACCAGCTTCGGCGATATCGCCCAGCGCGGCCTCGATGGACCCGCGCACATCGTCGGCAACGGCAAGCGTCACAGACAAGATCGGGGTCTTCATCGAAACCTTGGCCTTCGACTTGATGCCACGCAGCGCGGCCAGAGCCTCACCGGCATGAGCAAGCAGATCGGCGGATGCGTCGCCGGCGGCGGCCGCGTACACGTCGGCCGCAGGCCATGCTGCGCGGTGCACGGAGCCTTCGCCCTCATGCATCCAGCTCCACACCTCTTCGGTGGCATACGGCAGGTACGGGGCCAGCAGGCGCGCGAACGCATCAAGACCCAGACCCAGCGTGGTGCGTGCGGACTTCACCGCGGCCTCGCTCGGCACGTTGCCGGTGGAATCGGCGGTGCCGTAGGCGCGGTTCTTGACCAGCTCGATGTAGTCGTCGCAGAACTGCCAGAAGTAGTTCTCGATGACTTCCAGAGCCTTGGAATGCTCGTAGTTGTTGAGATCGTCGGTGGCTTCGCGGACCACGGCGGCCATCTTGGACATCGCGGAACGGTCGATCGGCTCGGTCACGTCGGCCGGGTTCCATGCGGCGACTGCCGGAGCGCCCACGTGATGGTTCTCGTCCTCACGGCCGATGGCCAGCGCGAACTTGGTGGCGTTGAGCAGCTTGATGGCAAGACGACGGCCGATCTTCATCTGGCCTTCGTCGTACGTGGCGTCCAGGCCCAGACGTGCGGCGGCGGCCCAGTAACGCACCGCGTCGGCGCCGAACTGCTTGATCGGCTTGTCCGGCACAACCACGTTGCCCTTGGACTTCGACATCTTCTTGTGGTCCGGATCGAGAATCCAGCCCGACAGCGTGGTGTTGGCCCACGGCAGGCACTTGTTCTCCAAGTGCGCGCGATCCATGGTGGAGAACAGCCAGGTACGGATGATGTCCTGACCCTGCGGACGCAGGTCCATCGGGAAGGTGGCGTTGAAAATGGCCTGGTTCTCCTCGCCCGGCTCCTCCCAGCGGGTCACGATCTGCGGGGTGAGCGACGAAGTCGCCCAAGTATCCATGATGTCCGGCTCGGCGGTGAAGCCGCCCGGCACGTCACGCTGGTCCTCGGTGTAGCCTTCCGGCACATCGTCGGTCGGGTCGATCGGCAGACGGTCCTCGCTCGGGGTGATCGGATGATCGTAATCCGGGGTGCCATCCTCCTTCACCGGGTACCACAGCGGGAACGGAACGCCGAAGAAGCGCTGGCGGGAGATCAGCCAATCGCCGTTGAGGCCATGCACCCAATTCTCGTAACGCACGCGCATGAAGTCCGGGTGGAAGTTCAGTTCCTTGCCGCGCGCGATGAGCTCGGCGTTCAGCTTCTCGTCGGTGCCGCCGTTCTTCAGGTACCACTGGCGGGAGGTGACGATTTCGAGCGGCTTGTCGCCCTTCTCGTAGAAGT
>OGRU01002384.1_pt1 | contig 12355 bp, 12 predicted proteins | sample 1553541 | NCBI WGS metagenome assembly OGRU01 (sample SAMEA2580068, study PRJEB22360) | human gut metagenome | biome: human gut; feature: human-associated habitat; material: faeces | place: Denmark | collected 2008/2010
CGTTTGTCGGAAGATTCATTGACGGCGACGTCTTTGGTATATTCTATTCAATTTTTGATGATTGCTATTGGCGTGGGGACATCTGTTGGGTTGAACGCCTTATTGTCGCGAAAGGTGGGCGGGAAAAAGGTTGAAGAAGCTTGCCGTATTGCGACGACTGGTCTGTTGCTGATGATTATGACGGCTTTATTTTTCAGCTTGATTGGTGTGTTTTTTTCAAAGAACCTCTCTATGCTGCTGGCTGACGATCCTGTTTTACAGGGATTGTGTGAGGATTATCTGTCGATCAGCTTGATTTTTGGCTGGGGAATATTTATTCAAACCTATGGTCAACGTTTGCTGCAAGCTGTTGGTGATACATTTTTGTCAATGGTATCGCTGGTGGTAGGCGCAGTATTGAATGTTATCCTTGATCCGATCATGATATTTGGTCTTTTAGGATGTCCTGCGTTGGGGATAAAAGGTGCTGCTATTGCTTCGGTGATTGGTCAGCTTGCAGCTTCGGCAACAGCGTTAATCTTGAACCGCATGAAGAATCCGGTCATCCACGTTCGGTTTTGTGGTTATCACTTTGATTGGCAGGATGTTGTGAATATTTACCGCGTTGGTCTGCCGACCATCATCATGCAGGCGATGGGCAGCGTAATGATGCTTAGCATGAATGCCATTCTCATTAACGTTTCAGCGACAGCTGTTGCATTCTTCGGTGTGTACTACAAACTGCAGAACTTTCTCATGATGCCGATGAATGGGCTGGGACAAGCTGCGATTCCTGTAGTTGGGTATAATTATGGCACTGGGAATAAGGCGCGCATTCAGCAAACGTGGCAGGTTTTAATTCCGACAGCCGTCCTTTTCGCTTTGCTGGGAATGGTGATTTTTATGGTGTTCCCGCGTCAATTATTGTCTCTTTTTGCTGCTAGTGAAGCCATGATTGCCATGGGTGTACCAGCGTTACGCATTGTGTCTGTTACTTTTGTCTTTGCCACGGTAACCATGATGAGCGGCTATTTTGCTTCTGGCTTAGGAAACGGTGTGATCAACATGATTGGTACCGCTCTTCGCCAGTTGGTGCTTTTGGTGCCATGTGTCTATGTGCTGATCCAATACGCAGGACTGCCTTGGGCGTGGTTCGCATTCTGGATTTCCGAAGCAGTCGCTTTTGGCTATAGCTATTTCGCGGCAAGGCGGTTGTTGGAAATGAAAACATTAATACACTCAAACAATGCCGATTGACTTTGAAAAGTAATTGCAAAATGTCTATCAAATTTGAAGTATCAATTTTTTATAGAGATGTAGTCTTCGACCATTGGTTAATCTACTAAAGCTTGGGGCTTCTTTTTTGTGTGAGTACTGTTAGCTGCTCGTCTTGTATCTTTCAATAAAATCCAGTATAGTAGGGAAAGAATCACTATGAATAGCGAGGTATCCCTATGAAACGTTTCATTAAAATACCATTGGTGTTTTTAATCGCCATTTTTGTTATCGTAGGATGCTTGATGATTGTTTTTGGCTTTTTACCGGAGACAGGAACTGATCAAGTAGAGAAACTGCCAGCAGCCAATTCCAGTGAAGAAGCGCCTCTGCATGAACTGGACATTGCCGTCCAGAAAAATACCAACGATGAAAACGTTTTCAACATTACCTTGGACGATTTCATTCAAAGCTACAATGGCTACTACTGGCAGGATTATGGCGAGCGTTATCTGCAAGCGGCAAATGAGTGGCAAGTATCTTCCTGGGATAGCACGGTTGAATCGGCGTATCCAGCGACGCAGTACAGTTTTCGTGCCGATGAAAATACTTGGACGCTGCCTGTGGTGAATGTGATTGTCCCGAATGCTGGAGAACAGATTCAGCAGATTGACCTCAATTACGACGAGCACAGCTATAGTGAAGCCACCTATGCGCTCTTTGAGAAAGATTGCTACTACACGCTTAAAGTGTTCTTTCCGGATTTAAGCGAGGAACAGTTGACCGGCCTCTACCAAACCATTAACCAGAGCAGTTACGATAACACTTTTCCTTCAACGCAAAAGTATCGAGTTGGCAGTGCGCAGCTACCTGTTAAATTGTTTTATAGAAATGGCATCGGTGTGTTTGGCTATTTCGCCATTGGTGCACCCGTTCACTTCTGCGTAATTCCTGTGGACGATGCGACCATCGCCGATTACAAAGCTGGCGGGGTGGATGTTCAGGAAATTGGCGTATAAAAATAAGAGCGATGTTGTAAGCATCGCTCTTATTTTGTGTGTTAGAAAAGTATATAGGCAATTGGAATGCCTAGGACGAGATAGACAACCAAAGCAAGCGTAACCATGACACCGCCATATTTTAAGATGTCGTTGATGGTGATATGGTCGTTGGCGTGGAGCACAGCGGCGTATGGAGAAGCGGCTGGCGTGAGAACAGCGAGAAACATGACCATTGTTGTGGTCATTGCCAATGGCACTGGTTTGTCGATACCAAGCGTTGGTGCCATGGCGACGATGATTTGCATGAGGATGGCACCGGTGATAGCGTTGTTGGCAAAGTTTGTGATGATGACCCCAGCAACAAGCAGGACGACCATGAAGAAGATTTGACCGTGGCTGCCAAAGAGTGGATTGAGGATGCTGATGAGCCATGGTTTGATACCAGTGGCGTCGTCCATTAAGCAGCCAGAAAAGTATACGGCAACGACAACAAGCAGGTACAAGTCCCAGCTGACGTATTCTTTGGTGATTCGTGCGGCATCTAGAACCGGTTTGCCGTCAACTCTAATGATGGCAAGCACGGCGAGCGCAAGCATGGTGAATCCAACCAGATTTAAATTGGTAAGAAACTGAACAAAGCCCCATTCTGCCGGCAAAAACGATGGAGCCAGGGCAGCAATAAGGAAAACGAGGGTAGCGGCAATGTAGATCTTTTGTTGCAGGGTCATTGGCGGCAGTGGATTTTTGTTGATCTGTTCAATGGATATGTTTTCCATTTTGCTCATATCAGGACGTAAAACGTATTTAATGAACAGAGTGAGGATGACAAAAATCAATAAACTTGTTAAAATATTGAATAAGATATACAATCCGTAATTGGTAGGGTATCCGCTGGCTGCTTCAAAGGCGCCCAAAATGACGAGTTGTCCTCCAAAAAATGGCAGCGTGCATTGGCCAAGCGTAATGGCAATGAAGGTTGCTAGAATAAGGATTCTGTAGTAAGCATCGTCTTTTGTGTAGCCAACTTCTTCAAGGATCAAATATAACGTTGGCCACAACACCAGAAGGGCCATGAGCGGGTCAACGAAGGCGGAAACGAAAAACATGGCGGTCATCATAAGGAAATTGAAAACAGAAGGACGGCCATTAACAATTTTTCTTGTTAAAAACCAACGGCCAATGTATTGGGTTAAGCCACAATCGCCAATGGCGCCAAAGAAGATCATGCAGAAGAGCATCAGCATTGGCAGGTAGCCGGAAAATGCTGCCAGAATGCCATTCATATCGGTGAAATCGGTAAAGCCCAGTGCAACAATAGTGATTAAACTTGGCCAAAATGTCCCGACGGTGGACCATAAATAAATGGCGCCAATGAAGATGCCGCCAATCTGCATACCAATTTCTGTAATAGGATCGATTGGAGGCAGCAAAGGAATACCAAACATTAGAAGTAATCCAATAATGATGTGAATCCAATCTTTGATGCTGCTACGTGTTGTTGTCATAAGATATCACCCCGGATAAAATAATGAGTCCGTTTTTGGTGAAAAAGCTTTTTCATTTATAGAATACAGGGGAATGAATTTATCATACAATAACAATTGTTATGCTTTGAATAAAAAATAAGTTAATTTATGGTATTGAGGTGTTGGAATTATGAGGGAGGAAGCGTGGCTGGAAGAATATCCGGTGCTTCATTTTAAAAGAGGAGAAAAGATTCTTACTTTAGGGGAATGTTTTTCGGATTATTATTATTTGAGATCAGGAATATGTGCGCGAATCAATCCAACTTCAGATGGAGAAGAAATAATTATGCAATATCTGCATAGTGGCGATATGATTGGATTAGGGTTAAAAAGTTTCAGTGATGAATCAATTTCAGAATTTGTTGCACGTACAGATTGTGAAGTGTATCAGATCCCAATAGAAGATGTTGAGTATCGCTTACAAAATGAGGTCGAATTTTGCTATGAAATGTATCAAAAGAAACTGCAAGATTTGGAGTTTTGGGAGACTTCTTATTTAGCCGAAACGCTTGGAGGAGGGATCTCTGTTTTATGTCTGGTATTATATGCTCAGGCCAAGAAATACGATAGTACGTCTTATTTAGTGGACAGCATGTTCACCAATATGGAATTGAGCAAGTATTGCGGGGTGCATCCCGTATCAATATCGAGATTTATGACTCAGCTTCATCATGAAGGCATACTAGAACGAAAAAAGGATGGCATTCACATCTATGATCGGGAGCGCTTGTATGATTATGTGAAGCTGGGCAAGTGAGGCAATTTTTATGTCCAAGGTTGCAGAGAAATTAGTGATATGATAAAATGAAGGAAACTTCACGTGAAGCTTCCTTCATTTTAGAGGTAGCGTGTGTATGAAAACAAGAGTAAAAGAGTTTCGCACTGCGTACAAAATGACGCAGAAACAGTTGGCAGATTTGGTTCGCGTATCGTCAAGAACAATTATTTCGATTGAAAAGGAGCAATATAGCCCGTCGTTGATGCTGGCGTATCGCATGGCACAAGTATTCGGAGTGAGTGTAGAGGAATTATGCTGTTTGGCTGAAAACATGGCAGAGGAGGACAGACGCTATGAAGATTTACAATAAAAAAGGTTTTGTGTGGGGAGTTTTTTGGCTGACACTTGGTGTATGTGGTTTGGTTATGAAATTATTCATTCATCCGTCGGATTTTCTGCCGGAGACGGTCAAGGGAATTATTATTTACAGTATTCTCGTTTTGATTGGTTTAACTGGATTTTTACGTGCTTTTTCGGTGCAAGCGACACGTGAAGATCTCATTGAAGAGAACGATGAGCGCAACAAACTTATTAATCTTAAAAGCGAAGCCAAAACAAATCGTCTGATGTTTGGGGTTTATGTGTTGTTTGTAATTCTTGGAGGAATAGGATTTTATTGTACAGACGAACTTGGATGGGCCGTCGTATGTGTCGTAGCCTTGATGCAGATGACCATTTGGTTCATTACATCGATTGTGACGTTTATGTACTATGAAAAACGTGTATAAGAAAACAGTCCCAGAAAAAATATTTTCTGGGACTGTTTTCTTATACACGCTTAATGTCCAGCTACTGCTAGTATATGCATCTTTGAATAGGTAAAGTGATTGAACACAGCAATGGTTCGGCCAACGCCGATCATCGCTAATATAGTGCCAACGCCGACACCGACGATATGGCCGGTGAAAATCAGGCTAAGTGATACGGTAATGGCAATGTTGGTTAAATCGAAGAGATTTTTTGTAAAGCCAACATTTTTATGGATGGCGTCAGCAATAGTTTGAACAATACCGTCGCCGGGATTTGGAATCAATCGCATATTAAGAGACATGGCTGCGCCGATGCCTGTGCAGATGATGGCAGCAATGAGGATGACGAAGCGAATGCTCAGTTCAACGGCAGGCTGAACGCCTAACGAAGATAAATCTGGAATCGTGGCGGCGAACATATTTAAAAAGCGAGTGAAGACAATGCTCAATGGAATCTGCAGGAAATCCATAAGAAGAATAACTTTAAGAGGCGAGTGAGTATGGCGTGTTTTCAAGCCGTGAAACAGATGTACTGTCATTTGAATGAGGACAAATACGCAATAGAGCGCAAGAGTCATGTTGCCAAAATTGTAGCCGGTAATTTCAGAGATGCTGAAAGAGACAGAAATAATCGGCGAGACACCCAGACCAGCTTTTGTGTTAAGTGTCAGTCCCAGGGCAAGAACGAGCAGTCCTGTGACATAAAAAAGAAAACGATAGGTTAAAGTCTTTGTCATAATGCGCCAGCTTTCTAAAAATAGTCTACCTTTTAATTGTAGGAGTATGATTGTTTTTTGTCAAATGACAGGCGTTGCTGTTAAATGGTTGAGCTTTTCCGATGTGAGGGCATTTACTAGTATGAGTGTTTAGTTACAATAGGGCGTTATTACGCCTTTTTATTGATCTTTTAATTTGTATTTAAGCTCACTTATATATGATAACTGGAGGGGAAATTTATCATAGAAAATAGGTGTTATTATGAATAAATTGACGCTTACACTGGCGACGATGCTGATTGCTTCGTGCTTTGTAGTGGGAATTTTCGTCTCAGACTCGCAGCCGGCTGAACAAGAGTTGGCTGATGTCGAACAGTTGGCTCAAACGGTTGACGCAGGGAATGCTGTTGATTCTGAAACAGAGGCTGAAGCTGAAGAGGTATCTAATGAATTGACAGAACTCATAGATTCGTATTTGCTTGAAACAGGGATTGACACATCCCAGCTTGGGATTGCTGTTTATGATTTTGAAAGTGGTGGCAGTTATGCCTTGAATGATACCACGTATTTTACTGCAGCCAGCACATATAAGCTGCCACTTGCCATGTTGTACTATGAAATGATTAACAATGGTGAGTATTCGTTGTCCGATGAATTGATCTATGAGTCCTACCATTATGAAGAAGGCGGTACGATTTGCTACGATTACTTGCCAGGTAGCAGTATTTCAATCGAGGAATTGCTTCACTGCATGATCCTTTATTCCGATAATACGGCGGCGCACATTTTATTTGAAAATCTTGGCGGTTGGCAGGCCTTTAAAGAAGCGGCTGCAAAATACAGTGATGTGGAAATTGCTGAAGATGACAGCGAATACTATTCTGATGAAAACATTTTTACTGCTGCCTATATGGAGGATGTGCTGGATTATTTATATTCTCATGCTGATGATTTCGAGACTTTGCTTGATGATATGACGCAAGCCATGCCGGATGATTACTTGAATATGTATCTTGGTGACGTCATGGCACAGAAATATGGTCAGTATGACATGGCAGAAAACGCCGTAGGTCTTTCAATGAGCGGCCACCCATACAGCATTGCTGTGTATACGGCATTAGGTTATTCTGGACGCGTGCTGATTGGAGAGTTAAACGAATTGATTTGGCAATATTTCAATGGAGAGAATGGTGGCGCAGTATCTGCCGTTACTACCGAAGAATGGAACGAAGCATAGGTATCATTGTACCCCGCGTGTTGTCGCACGCGGGGTTTTGCGTTATAATGATAAAACTTTGATAAAAAGGAGAGCGTTTATGGCGGAACAAATCACTCAGGAAAGAAAGCATGGTGTGAAGCGACAGGCATTTAAAGCAGCGTTTCCTTACACCGTTCCAATTTTTGCTGGCTTTTGGTTTTTGGGCTTAGCCTATGGCGTTTATATGCATGTATCTGGGTTTAGTTTTATCTATCCTTGCATTATGGCGGCTGTTATCTTTGGCGGCTCATTGGAATTCGTTGCCGTGTCCATGCTCTTGAGTCCTTTTGCGCCTTTACAGACTTTTTTGGTGGCTTTGATGATTCAAGCGCGTCATTTATTTTATGGCATAGCTATGTTGGATAAATTTAAAGGACTTGGATGGAAACGGTGGTACTTGATTTTCGGTATGTGCGACGAAACGTTTTCTATTAATTATTCTGTGAAAATCCCTGAAAATGTAGATCGTGGCTGGGTCATGTTTTTTGTTACCCTGTTGAATCAGTTTTACTGGGTATCAGGATCCACTATTGGTGGGGTAGTCGGAAACCTTATTACTTTTGATACAGAAGGATTGGATTTTGTGTTAACGGCGATGTTTGTTGTGATCTTTTTGGAGCAGCTTTTAAAGGAAGAAAAACATTATACCGCTATCATTGGCCTCGCTGCACCCGTCGGTTGCCTGCTTTTGTTTGGCAAGGACAGCTTCCTTATTCCCAGTATGTGTGTGATTCTTCTTGTGCTCGTCGCTTTTCGCAAACCATTAGAAAAGGCTGGTGACTGATCATGACATTGATGCAACAAATTCTCACCATTGCGATCTGTGCGCTGGCTACTATGCTCACACGTTTTCTTCCTTTTTTAGTTTTCCGTGAAGGCAAAGAAACACCGGCTTTGGTGACCTATCTGGGCGCGGCTTTGCCGTCAGCCATCTTTGCGATGTTGGTGGTGTACAGCTTGCGTGGCGTGGATGTACTCGCTGGCAGTCATGGCGTGCCAGAAGCAGTCTCTATTGCTGTAACCGTGGGTCTGCATCTGTGGAAACGACAGATGCTGCTTTCCATTGCTGGCGGAACGGTTTGCTATATGCTTTTGATTCAGTTGATTTTTTAATAAAGAAAACGATTTACAAATTAAACCGGCTGGGCTGACAGCCGGTTTTTTATTTATATGTAAATATATGAATGAACTATTTCGCTAATCACAGCGATAACCCGCTGGGGAATGCTTGTTTTCTTTTCTTGATTTTGATAAGGTAAGGGTGACGCATACAAGATATGAAAGGCGTTTGATGCGTTGAATTTTGAGAGGAAAGGTGAATTTTGAAATGAAGAAACATGGCAAAAAAGTGATTTCTCTGGTTCTTTCATCAGCAATGCTGTGGGGCTGCTTGGTGCCGGCTTATGCGTCCGATGAAAACGCAACACCGACCGAAGAACAGATTGCAGTGCTCTACACAAATGATGTTCATTGCACCAATGATGAGGGGATGGCTTATGCGGCGCTTGCTGGCTATAAGGATCAGGCAGAGGCCACTTATGGTGCAGACAATGTTACGCTGGTTGATAATGGTGATGCCATTCAAGGGGCTGTTCTTGGTACGTTGTCCAATGGTGAATGGGTTGTGGACATCATGAATCAGGTTGGCTACGATTTGGCCGTTCCAGGTAACCACGAATTTGATTTTGGCATGGATCAGTTCCTCGATATTGCAAACAATCAAGCAAACTACCAATACTTGAGCTGCAACTTTTTAGACAAGGACGGCAGTACTGTTCTGGAACCGTATACCATCATGGATTATGGCGATACGGAGATTGCCTATGTCGGCATTTCAACTCCTGAAACCCTGTCGAAGGCAAGACCTGCTTATTTTCAGGATGAAAATGGCAACTATATTTACAGCTTCTGTCAGGGGAATGGGGGCCAAGAATTATACGATCGTGTGCAAAACACCGTTGATGAGGCACGTGCAAAAGGAGCCGATTATGTGATCGCCTTAGCGCATCTTGGAGAGGATGGTCAAAGTTCGCCTTGGATGTCTACCGAGGTGATTGCAAACACCACTGGCATCGATGCGGTACTTGACGGGCATTCTCACACTGTGGAGCCGGAAAAGATCGTTAAAAATGCCGCCGGCGAAGATGTATTGCTTAGCCAGACTGGCACCAAGGCCGAGTCTATTGGCCAGCTGACCATTGATCCGACTACTGGTGACATGGAGAGCGAACTGATTGTCCTAGATAGCGTGTCAACAGGCAGCGATGCGTATAAAGATACGGCGGCTTTCGTTCGAGATATTCAGGACAAATATCAGGTTGTTGTTGCAGAAGTGATCGCTCAATCTGAAGCAACTTTGACAGTAAATGATCCGGTTACCGGTGAACGACGCGTGCGTTCGGCTGAAACCAATCTTGGTGATTTTTGCGCCGATGCTTATCGTGCAGCCACTGGCGCAGATATTGGCTTTGTCAACGGCGGTGGCATTCGTGCCGACATTGAAGCTGGCGATGTGACCTACGGCGACATTATCGCTGTGCACCCATTTGGTAACACCATTTGCTTGGCCGAAGTCAGCGGCCAACAAATTCTCGATGCCCTTGAGCTTGGCGCCATGTATGTGGGCAGCGCTGAAAATGGTGGCTTTCTGCAGGTGTCCGGCTTGAAATATACCATCGATGCTTCCGTGCCAAGCTCTGTCGTTCTCGACAGCACGGGTGCCTTTGTGGAAGTAGCCGGAGCGCGCCGCGTCAGCAACGTACAGGTGGAAAACCGTGAAACAGGCGCTTACGAAGCCATTGATGCAAATGCTACTTATACGCTGGCCTCGCACAACTACATGCTGAAACAGGGCGGCGATGGCTATTCCATGTTTGGTAAAGATAATATCAAGTTGCTCCTGGATGAGACCATGGTGGACAACGAAGTTCTCATCGACTATGCGAAAGACACACTTAATGGCGTCATTGGCGCAGATTATGCGGATCCATATGGTCAGGGACGCATCACCATTACAGGCGAAGCGCCAGAGACCGGTCTGCCATTTACAGATGTTGGCGTTAATGATTGGTTCCATGACTCGGTGTCGTATGTGTACGAGAATGGCTTGATGAACGGTGTTGCTGCGGATCAATTTGCGCCGCAGACAAAACTGACCCGTGCCATGATGGCAGCGGTTCTGTATAATCTGGAAGGTGGCAGCGCTGAAAGTTCGTATTTCTTCAACGATGTGGAAGCTGGTCAGTGGTACACAGAAGCGGTCAATTGGGCCGGAGAAAATGGCATTGTGAATGGATTTGAAGATGGCACCTATCGTCCAAATGACAACCTCACTCGTGAACAAATGGCGGCGATTCTTCACAACTACGCCCACTTCAAAGGCTATGACCTAAGTGCCAGTGGTGCGCTTGATCCGTTTACCGATGCCGATCAGGTCAGTGACTGGGCTGAAAATGTGGTAAAATGGGCTGTTGGCGCTGATCTGCTGCATGGTGTTGGCGATGGCTGCTTGTCACCGCAAGGTACTGCTACTCGCGCTGAGGTTGCAACTGTGCTTATGAATTTCTGCGAAACTTTTGCGGATGCTGACAGCGATGAGATGGCTGTGTAATATATAACAGATTTGCCCTGCATTCATTAGAATGCAGGGCTTTTTTATGTGGTTGTATGCTTTTTGAGCGTTGTGTTATCAAGATAAAGTAAAAAAGAGGCGTCTTATTGACAAATCAACAAGTTGGGGGTAAAATAAACATGTTGATAAATCAATAAGATGAAAACGGGGAATTATTTTTTGCCCGTGAAAAAGATATGGAGGAAATTATTATGGTATTTGAAGCAGTACAGGAACTTTTGGCAGATCGTTTGGAATGTGATGCATCTGAAATCACTATGGACAGCACCTTCCATGACCTTGGTATCGATTCACTGGATACCGTTGACCTTCTGATGGAGCTGGAAGATAAGCTCGATATCAGCATCGAATTGGATGAAAAGGTCGAAACAGTCGGCGATCTCGTAAACTTTGTTGAAAAGCTCCAGAAGTAAGAAAGAGGCGCACTCATGATTAATTCACCAATTACGGAAATGCTGGGCATTGAATATCCAGTATTTCAGGGTGGCATGGCATGGGTCGCTGACGGCAAGCTGGCAGCAGCGGTATCCAACGGCGGTGGTCTTGGGATCATCGCCGCTGGGAATGCGCCAGTGGACGTTGTGCGCGAAGAAATCCATATCGCCAAATCATTAACAGATAAACCTTTTGGTGTCAATATTATGCTGATGAGTCCTTCGGCTGACGAAGTGGCTCAGTTGGTTTGTGAAGAAAAAGTAGCAGTGGTTACTACTGGCGCAGGCAACCCTTCTAAGTATATTGATGCTTGGAAAGCGGCAGGCATTAAAGTGATCCCTGTTGTCGCTTCAGTGGCTCTGGCTAAGCTGATGCAGCGTCTCGGCGCGGACGCCGTGATTGCAGAAGGCGGCGAAAGCGGTGGCCACGTGGGCGAATTAAATACGATGGTATTGGTGCCATTGATTGCAGATGCAGTGGATATCCCTGTGCTGGCTGCCGGTGGTATTGCCGATGGCCGTGGTTTTGCAGCGTCCTTCATGCTGGGCGCCTGTGGTGTGCAGATGGGAACTCGTTTCCTGAGCGCTGAAGAATGCGGCATTCATGAAGAATATAAGAAGAAAATCCTCAAGGCCAACGACCGCAGTACCGCTGTAACCGGCAAGCGTCTGGGTCATCCTGTGCGCAGCCTTCGTACCAGTTTTGTGCGTGAATACACCAAGGCGGAGTATGGCTGTGTGAGCGATGAAGAACTGGAAGCCATGGGGGCAGGAGCACTGCGTCGTGCTGTAAAAGAAGGCGACAGCGAAAACGGCTGCTTTATGGCCGGAGAATCCTGTGCTTTGGTCAATAAGATTCAGCCAGCGGCAGAAATCATTCGTGAAGTGGTTGCCGAAGGTGAAGCGCTCTTGAAAGGAGCAGATCAGTGGGTAAAATAGCATTTGTCTTTGCCGGCCAGGGTGCACAGCACCGTGGCATGGGCAAAGATTTTTACGATAACAGCGCCGCCGCCAAGGCGGTGTTTGATGCTGCTGAAGCCATTCGTCCCGGCACTCTGAGCGAGTGCT
>OGRU01002385.1_pt1 | contig 12351 bp, 10 predicted proteins | sample 1553541 | NCBI WGS metagenome assembly OGRU01 (sample SAMEA2580068, study PRJEB22360) | human gut metagenome | biome: human gut; feature: human-associated habitat; material: faeces | place: Denmark | collected 2008/2010
TCGAAAATCAACCGCCCCCACCACGAAATACACGAGGAAGGCCAGCCAGTTGGACGGCTCGTAGAAGAGCAGCAGCGGCGACGCGCCCTCGGCCCAATAGCCCGCCGCCAGCGAGAGCGACGCCAGAAACGCCGCCGCCACGCCTGCGTTCAGGCCGTAGACATCGGCGATGAGCACGATGAACGCCAGCCGGAAATCCACCACCCGGAACTGCGCCTGGGTGCTTGTCATCCGCACCAGCAGTTCGGATACGCCCCAGGCCCCCAGCAGTTCCAGCACCGGGACCAGCAGCCGGTGCCGCGCGGCAAAGCCGCTGAGCCGTTCCGGCCATTTTTTGGGGCTGCTTTTCCTGCCGGAAGAACCGGGGCAGGTCGTCCAGCAGGTCGTACCGGGGGAACCACCCATACGCCCGGCGCAGCTGGCCGTCGTCGGGCGGGTACTCCCGGATCAGGTCGCTGCCGTAGGTCACGGTCAGGCCGGGGCAGAGGGCTTTCCACGCCTCGCCCAGCTGCTCATAGTTCCAGTGGAAGACCACCGGGGCGGTCAGGCTCTCCCACTCCGGTGTCCAGTTGTCGAACACCCGCAGCACCAGCTCGGACAGGTCTTCCATGCACAGAGCCGCCACCGGGGCAAGGGCCTGCTCTTCAAAATGCAGTTCCCCGCTCTTCGGGCGGGTCAGCAGCTGTGCGATGCCCACCGGCGCACCGGTGCAGTCGGTGCCGTAGAGATAGGGCAGGTGCAGCACCTTGATCTGCACCCTGCTCGTCTCGGCGTAATGGCGGCAGAGAGCTTGACGAAAGCCCATCAGGTGGCACAGACCGTGGGCGGTCAAATACGCCGCCTCCCGCTCCGGGGAATGCCCATACTCCGCCGCCTGCGCCAGCACCGATTTGCCGATGAACGGCGTCAGCACGGCTTCCGGCCCAGCCAGATAAAGCAGCTGGCTGGGCCGCTCCCGGTTGGCCTGCAAAACACGGCGCAGGCGGTCCAGTTCGCCCTCCTGCTCGCTGTGCGGGGTCAGATACTCCGAGAAATAGACGATGCGGTCAAACTGGTAGGTTTCGTTGATCTGGGCCAGCAGCTGCTTGCCGTCCAGTTCGTCCCAAGGGGTCGTCACAATGGTGGCGGTGGGGTTCTTCTCCCGCAGCAGGGCCACACAGGCATCCAGCTTTTCCTGGCTCATCCCGGCAGTCCGGCTCAAAATAATGGCGCTGGCATGCTCCACCTGGTTATTGAAGAACTCACCGAAGTTTCTCATATACATCTTGGCCTTGGTGGCATCCACCACGGTGGTAAAACCGTTCAGCACCACATCGTGCATTTCCAGGTTCTGCACCGCCCGGATGACATCGCTGAGTTTGCCCACACCAGAGGGTTCAATGAGGATACGGTCGGGGTGATAGGTATCCATCACCTGCCGCAGCGCCTTGCCGAAATCGCCCACCAAACTGCAGCAGATGCAGCCGCTGTTCATTTCGGTAATGTTAATACCCGCTTCCTGCAAAAAACCACCGTCAATGCCGATCTCGCCAAACTCATTTTCAATGAGGACGAGCTGTTCGCCGGTATAGGCCTCAGCGATCAGCTTCTTGATGAGGGTCGTTTTGCCAGCGCCCAAAAAGCCGGAGAAAATATCAATTTTAGTCATAAAAGCATCTTCTTTCCATGAGAATTATTTGCCGATATAGTATTATACTACTTTTGTCAACTTTCTGCAATATCTCAGCACTCCCCATTTCGCATGTCACTTTCCGATAATAAGCACAAATTTTATATGGTTAAAAGGGCCACAGGATATCCCTATCCCATGACCCTCCCCACGCTCTTACTTCTATTGGGGTTATATTTCATCATCTTCGATCTTTTCCTCGGGCAAAACGATCCCCTGTGCGGCGAAGTACTCCAAAAGAAAATCAACAAATTCCTGTAGAGCTGAAGAATGTGGAAGATTTTTATTCCAAACGGCTTTTACTGCACAGTTCTGTGGCGGATTAAATGGCAGTACTGCAACATCATCCCAGTCCCTCACAAAATCCTGTGGAAGTAATGCACATAGTATACCTTTGGACACCGCTTCCCTAATAAGGAAGCTGGTGTTGGTGCACAAGCGGATCTGCAGCGGCCAATCTACCGGCAGCTTACTGTTCAGCACTGCAATAGGGCGCTGACGGATATCCAGGAAAGTCACTGAATCCTGCTGTGCCAGCGGATCATTTAATGAAGTGCAAAAAATGTTTGCTGTTGGATAGATTTCAATGGATTCCATTGTATTAAAACGCTCTTTAATATCTAAAGGAGTCAATACAATATCTATACTGCCATCATTTAACCTTTTAATTGCATCGTAACTGGAAATCTCCAGCACAGAGAGTTTAATGTGTGGGTGCCTTTTCTTAAGCGCTTCATATATCTCCAGCGGGAAAACATTCCAGCAGGAAATTGCAAGACCCACCGTTAAGGAATGGTTTTCTCCTGTTTCCTTGAGGCTGCTGATTTGTGCCAATAGCGCCGAATAAAACCCCTTAAATTGCGAAAGCAAGTTACGGAGAGTCTTTCCATATTCGGTCAGCTCCATACCATTTCGCCCACGCACAAACAACTGAATGTCCAATTCATCTTCCAGTTCTTGTATCGCTCGCGAAATCACCGAGCGGGAAACATATAATTGCTGGGCAGCAGCAGTCACATTCCCTGCTTGACATACCGCTTCGTAAAATTCAATCTGTTTGAGGGTCACTGTCATCAACTCCTAAACTCTTGATAATCTTCTGCGGGTGATTAACGATGAAATGCAAATACAATATCGCATTCAAATTATAGCACTAATATGGAAGCAGGCGCAAGTATCAACTGTTTTTCCGGAGAGGATCATACACCATAAAGGCTGTAGCCAACAGTGTATATACTCCCATCAGGACATAGATCGGTGTAAACAACTTTTCCCCCGTTATAATTCCCAGCATATTTAAATAATAAGCCGATGCAAACCCGCCTAAATTGCTTACGCCTGTTGCAATTGCGATCGCAAGAGAAGATTGGTTGGGCGAAATATACATTCCCAATATGGCATAAGCTGATGTGATCAACAAAACGGAGGTCATTCCCATTATAGCAGATCCAATCATTAGAATTTCCGTCTGTTTTGCAAAGCCTAATATACCAGCACCTGCAGCGGCAATAAAGTATCCAAATACAAGAGTAAGCCGTTTTAGCTTATAAAAAATCTTTCCAAAGAAAAACCCAATGAGACAACCACTGGCACTATAAAGAGAAAGTGCTGTCGCTGCCACGGTGGCGCCTCCGGCATGGCGATGTTCAAACAACAATGAGATATTCATCAGGATAGGATAACTAACCAGCTGCTGCAGAAATAGCAGAAAAGCAGTAAGGGCGGTTGCGATCCTGCCTCGATGATCAAATCCTGCCGATTTAAGTAGTGAATGCCGATAACCGTTTGGTACCTCTGCTGTTACTGTCGGAGCACAGCAGCTTTCTTCCGGCTCTGGTTGGAACACCAAAAGAAGCAGGCTGAATAAACCGAGTAGATGCGCTAAAAAAGTATAGTTCCATCCATACTCTGCCAACGAGCCAGCCACCATCTGTAAAAGAACTCCCCCGAAATTACTGATAAGATTACCATAACCCAGCATATCGGCTTGTTCTTTTCCGGTATAGTACTGCATAACAAGCGCATTTCCCAATGAGGCACGCAGACCTACTCCAATGCCAAAAACGGCACGGCAAACCAACAATACTGTAAAGCTTTCAGTTAAAAAGAACGGTGCGATACCGCCTATCAAAAACAGAAGGATCCCTACAAGAGAGATCGTCCTATAACGAATCTTTTTGCCGGCAACGGCGCCTGCCCACAGGGTAGTCGGAACGATAAATAATGTAGGTAGCGTAGAGATCAGCGCATAATTATTTGACGGAAATTGTGCAGCCAGTTTAGCCATCGCAGGAGAAACCGTTGCAACCCCCATTGATGTAAAAAAAATCGCAAGCAGTGAGATCGACTGTAATGGTGAAAGAACCCCTTTTTTTGTAAAAACAAACATATATACTTTACCTTCAGTAGATTTGATTAAATAGTGGTACCGAATATACTAATAGGGAAAAGCCCATGCATCAGCCGTAGGCTTTTCCCTATTGTATTCTATTGGGTCATCGTTCACATCTGCCGCAATTATCGCAGTAGCCCTTTGTCTTGCAAGCTGGCAGGTGTAGTATTTCATAGAAGTCTTCAGCAGAAAGGCCCGGCGTTCCGCCGTCAGAAACACCTTTTGAAGTCGGCTCCTTGGGCTTTTTTTCGTCATGGTCAGTCATGATGACACCTCATTTCATGTGAAATCTTCTATAAAAATGATACAATCGACCATCCACTGCTACAAATCGCAAACGAAGATGCGTGCAATCAGTGCTGCGGTGTAGCCTTGATCAAATTAGGATTGAGCTGCGCATCGCCGCCACCCTTAATGCTCTTGCTGTCGGAATCAACGATTTCTCCCTGATTCGCACCAAATTGGCGCACTCCGGAGAGATACCCTGCTTTTTCACGGGCATTTTTGGCAAGCTGGGTATAAAGACCGTATTCATGATCAACAACATTCTGCATGTAGGAAGGATCCGTATATGGGTTGCGGGGCAGCGGGACATCTTGATCGCGTGCCAAAATATCCTGAACCTTCTTGATGTTGACCTTATGCGCAGTGGTTCCATCTGCAATGGCAACGGCAGCAGCTACACCTGCGGCTTGTCCGGTGCCGACACACTGCGGAATCAAATTGACATAGTCGATCCCAATTTCATCAGCAGAGATATGGCGTCCGGGGCAAAGCAGATTCTCGGTCTTTTTGGGCAGAATCGCACGGTAAGGAATCTCGATGGGGCAGTTATCATTGATAAAGCTGATGGTGGAGTGCCATGCAATAACATCCTCGTGCTCCTGCGGGAATGCAAAATCATTCGGGGTAATGACATATTCGCCGTCCAGACGATAGGAGCAACGGGTGCCCAACTGAGGCGCAATATCATAAAGGAACGCGTTGCGGAATGCAACGGGACAAGCCTTACGCAGATACTCCAACGCATTGCGCATGGTATCACGGGTCTCCATTTCAGTCTCGGTCGCATCCTTCAGGTTTGAACAGTCACGTTCAGGGTGCCAGTTGTTGATCCAGCACACATCATTGGTAGGACCGGGCAGCGGCGCCGCACGGAACCCGCAGACTTTGGAGAAGCCCTCATGCAAAGCAGCCGCGGCAGCATGATTGGTTTTTTTCCATTCGCAGAAAAGATCCCAATTGCAACCGCCGATACGCCAAACCAGCGCAGTAGTGGCACAGCGGGTCAGCTTATCTGCCAATCCGAAGTAAGGACAACCGGTCTGGCGGAAAATATCGCCGTCTCCGGTGGCGTCGATCACGATCTTCGCCAGTACAGCCTTGCGGCCCTCCTTACTTTCAAAATACACGCCCTTGATGGTGTCGCCATCCATAATAGGACGAGTCCCCCAAGAATGGCACATCACATGGATGGAATCCTTGTGCTCCAGCAGCATCTTGTCCATTTCGATTTTCAACTGGTTTGGCTCAAAATACACAGATCGAACCAGCCGTTCTGGCAGCTTCGCATTGGTACTAAAGCAATCGTGAATGTTCTTCCATGCATTGACAAGGACCGGATCCTCACAACCGATCTCATCGCCGGAGGGTCCAAGAACAGCACCCGGAATGCTTTCCATACGGGTGAACCATTCCTCCTGAAGCCCACGGACATACTGTTTGTTATAGAAAGAAAGGCGAGGAACCATAATAACATAGCCGCCGGTAACATCACCGCCCATGTAGCCGTAACGCTCCATAAGGACAATGTTTTTACAACCTGCACGGGCTGCCGCTACTGCGGCAGAATGACCAGCTGCACCGCCGCCAACAACAAGAAGATCACATTCGGTATAAACCGGAATTTCTCTCTCACCTTCAAATACAGTTTTTTCTTTTTCGCTCATATAAGGTTTCCTTTCAATAAAGAGGGGCTTTTTTTAGCTGGAGTGGGCCAATGCCTTATCGACCCACTCCATCGAGCTATGTTGAGCTATAATAATTACAGAATGTAGGTAAATGCCATACCGCAGATGTAGCAAATAACCATGAACAGGACTGTCGTTTGAACGCCCTTTGTCCAAACAAACTTCGGGGTAATCTCGGGGCGGCCAAGAATAAAGGCTGCGTTGGTGGAAGCTGCAACGGTCCAGAAAGCATAGCCGGAGCAGATATTCGATATAATCAGGATAACGTCGGGGTTGATTCCGGTGGTTGCAGCCAGACTGCAGACAAATGGTGTAACAACCGGACAAACTGCCATGGTAAGTACAAGACCGTTAGCAACCTGAGTAACAAGGGTAGAGAACAGGATTACAATTGCCATCAAGACCCAAATGTTAGCACCGCCGAACAGAGGGCTGAGAACCTCAACCAACCACTGACGGATACCAAGATTTGCGTCGGAGGTGACCTTGCCCAGCATGACCAGCGCACCGACCAGAGAGATCATTGTCCACATGGATGCTTCCGAGAGGCATTTATTAATAGGAACAATGGACTGCTTGCTGTCCTTGCGGCGGATCAAGGCGCCGATTGCACACATAAGTACCCAAATCCAGGAGTTGCCCATGAAAGTAAAGAAATAACGTCCGGGCGCTTCCTTCGGATAAACGGTTCCGATAAGAATATAAATTACCGGAATGATAATCATGGCAAGGCTTATAATCTGATCACGGTTGAAATGATCAGGGGTATTGCGCATGGCCTCTATTTCATTAAAATCCAAAGACTTCAATGGCTCCATGTTGACCCTATACACTGTCTTCATCAGAATCGTGTAAACAATCAAATAGATCATGGTGATGGAGAACATGCAAAGCATCCAGGTGCCTTCATTAAACGTGCGGCCGAAGGGCTCCATTGCAGAGTTGATCAAAGCGATGGTCATAACCTGCGGGGTCTTGAATGCAAAGAAGAAGATACCGGTGGCAGCAATGTAAACACCAAGCAGAGTCCACTTTACAAAGGGATCGTCTTTATCGTAGCCGCAAACATCACGAATGGATTCTACCAGTCCGAAGAACAAGATGTAGACGGGAGGGCCACCAATAAAGGCTGCAGCGACATAGGTGGCAAGGAACAGCATTACCATCGTCATAACAGGGCGACCACGGCAAAGCTTGCTGCTCAGCAACTTTTTAGCCAAAACATTCATTGCACCCGAATCTCGCAAAGCCAGACACAGGGCACCGCAGAATACCAGCTGAACAGTAAAGACGGAGCCCAGCCATTCGCTCAACAAACCGGAAATGTCATAATACCCATGGAACAGAGTGGCAAGTAGCGCCATCAGCGAACCGCTGAGCAAGTCACCGTTAAAGCAGGTGATAATGATTAGACCAATCAGAACACCCAGCATCTTTACACCGGTTACGGTAACTGTACTGAATGGCTTGACCAGATAGCCAAATAAGAGCATAAATGCCAAGCCAATGACCATGACAATTGCGTAGGTCGAATTGATCTTTCTTTGTTTTGTCATTTTTAACCTCCTACAAATTGATTCCATTTCCTATGCCGGACGTCCACAGCATAGCTTGCAAATAGCTTGCAATTAGAATATAGCATAGAAAGACACAAAATAAGCGATTTAATTCGACACAATACTGTTCATTTTTACTACAGGCAAAAAATGCGATTGTTGCTTTGTCTCTATTACACATACCGAGCACACAACTGAAGGGCTTGCTGCCTGCGATTCACAGACAGCAAGCCCTTTCGGTTGCTTGAACAATTTTTACTAAAATATTTTATCCAACTTTTTGGGGTCACTTCAAAATCTTACATCAATTTCAACAACTTTGGCAGGAAAGTAACCAAATCTGGGAAAATCATGATAAGTACCACCACCGCAACATAAATAATAACGAATGGCCAAATCCTTTTAAAAGCTGATGCAGCGCTTATTTTGGCAACACCGCAGGCTATGAATAGATCTGAGCCAAAAGGCGGCGTAATGGTACCAATGCACATCCAAACAACAAATACTACGCCAAAGTGGACCGGATCAATGCCGATGGCCGTAGCAGCCGGTGCCAAAATGGGGGTAAGAATAACCAGAGCTGGAGAAACCGACATGAACATCCCCAGGAAAAACATAAAGATGCTGAACAGGCCATAGAACATAAGCGGTGTCTTGGCAATACCGATGATCCAGTTGCCAATAAGAGTCGGAATATTATTGCGGGTAAGTACGATGGCAAAGGTCGCAGCTGTCACAATTATCATCATAACCGCAGCAGATGTGCGAGCAGCATTAACAAATGTTTTGGGTATGTCTTTCCACTTTAGCTCCCTGTAAACAAATAGTCCGATGATTAAACCGTAAACCACTGCTACCGCCGCAGCCTCGGTTGGAGTGAAATAACCGCCATAAATGCCGCCTAGAATTATGACAGGCATCAACAACGCCCAAATCGCATCTACAAAAGCCTTCCACAGTTCCTTACCAGTAGGCTTAGGGGAGGTAATCATTTTAAACTTCTTGCTAAATCCACGTGCATACAGGCAGTATAGCAATATTACCGATACGGTTCCCAGGCTTTAGTTCTTCCAATGCACCTTTGATAATGCGACAGGAAACCTCATGCATCTTAATAAAATCCTCATTCGGCTCTCCAACCGATATGGTACACACCAGCTGTGTCCAATAGCCATTATACCGCGGAGTAATCTCCATCGATATACAATCGCCATGAGCTACAACACAATCAAACATAGTCGCAGCGCGAATACATGGAAGTTGATTATCCTCCAGTGAAAACCTCCCTGTAGAAATAAGGGTAAAGTTGTAGTCTGCCCCCATTCCCTGCGTTGCATGTTCCAGCTCTGCCGCCACCTGCTGCTCCGTCATGCCTGGCTTAACATTTTTCAGTACTTCTGCATAGCCCGCATCAGCCAATTTGCCGCATTGACGAATTAAAGCAACCTCCTCTGGGCTGTGGTGATTTCGGATACGAAATAGCGGTTCCGATACATCACACAGTACTAATCCGGGCATTTCTCTTTCCAGCGCCATACGCCATGATTGCGGCAGAATGTCCAAGCTGGTGCCCAAGCGACCGCTTGTTATTTCACTTTCTTTCAGCACATCTATAATCGCTTGAATGGGAGTTGTGCTTATCCTGCATTCAGTCACGATTCCAGCATTTTTCAATTCCCCGCAAGATATCTCTGAGTCTACAATACCAACGGGGTTGGAACATGGAAAAAACAATGCAGACTGCAGCCCGTAATACACATTGGCAGCCGTTAAAAAGCGGAAACAACCATACGCATTGGTTCCAACGCATCCATTTCCTATCGTCAACAACACATCTAGCTTTTCGTCCTGCATCAGACCTCTTACTGCTTCAACCCTTCTTTTCTTTTCCCCATCGCTGAACATCTGGCCTACCCCTCCACACTTTTAATTATTTTTAGGCTCTTGCCGTCCTCTGTCAAGCATCGTCCTCCTTCTACAGTCACCAAATAGGTATCCCCCCAGCAAAAACCGCAGTCATTTCCATCTTTCAATATAATTGGGCTAAGTATTACCGTCATATCTTTGGTCAGTTTTGTCTCATTTTCTGCAGAAATCGGTTGTTCCCGTAGATCCACCCCGCAAATGTACCCTTGAATGCCCCCAATAGTGTATCCTGCTGCCCTAGCTTCTTCTTCGATTTTTTGGGCAACAGTGCTTACCTTGTTCCCAGGTATTAGGAGCTTAGCCGCTGCGCTTATCCACCCGGCCACTGCCTCATGCATCGCTACCGCCGTTTGGTTTTCTTTCCCTACACATAAAGTGCGCAGCATTTGAACCCAATATCCATTATATCGAGGTGTGATAGCTGCTGCTATGCAGTCACCATACTTTACTGCCTTTTGAGAATTCGCAGCACTATGCAACAGGCCCATGCCGTTTGCATCGTTCAAAAAACCGCAGTTTAGAGTTGTAAGGGTTTCCTCTGCACCTTGCTTTTTCATGGCATAGTCCAACTCAGACACCAGTTTGCTTTCGGTTACATTATTCTGCACCGCTGCACATAGAGCTTCATATCCGCTTAGTGCCAACTCAGCACATTTCTCAACCAATCGACATTCTTCCCTACTGCGTTTCTTGCGGATTTCATAAAGATCCATCGTACAATCCACCCATTCAAGCTCTGGATATGCACTATGAATACAATCAAACCATGAAGCGGGAAGTGTTTCCGGGCAATAGCCAATTCGGCCATTGGTAATACCTCTACTACCTAAAATATCTACCAACCCCTCGGCCAATCTATCTCCTACCATCCTCACATCCCAAAAACCTCTCTCGTTCAACGCCTTCAAATGTGTTAGGCTACCGCAACATACCGTCGGGGTTTCATCGGCAACTATCACTAACGCTTGTCTATGGTAATAGACCCTGTTATCTACAAAGTATCTATAAAATCCGTACTCGTTAGTCGCCACAGATCCGTTACCTACAACCAAAATTGAATTTAGGTTCAACCTTTTCATTAGATTGTTCGCTTTTAGTAATGGCAGATATGTTGCTAATCACCTGCCGCGGGTATATTCTATATTGTTTTGCAACAAATAACTTTACTGACCTGGAAAACAGAATGGCCAGTCATCTTTCCATTTTGGCTTCAGGATTTTGCTGCAATAACGAGTAATATAGGTATGGGACGGTTGCAATTATTTGCAGCCGTCCCTTCATTATATAAAAAAGCAGATTTCTGCATGAGGTTCAAAAGCCTCGATGCAGAAATCTGCGGGTGTTACAGCACCTAGGCGCTGCGAGCTTTTCATCGGACATATTGTTGCCCTTTTGGGAGGTTGCTGTTCAAATTCCTTTGTTGAAGGTTTTTATTTGCTCTTACACCACCTGCAAAAGGTAAAATTTCAGATAGTCGGTCTCCGGAACCTCCGGCAAAATGGGATGATCCGGAGCCTGCTGCCGCGCCTCGATCTGCCGCAGCGTCACACCGGCATCCAGCGCTGCCTCCCGCAGCATCTTACGGAACATCTCATCGGTCATAAAATGGGAGCAGGAGCAGGTCGCCAAATACCCGCCGCGGGGCAGCAGCCGCATCGCCTTCCTATTGATCTCCTTATAGCCGTGATAGGCGTTTTTGGCGGTCGCGCGGCTCTTGGTAAAGGCAGGCGGGTCCAGAATAATATAGTCATAGTCGCACTTTTTCTCTTTGGCCATCTCGGTCAGCAGGTCAAAAACATCGGCGCACTTATAGTCCAGATTGGTCAGTCCATTGCGCTTTCCGTTTTCGGCGGCCAACTCCAGTGCAAAGGCCGAAACATCTACCGCCGTCACATGCTCCGCCCCCGCCGCTGCCGCATTCAGCGCAAAAGCCCCGGTATGCGTAAAGCAATCCAGCACCCGGCGTCCGCGGGCCAGCTTGGCCGCCGCCTGCCGGTTGTACTTTTGGTCCAGAAAAAAACCGGTCTTTTGCCCCTCGATGTAGTCCACATCATATTTTATCCCGTTTTCGGTAATGGTCACATGCCCGCTCAGGTCGGTTCTCAGCCCCTCCATCTGGTAGAAGCCCTTTCCTTGCTCCAGCCCCTCCAGCGTTCTTATGGTCACATCGTTCCGCTCGTAGATCGCATCAATCTGCTCGCCGTCCTCCCGCAGCAGTTCCACCAGCGCCCGGTACACCCAGTCTTTGCGGCGCTCCATGCCCAGGGAAAGCACCTGCGTCACCAATATGTTTTCAAAGCGATCCACCGTCAGCCCCGGGAACTGATCCGCCTCACCAAAAATAAGGCGGCAGCAGCGGTAATCCACCGGGCCCATCACCGTTTTACGGTAATTCAGCGCATAGCACACCCTCCGCCGGAAAAACGCCTCATCAAAGGTATCATTGGCATTGCGGCTGATGATCCGCACCCTGATTTTGGAGTGATCATTCACCCAGCCGGTGCCCAGGTACCGCCCTTTATTACTCACCACATCCACCATATCACCATTTTGGTAAGCGCCCTCCACGGCGGTCACTTCCTCCCCATATACCCAGGGGTGGCCGGCCCGCAGGCTGCGCTCCGCCTTAGGGGTAACGGTAAATACCGGATATTCTCTTGCTGTCATAGTATCTCTCCCACTCGCTAAAAATCTCCCTTTATCATAGCGGTTTTTCCGCCAAAAAGCAACACTTGCTCCCCATTCGCAAAAGGTCTATAATCATGCTGTACGGCGGCCGCCAAAAGCACCCGCATGGCGGCGTCACTGCCCTTGACAGGCGCCAGCCCGCCTTGCGTC
>OGRU01002398.1_pt1 | contig 12292 bp, 9 predicted proteins | sample 1553541 | NCBI WGS metagenome assembly OGRU01 (sample SAMEA2580068, study PRJEB22360) | human gut metagenome | biome: human gut; feature: human-associated habitat; material: faeces | place: Denmark | collected 2008/2010
GTTTTTGGATACGATGCGACAAGCATTTGTGAGCGCATGACAGCTTTACTTGCCGCGCGAGATTTTGAATTGATTCCGCACTATTGTGGATCAAAGATAGGGCTGATGGAATATCTGGCCAGCCGAAAAAAGTGTGACTGGCTCATTCTTCCAGAACGTATGCCATCCGGCCCATATAAAGCAAGCGATTTGGTTTGGCTGCATGAGGAATATAACGTCAATATTATTCCGCTGTTAACAACTGATTGGAACCGACTACATGAGGGATCTTTACTGCGGTGGTATTTTAACAGCTGAATTTCCTGGCAGAGTTACAGAAAGCCAGTTGCCAGATGTGCTTGTTACATTGATTCTAAGAGGTCGAAGTCATGAGACCGCAAAGGTCTACTATCGCGTGGCGGATGTTAAATAAGTTACTTTGGGGGAAGAAAAAATGCAAAAAGCAAAAAGTATCTTGTACGGATTTCATGATGATGATTTGGAATCCTTCATCAAACGTGCATTGCAAGCGCAAGGGTATGAAGTGGTGTCAACCGTTAAATATGGTATTTCGTCTATCGTACAGTATGTAGCTGACAATCCAATTGATGCGATCATCATGCGTTGCAATACCATGTCGGAACTGGAGAAGGCTAGAGATTTAAGAGATTTGAAAGCAACACTGATTTTACTGGTGACTGCCGGAATGCGCGGGACACCGGAAATAGAGGAAGCTCTTTCCTCTGGACTAAACAATATTGTATTTGCAGGGCTTCGCTCTCATTCAAAGAACCTACGAACGGAAATTGTGGATATTATCCGCGAAGAGCGTTCACAAAAACAGGCAAGAGTCTATTATGGATTCGCACCATTGGAACGTCCTGCATGCTTCAGTGGAGAGCTTTCTATCAAGAATGAACAACAATTACTGATGCTGTACGAATACCTTCTTGACAAGACAGATCCCCGTGAACTGGATGTTCGCTTTGAAAAAGTTCTTGGAATGCTTCCGGCAGAGGAACGTAGCGAAATGGCGCGTACTCTTCCTGTTCCGATCAAGTCACTCCTGCGAGATAGTGTTTCCTATCAGCAGGCCATGACACCGGAAAGGAAAAAGAAAGGCGGCTTTTTTCGAAAAAAGCAAGAAGAACCGCAAGAAGATTCTGCAGGAACGGAAGTTGCACTGTCTGGCAGTAGTAACTTAATGGATACGATCAATCAGTTGGTCGAACAATATCACCATCATCAGTTTGGAGAATGGGAAGTGGTTCGTCCGGCAACTGAACAGGAAGAGGGCGAGGAACGTCGTCGCTGCGTATGCGGACACGAAGAAATACGAACAATTCCTCGAATTGCAGCATCAATTCCTCAAAAGGAAGAAGAGGAAAGAGTATCATGGGGACCAGAAGAACGTATGGAGCCTACTTGTGAAAAGGCAGGCAGGGTATTCAAAAGAGGCAACGATGGCAACATTCAGATTGTATGCGAGATTCCCCCACTAGGTCACATAGAAGAAACAAAGGCTGAAAAAGAACCTGATTGCGCGCATGAAGGAGTTTTGCTTGTTCGATGTACGCGTTGTGGTAAGGAACTTCGTAGAGAGACAATTCCACCGACCGGGCAACATATCTGGTCTGATTGGACAATTGAAAAAGAACCAACCTGCGAGGAAGGCATACAGATTCGCATCTGCAGCGTATGCGGACAAGAAGAAAAAATGCCAATTCCTGCCAATGGGCATCACCAATATGGTGAATGGATTGTTGAAAAGCCTGCCACCTGCGAGGCAGAAGGGCTACAAGTTCGCCAGTGTGTCCTCTGCAATGAGCACGAGGAAGAACCCATCCCTGCACTGGGACATGATTATGAGCAGATTGTAGAAACAGAACCCACCTGCAATAATCCGGGCACGTGCCATTTAAAGTGTAGAAGATGTGGGGTCATTCAGAATGACGAATTGATTCCACCTACGGGGCAACATATCTGGTCTGATTGGACAATTGAAGCTGAGCCAACCTGTAACACAGAAGGGGTTCGTAAGCATCATTGTAAGGTATGTGGATTCGAAGAGGAACAAAGCATTTCTACTACTGAACATTCTTATGAAAAAATCATTGGCAAGAAGCCTACTTGCAAGGAAGATGGCTACTATAACTTAAAATGTACTAAGTGCGGCCATCTACAGGAAAATGTTGAATCAATACCGTCAACCGGGCAACATGTCTGGTCTGATTGGCAAGTCGTTAAGGTTGCTACTTGCAAGGAAGATGGCTTAAAGGAACGCTATTGTACTGCATGTGGTGAGAAGGAAGCCGTTTCTTTGCCACAAAAGACACACGAATATCAAAAAATCATTATCAAAAAAGCTGTTTGTCAAAAGGATGGTGTGTATGATCTGGAATGCATTCATTGTGGTGATAGACAGAGGAATGCAGGAACAATTCCTGCACCAAAAGAACATAACTTTGTCAAACGACTGATACGGGTAGCCACTTGTACAAATCCTGGACTTTGCGAAGAGAGATGTTCTATATGTGGATTGGTTCAAAAGGAAGAGATTGCAGCAGCTCATCAGCCACGAGGAAAGGGTGTTTTATTGAAGCAGGCAACTTGTACGGAAGAGGGAACACTTGAAAATATCTGTGCGGTTTGCGGACAGACATATACGGTACCTATTCCATGTAGGCATGCCTATGGAAAATGGGTTCGTATTCAAAGTGGGACAACCTGCGCAGAGCCGGACATTAAAGAAAGAGTTTGTACCATATGCGGAAAGACAGAACAGGAAAAATCACCATCAAACAATTCGCACAACTATGAATGGTTTGTAGAAATGCCTGCAACCTGCGATAAAAACGGACGCGCGATTGAAATCTGTACAACCTGCGGTGCAACCAGAAAGTCAAAAAAGATTCAAGCCTCCGGACATCAGTATGGAGAAATCATTCGAAAAGAAGCCACCTGTACAGAAAGTGGTGAGGTTTATCAGATGTGTAAACGTTGCCAGTACAAAAAGAAGCTTGGTGTATTAGATCCGACCGGACATGACATGTACAAAGAGATTGTCAAAGAGCCTACCTGCCATAAGCCGGGTAAATACCGAATCCTTTGTCGCAACTGTCAGATGGTAACAGAGGAAGGCGAGATTGAATCCCTTGGACATGATTATGGATCTGAGATAATTAAAAAAGAACCAACCTGTACAACACAAGGCGAGGAATATCAGGTATGTAACAGATGTCAGGCAAAGAAGATCTTGCATATTACACCTGAGCTTGGACATAAACCAAAAAAAATTGTTCTTGTGCCGCCATCCTGCTCAGAAAGCGGAAAATACCAAATGATTTGTGAAAGGTGTAGTGAAGCGGTATCGGAAGAAGAAACCATACCAGAGTTAGATCACGATTTTTCTGAATGGACAATTCAAAAGGCAGCTGACTGTGAACATACCGGAGAAAGGGTGCGTACCTGCAAGAAATGCGGAATACAGGAATCTCGGACCATTTCAAAACTGGGTCATGAGTGGGTAGACAAAAAGACATTGCCGACCTGCATTGCAGAGGGACGTTTAGAGCGTGTCTGCATGAGATGTGGAAAGACGGAGCTGGTTGAAACGCTCCCAGTAGCAGGTCATGCATTTAGCAAGTGGAAAGCATCAGGCTTTAAGGATACCAGAACCTGTGAGGTATGCGGAAAGACTGAGAGTAGAACTGCGTATAAAAGGATTATTACAGTGGCCGCTTGTGGCGCAGCAATCGTCGGCGTGGCAGGTGTAGCAATCTTTTTAAAGAAATCTGCCTCTTCTGAAGGTTCCGATTACATGGATTCAAAGAATGTTGTTCATTCTACAGCGCTGATTGATGAATCTAGGGAATCAGGTGAAACGGTAAGTGACTTTAGCAAGGCTGATTTACAAGTGGCAAATGATGGTAAAGCAACCTCTGCCGCTACTTTAACCTCAGCTGCTTTTGAAGAGGAATCTGAAACTGTGGAAGCGGTAACAGAGACGATAGAAGAAGGATCTGACACACTGGTTCAGGAGACAGACAGTGAGGAAGAAACGATATCGGCTGAAGCTTTTACAGAAGAAGCAAAAGAGGACTCTCAGAAATGGGAATCGACTTTTGAAGAAAGCAGGATAGAGAGCAGCGAATCACAAACAACTGAGTTGGAAATTGAAAGTACACAGCCAGAAAGCATTGAGTTTACATCCGAGGCAGTTATGCCGGAAGAGACAGATTACGGCGCAATTACAAATTTGTTCTTACCGACAACGCTTAAAACACCGGAAACATTGCAGCAGTTACTTACTGACTGGGAGAGTCGAAGAAAACTGCTCCATTGGGATACTGGGATCTTGGGTGACTCCTCTGCCTATCTTGTTTCACAAGCTCAGTTGGAAAAACTTAGTGCCTCTGCTAATGGTGAAATAGCAAATTGGCAGAAAAATGAGCAGAATACTGTAGCGGAAATTATAGAGGAACAGGCATCCGAAGCTGAAGCACTTCCAGAAGCACAGTCAAGTGCTTCTGGAAATTAAGGGTGACAAGATATAAGATCACAAAACTAAGCCAAAAGGCAGAGGGAGGTGAAAACATGTTAGGCTTTTTGAAAAAGCGAAAGCTTAAAAAGCTGAATGCACACTTGGACTATATGCTGAAAGAAATTGCAGAGTCCAGATTTTCACCAGTATCATCGAAAGAACTTGCCTGCATCATGGCAGATTACTTCGGTGGCAATGTTACGATCTTTCGCATCGTTGGCACGCTTACCGTGATGGCATCATCCGAGTATTCTGAAACTGACGATGAGAAGGAAAAGCAACAGGAGCTAGAAGATGAACTGGAAACGACTTTTGAAGACTCCGGTAAGAATCTTTTAACAATGGAGCAGCTGTTAAAAGATTCCGTTTTCTTTGAAAAAAGAAAGATTCTTTGGAAAATGCTAAAAACCTACAACATGGATTTCGGCTTGATTACCGTGGAAAATGCAAAGGAGACGGTATTTCCAGAGAAGATCGCATACAATATGTGTCTTTACATCAAGACCTACAACATTGTTCAGGCAAATGACAGAATGATTTACTTTAACAACCTGATTCCATCAAAAGATCGGTTGATTCAGTTAGCCAAAAGCAATGACAGTGCTGTAGCAAGTTCGACATACTGGTGTATGATCAAACTACCAGACCTCACAGATGATACGCGCAGAAAGTGTCTGAAATACATGCGTACTCTGATATCCTCAGACAATCTCTTTTACTACAGTCCAGACGTATTAGTAGTGCTATATGAGGAAGACGCAGAGGATCTTTCCGAGTTTGCGGACAATCTGGTTAATATTCTATATGACCAGTGTGGAATGTCAGCAGGCATCGTTGCAGTCCCTTACAGTGGCAACTACGCTGAGACATTGCTTGTGGCAGAATATCAGTTACAAGATATTGACCCGCTTGAAATGCGTATCATACCAGACGGCAGCCTAAAGAAATATATGCCGAAAAAGGAGATACAGGTGATTCGATATGAGCAGCAACCGGTTACGGCTGAAACGGTCGTTGATAAAACTGTAAGCGATGCCGATGAATCCTACGAGTCGTATCAAACATCGGATGCCGATGAATCCGATGAGCCATATCAAACAACTGATTCAAATGATACTGAAACTGATGTCGATAATGATTGGGATGAATCTGGAAACGGATATCAAGAGCCAGCGAATGCACCATCTTATTATGATGAGAATAATCCAGACGAGGAAGGTTTGCATGAAGAAGACGATGATATTTCTGAGAGTGACAACTTGCAAGCAGATTATGATACACCTCAAGAAGTATATTCAGTGAGTGATGATCCGTATGATTCACAGGTCATGGAACCTCAATACGATGATCATAGCATTTCATTTGACACAGCAGAATCCGTTTCAGAAGATGCGTTCGAATCAGCAGAAACGGCACAGTTTGAAGATGAGGATGTGTCTGGCATAGCGACAGATAGTGCAGGAGAAGAAGGCACTGACTCTATAGATGAATACAGTGCCAGTGAAAAAAAACCTATCGAACCTGTCACAGAGGCAAAGGATCTGAGAAGGCAAGCCAATCGAGCAGCTGCAGACACCAATGCAAAAGCAACCAATACAAAGAAAGAAAGCGAGGGGATGAAGGATGCAGCAGGAAAAGGAAATCCAACAAAAAGCAGCAAGCCAAATATACTTTGGTAAGCAGATTGTATTATCAGTTAGTTTGCTTTCGTTTGTATTGCTATGTGGATGTAGTTCGGCAGATTTAAATTCTGCAATGAATGGTGACTTTGGATTATCTGGTTCTAATTCGTCTGGTACGACAAGTATCGCAGGCATTTCACAGTCAACAGTAAATACGGTTGCCAGTATGATCTTACCACTTTATCAAGCGTTTGATCCGTATGCGACATTGATTGCTCTGGCATCTTTCATCTTGGGTTGCTGTATGCTGTTTTTCTTCCACAACAGCAAGTCAATGAGCAAATTAGCAATCTTTTCTTTTATGATACTGATTCCAGTCATTATGATTGCACTTGATCTTGGTGTGGGTGCCTGGTTGTCAAATTGTTTGTACTAGCTCTGATTCAATTCAAGTTTTAACTGGCAGAGGTTTTAGTTGGCAGAAGGAAAGTTAGTTATGAGAAAAAAGATTCAACTTGCTCTGGCAGGTATGATGTGTTTTCTGCTTACCGGATGCGGTGGTCAAGAGACATACGAGTTTGCCAAAGCAGAAACAGATATGACGGTATACGCTGAGTTAATGAGCGAACTGACACCGCTTCAATTCATTGCGGTGGGCTTTGTGCTATACGTCGCTAAATATGTATTTGTCATTTCAATATTCAGCATTGTACTTGGTTTTGTGATTGTTTTTTCAATTAAAAATAGTCCGCGAATTCGAAAGAATGCCATAACAGGGCTGATCATTGGAGTGCCATTAGTCACGATCTGCCTATATGTGCTTGCAAAAATGATTGCAGCAACGGCAGGAATATAATTGTGATGATATATTAAAAAACTTATTCAAAACAGGAGGTATTACTATGGCAGAGTTAACAACACTCAATCGTTTTTCAACCGAATTGGAAAACAAGGCACTTGATAAGGATGCACTTTTAAAGAAGCAGGAGTTGGCAAACGGCATCCAGAAGAGCGAGGCAGCCGATATTTACTTGAATACTTTGAAGGAAGAGGCAGCAAATCGAGTTGTCTACAAGATGGTATTTACATCCAAGGATATGAATGATGCTCTGGTATACTATGATGCAGACGATGATGTTTCGTTCAAGATGCTTCCAGAAGACTTATATCCAAACGCAGCGGCGAGAAACTTCGCACCAGAGCGTCAGTTAGTACCAGGTGCATTCATCAATCGTGAAATCACTGCAAGAGTAAAAGAGATTGATGTTGAGAATCATATCGTGTACATGGTATACGCATCAGCTGCTGCTACAGCAAGAGTACAGATTAACGAGGAATTGACCAAACTGTTTAACGATGCGAAGAAGGACGGTACGACAGCGCGAGTTGAGAAGGTTGCAGGTGTCATTATGCGTGTATATCCGAGATATGCAATTGTTAACATCGTTAATAAGGGCGTTATCGGTTTTGTCCATATTTCAAACTGGTCTGATGATTACACCAGAGACATGACATATATCATGAATCCGGGTGATACCTACACATTTGATATTATCGACATGACGCAGAGGGGTGTTGGCAGAACCTTCCAGCTCGATCATAAGCCATATTCTGTTTCACCATGGAGCATGATTCCGGCTGATGTTGATTTGAGAAATATTACCATTCCGGTGCGTTGCACGATTGTAGACGTTGGTAAGCGTACATGGTATGGTACAGTTGCTGAGGCTTCAACTCCTCTGCCGAAGGGCATGGAGCTGTTTGGACGCTATAAGAGCGGCGAGAATGCCATCATCCCGCAGGTTGGTCAGGTCTATCTAAGTACGGTAGCCCAGTATAATCGCGAAACAAAATCAATTGCAATAGCACTCTATCGTGCTGTTCGAGATACGAATGTCAAGATCGGAAAGCCGGTACCGGTTCGATAAAAATGTCAGAAAGGGGGAACGGGGTTATAGAGCTTGTCAGGATCTGTTTGATATTCAAACTGGATATTTCAGGCAGAGGCTAAAATGGTAAGCTCTCCCCGTCTGCAGTGACGGGGACCCTTGATTTCTATGGAGAATACGAAAGATTCTTTAAAATCAAAGGCGGCCACTTTGCAAACAGCTACGAAATTCTCCTTTAAAAAAGGGTTTGCGGCTCAGATCGAGACATTTTCTACGGCATACTATGACGTGAAAGTCGAGCCATGCGATAATGTAATTAAATACAGCGATATGGTTCGGATTAAGAATGTGGAGTTCCATGAAACAGACAATGGGGAGTATATGGTGGATGGAGATGTCACTGGATATCCGCTTGAATCAGAGGTGTCCAGATCGGATGATCCTGATAGTTTAAATCCCTATGTGGACTCTCAGCTGTTACGGGCTATTTGGTTCTTGAAATATGCAACTGTAAGGCAATGTATGTATGTGATACACAAATCAAAAGAGTGCAATCCAAAGCTTTGCGTACCAAAAGATCCAAATTATGAGTATGTTAAAAAAAGGCTTACATGGTTAGCAAAAGAAGGGCTCCTTTGGAAATACAAAATCGTGGATCACAATGATAAAAGAAATGTACTGAGCGCCTATTCGCTTAAAGAAGCTGGGGTAGCATTTCTTAACAGTGTATCAATTAGCATATACAAGTCATATCCATTCACATCAGCAGCTATTCCAAATGAGATACTAGGTCGTCTGAGCGAAAACGAGATCATTAGAAGGATCTGTACCTCTGCACGGTTTGAATCCTTTGAGAAGCCGCATCTTGTACATAATGACACCTATGTAAAAGAGCAGACCTACGATACCCGCTTCGACATCGACTACAATATTGTCCTTAAAGTTCCTGATAGTTCTGATCCTTCAAAACAAACCAAATTAAATCTGATGGTCCAGTTTGTGCCAGACCCGAAGGCAAGAGCAGCAGTTGATGAAGAGGGTGAGGTAAACAAGTACTACAAGATCTTAGCAAACATATCGAAGGAATTCCTCGTAATCAAAGAGGGAAAGGTCAAAAAGAAGGGCGAGGCTAAAATCCTTTTTGTATGCGAAACAAAAGATGCTGCAGTTAGTATGCGTGAGGCATTATGCGATATACAAACAAAGAATACTGCCGAATATTATGACAGCCATTGTCTAAAGTACATGTTTACAACAGAAAAGCTTGCCGTCTACGCAGAGAATTTTGAAAGACAACCATTTACAACTGGTATCTTCAACATCACTCCATTTTACCCTGAAGAAGAGGTGCTTAAAGATGGAAAGCCAGTACTTGGGCCAGATGGAAAGCCATTAAAAAGACCTGGTTCTAAGAAAAAATACAGATATGTCGCTGCTTCGAAAATTTTTTGAAAGGATTTTTTTTGAATGGATAAAAAACGCTTCTTTACCAGTGGTCAGATAGCTGGTATTGTAATATGTATATTACTTGGTGTAGCTTGCACAGTTGGTCTTGTTGCTGCACAGATTGCAAAGGCATCCATGCCGATAGATATTGTTATTCCTGAGAGTGGGTTAAGCGACTCTATATTTGATGCACAGAATGGAGTGTATGAGGCAGATGCTGACTTTTCGATAGAACATCAATTTGAGCATTTAAGTGATGTGGTGGATGTGCCGGATCGTCAGTCAGCCACCATGGGAAACGGTACTTTTTGGAAAATTGCGGATGGATTCTACATCTACATTTCCGAAGGGAAACGTGCCAGTTTCGCAGAATCTGTCTTTTCTGAGACAGCACCAATTCTACTTACTGGGGCTGGAAGTAAGGATGCAAGTGGTGAGCTAGTTAAGTCGGATCGAGGTTATCTGAATGGTCGAGAGTTTAATTATGTGGTTTTCGATGTATCATGCAGTGTGGATGATAAAACAAAAGAAGCATATATTATCGGTTATTTGTATGAGGACAGTGAGAGTGGATATTCGACACTTCTAGCTTGCGTCACAGAAGACATCAGCTCGTCAGGACTTCTTAATGCACAGATCATTGCGCAGAAGGAAGCAACCTTACTTCATGCAAAACAGGATGCAAAACAGGAGAAAGATTGACGTACTCCCACGGTTTTAACCGTGGGCTTTCCCACCCGATTATTGTAAGAGAAAATAGCCTATTTTGAGAAAAATAGGCTATTTTCCTATTGCAAAGTTTAAAAATCTGTGCTATCTTATAGTCATAAGATGACGATGACGAATTATATGGAAAGAGAAGCAGACGCTTGCTTTTCTAATTGGCAAATCCCGGAATTAGCTGGGTTTGTTTTCTACACTCTTTTTAGGTGCAGATATGTGAGGAGTCTAGTTATTTATTTTGAGTATAAGCACTAGGAATCGACGGATTTCGAGTGCTTTTTTTGTTGCTCAAAATTGTAAAAAAGAAGTTGGGAATGCGGATGCTCTATAGAAGCATCTTCATCCGAAGGCTTCAAAAAAAAAATATTTTATAGCCGCTAAGAACGGCAGAAGGAGAAAAAACTATGAAGATTTTATGGGTATCAAGACATCAGTTAAACAACGAGCAGCTATCAGATTTAGAGCGTATCTACGGTGACGTAGAGATCGTAAACTTTCAGGACACTGTTAAGTCTGCTGAACAGCTGGTAGAAGTAGGCGAGGACTGCGAGGTCTTTGCCGTGGTACTTCCGCCGGCTCTGTTGGAAGACCTGATCAGCCCGCGCATCAATCAGAAGCCAGTGATCCGTTCCGTGATGGAACGCGTACCTACTGGTACGATGATTGTAAATCCAGTAACAGGAAAGGAGGAAATGGAGATGGCAATGCACTTTGTCGCCTGGGAACAGGTAGATGAATTAAGAATTGTCACGCATCGACTCTGATTTCGTTCTGGAGTCCAAAGGTGTCGGAGAAATCCGGCATCTGAAGACAGCGTCTGTGGAGTGTAACTGTTGTTGGGGAAATCGGCATTCTGTCGGTGTCCCGGTTGTTAAAAAAGAGAGGTGAGCTGCAAGGCAGCTTGCCTCGTATTTATTTAAAGGGCAGAGGCCTGGAAGGAGAAGAATCATGAAAAGTTATTTAGAAAAGGTTAAGTTAAACGCGATTTTGGCCGGAGAACTGAACAAGTTCGAAGGCATTGATGCTCGCATCGTGGGCGCGCATAGCGTCCTGGCAACCTATAAGGGGGTTGATGTCTGTGTTGAGGTAATCAGCACAGACAAAATCAGATGCACTCGTGTATCTGATGGCCTTTCGCATGAGCGTTGGCTGGGGCAGAATGCTGGTTGGTCGGTCGTGGAAACGGCCGAAGAGAAAAACGAGCTGGCCGAAGTCACTCAGCAAGAGCGCTGGTGGCAGGGCGAGCTTGACCAAAAAACCGCACACAACTGGGCAATTGACTTAGCAGCGGAGGAGCAGTATGGTCCGTGGACCAATTATGCTGCGATCAAGAAGGCTTATAGCCTGAGTGATCGAGAAACCGAGTTACTGCTGAGAGAGGCGAACAGCATCCCACACTGGAATCCTTGGGACCAGTTGTGGGAGTAGGTTCCCATCCGTGTAGTGTTGAGCGTCGGAGCTTTCGGTGCGTGGTAGCAAAATGTAACTGTGTAAGGGGCATCGGATTTTTCGGTGTCCCTATTTGCGTAAAAGAGTGAACTGCATGGCGGTTTACTCCAGTATTTTTAAGGGCGGTAATGCCCAGAAGGAGAAAAAATATGAGTAGAGAAAATTTTGTTATGAAACCTTTCGAGATCGATGGAGAAAGCTCTTGGTGTGAAGCCAAGAGACGCAGCAAAGGCGTTCTTCGAATCTGGCCAGAGGAGAAGACTATCGAGGTCAAAATGCTTTCAGGCTGTGACCCGTGGTATAAGGATCTGTTGAATTTTGTTTTAGCGGATAAGGACGTTCGACGTCTAATCCGTAACTATCAAAACTCATCGCGTATCGAAAGATATGCAATTAATATCAGCAGTGGCATGTCCGGTCGTCAGGATGTTTACATCAATTTTTATGACGAATATGGACTGCAGATCCGAGGGAAGCATTTGTTGCATATATCATGCTGTGACAAGCTTTGGGGAATCCCAAAGATCTACGTGGGCGACCTCGTAGAGGCGATGTATACAATGAATGTGCAGCCGGGAAAAACAACGGCAAAATATGTAAAGCCTTACTTGGAACCTGAATGGGCATCAACCGATGTCTAC
>OGRU01002406.1_pt1 | contig 12259 bp, 9 predicted proteins | sample 1553541 | NCBI WGS metagenome assembly OGRU01 (sample SAMEA2580068, study PRJEB22360) | human gut metagenome | biome: human gut; feature: human-associated habitat; material: faeces | place: Denmark | collected 2008/2010
AAAGGCGGTGCAGATAAGAGTTATGGAATACAGGTTGCAAAACTTGCAGGTGTTCCTGAGACGGTGCTTAACAGGGCAAAAGAGCTGGTTGAAAAATTAAGTAACAACGATATTGCAAATAAGGCAAAAGAGATAGATGTAGAGTACGAACCGGAAGATTATAATTATGATATAGAAAAGCAGACTACTCATAAAAAGAGAGGCAGAAAAAAGACATCGTCAGAAATAGAGTCAGAACAGATGGGACAGATTTCTATGTTTGACATGGGCAGTTCAAATGTAAAGACAGAGGACATAATAATTGAACTTCATGATCTTGATCTTTCGACAACGACACCTATTGATGCCATGAATATTTTGTATAAGATGCAGATGAAATTAAAGCACCGGCATCAATCGAATTTTCAACAAGCTCCTTAACAACAGCCATAGGTCTTTCAATAACCTCGCCCGCCGCTATCTGATTGGCAATACTGTCAGGAAGTAAATGAATTATATCACTCATTGCATAAACAAAAACCAGAACAAGGCAGCCAATACAGCAGCTGCAACCAACAGTCTCACATTCTTATAAGTACGACTCCGTCGGTCATCACCTCTATCGCGGCTTTTCTTCAAATGCGAAGTGCCTTCTATAAAGCTACCTTTGATCTCAGCCTTATAATCTTCTGCGCTTAACTGGTCTTCCATGCCAATCTCACGCTTCACCTTACGGATACGATCTTCCATCGCCTCCTTATGGGGATCCCAGTAAATCGGCTTATGAGTATATTGCCGAGGCTTCCGCACATTATAAAATGAGAATAATGCCATAGTCTTTTATTATTTGAAAAATTCTTTGCTAATGTACAAATTTATTGCTTCTCTTGGGTGATTCCGTCGCTTTTCTTTTCACCACCTCGTAAATGTCATCCCTATTCTTCGGACGCAGATAGTCGAACCAATAAAAATCTTTCAACATCTTTTGATCGGGTTTCAGATCCGGAATAGGAGTCAAGGTCCCGGAAGCATTGACATAAAGTCCCATTCTCTCCAGTTTATTATTCCTTATCCACATTGAAAGATGAGAGCCTTTTGCATTATTCATGCCAACCTTAGAACCATCCTTTTCCAAAGGATAATAATTCAACTCCGCATTTCCGTTTACATCAATACGACGCAATTCCTGTCCCTCGAAATAGGCTTTCAGATCATTCCCCTTCAACTGGTTATAGTAACTCGAGTCGACATGCTGTGCCGCAAAAGCAAACTGGATCACATGGGCATATTCGATCGTACTATCATTCATATAAATCGCGATCGTATCGCCATACAGTTGATATTGTTCATTCCAGAGAACCGGTTCCGTATACATATATAATACAGAATCGCGCGTATTGAACTGCATGGAGTCACATACGCCTTGCATATCGGTCCGATAGAAACGTACGCCGTAATAGGCCTTGATCTCCCGATAAACGGAGTCGACCGTCACCATCTGCAACGTATCGGCATGCAAAAACAAGGTGTCACCTTGCGAATATTCAAGGAAGCGGGCACTGTCGGTTGCAAAAGCATATCCGGTCTGTTCATTATAATAACCATATTCGCCTTGCAGCGTCACATGCTGGGCCGTATCAATCAGGCTCATATTCCCATAGACCTCTCCCATACCCGTATCCCGATTATAGAAGATAGAGTCACCGATCAAGATCTTCTCACCCGATTCAACCTGGGACTGATCAAGCAAAAGGGATGCGTTGTTCACCGTATCATACCATCCTCTTGAAGTATGGATCGTGCCACTGTCCGAAACAATGACAGACGGCCCCAGGATGGTAGCTACCTTGGATTCTGTGTCATAATGCAAAGTATCGGAATACAATGTGAAGTCAGGGTTCTCAACCTGCACGCTGTCATTGAACACCGCCAGCTTCGTCTCCGGAGAATATTGTCCGTAAAAAGAAGATAGTTGATTCAGAGAATCTACAATTAGCCCACCTTCAAAATAGTATCCGATATTCGGAATACGTTCATAATTGAGGCTATCCGTAAAGAGCGTCACCTGCCCGTTCTCCATCCGGACATTCTCGCGCAGATAAGCCACCTGCGTGTTTCCGTCATAAAAAAGATAATCTCCGTAGACGAACAAGGTGTCTCCCTGCTCCATCCGGACATTACTGAAAGCTTCGAGCGAATTGGTCTGTTCGAAAAAGTAAGCGCTGTCGCAATACATATATGAACTGTCATGCCGGAAACATACATCGCCGTTCAATATCTGCGCATCCGGCTTTACAGCCTTATCGAAAGATAGCGTATTGGAATGGATCAGGTATACCTTCGTCTTTTTGGGCGGGACAGTATCCGTCATAACCTGCAAACTATCGGCTGCCTTCAAGCTGTCCGGCGGGACGACTGTCACATCTTGTGCGGTAATAACAGTAGTATCTGCATGCACAATACTATCTTGGGCCTGTGCAAAGGCACAGACCGCCAACACAAAAAACAGACCTGTGAAAATAAATTTATTTACAGTCCTCATTCTTTAATCCAGCCGGGATACTGGAAATCACAATTACGCCAGCCGTCGCTGATACGCACATATGTGCTTTTCTGCTTCTTAATGATCCAGTCATGCAGCAGCTCTTCGCGTTTCCGAGATTCGACAATCGACTTCAAAGCCTGATAGTCATCCGATATATTTGCCTTATGCTGGTCCACTCTGGCTTTCAGTTTTACAATAGCAACAACTTCTTTCTGCTTATCGTTGATCATAGTGAAAGGTTTGGAGATATCTCCCACCTGCATCGTATAAACCATCTTACCGATTTCCTGTGGCAGTTCGGCCATCTCGAATTTCGGAGTGCTGTGGTTGTCACTTTCAAAGTTCTGGTTCACCATCAAACCTTTGTTATTTCTCGTATCCTTGTCAGCAGAGATAAAAGTTGCCGCTTCTTCAAATGTAAATTTCTTTGCTGTTAAGTCGTTATACAACGAATCCATACGTGTCATACACTCGTTCAACTCCTTGTCCGAAACTTTCGGCTTCAACAAGATATGGCGGCAGTTGATACGGTCGCCACGCTTTTCGATCAATTGGATAATATGATAGCCATATTCAGTCTGCACGATCTGGGAAATCTTTTTCGGATCCTTCAAGTTGAAAGCGACGTTAGCGAATTCGGGCAACAAACTTGTCTTACCCAAAAAACCCAGTTCACCGCCCCTTTTGGCAGATTCAGTATCTTCGGAATACAGACGAGCGACAGTCGAAAATTCTTTTTCACCCCGATTGATCTCATCCGTATACTGCCGAAGACGCGCCTTGATGGCATCTGTCTCTTCAAACGGGATCTTCGGTTCCATCGTGATAATCTGCACCTCGACAGTTGTCGGGATATTAGGCAGACTGTCTTTGGACAACTGGCTGTAATACTTACGGACTTCGGAGGGTGTCAACTTGATTTCACCGATCAGTTGGCGCTTCATCTGTTCCACAGTCTGTTGCTCCATGATCATTTCCTTACGTTCGTCCTTCAGTTGGGAAATCTTTTTACCGAAATATTCCTCCAGCTTTTCCTTAGATCCCATCTGGTTGATTGCGAAATTGATCCAACGATCCGTCTCCTGGATCACCTGGTTTTCACTCACTTCCACACTATCGATCTTCGCTTGGTTCAGAAACAGCTTCTGTATTGCCATCTGTTCGGGGAGCACGCAATAAGGGTCACCGTCAAAACGCTGTCCCTCGTTTTGCAGATATAAACGCTGGCTTTCGATGTCCGAACGCAAAATTGCATCATCTCCCACCACCCACACGATTTCATCGATCACATTATCCTGGGCATACACCACACAAGATAAACAGGCAAGAATGAATACTGTCAAAATCTTTTTCATCATGTACTTCTCTATAAGCTACCAATCACGGTTCCGTATAAAACTTGACGTCACCGCTCCTGACTGCATCATTATATAATTCTTCTTCAAATTTCTTCAAAAATTCCACCTTACGCCGATTTGTCAGCATCTCCACGATCTGCGCACTGGCATAGTCGTATGGCGCCACACTTCCCGCAGGCAGATATTCCTTAATATTCAACAGATAGCAATATGTACTATCCGAAACTTCGACAAACTTGTTTGCCCTCAAGAAGTCGTTCGCATTCGACACATGCACCGGAATATTGTCCATCACCTGATCAAAGTCCACCCATTTGTCGTAAAAGTAGTCATAAATACTGGCATTCTGTACACTATACTTCTCAATTTTTTCTAAAGAAGCCTCAGAAGTCGACCTATACCATCCCTTTACATCAACGAGGCCGGGAGCATCCACCGGGATCTTCAGGAAGAGACCTTTCACCAAAGCCTTGTCCAAGACAAATTTTTTCTGGTTTTCTTCGTAATAACTCAGCATATCGCTTTCCTGAAACTCGGAAGAAAGCCTTTCTTTTATCAACTGTTCCTGATACCGATAGCGGATCAGCGAATGACGATATTCCTCCACCAGCTTATCCACTTCCGCCTTATCTTCTCCCTCCAAGTTGCGCAAGGCCACATCGTAGACCAATGCATCTTTCACCCACTTCCTTTCCAAACTTTCGGCAAGCAACATACTGTCAGCCGAGGACAATCCGCGCGGGATCTGCTGTTTTATCTCCGAACGTCTCAAAGTCCGGTCCTTCACTTTTACCAACACATCCGCATCATCCACAGGCTGCGTTCCCTTACAAGAACACAGCAAAGATACGAATGCTATAAAAATGAAGCAATATCTCATATAACTTTCTCTTTATTATTTCTTTGTCATTTTACTCACTTTCTTCACCAGCTTCCAGTTTATCATCACCGGGTATTTCCGGTTCAGCTGTTCGATCCATTCGGCTTCCGCCTTGGCTTGCTGGTCCATCGGTTTGTTCCAAACTTCCTTATTGCTGATGTCGAACAGCAAGATGCCATCCCGATACTCTTTCATAAGAAGATCGAACTCAGGATGTTTCGTAGTCAGATTCTTACGTTCGGCAGTAGTTACGATATCTCGGATAAAAAGATCGTAAACCTCCTGCATGAAATCTCCCGCATACGATTTCGTAGAGAACGGACAGCGCTGGATATAATAAGCGAACTCACTCTGGGGAAAATCCGTGCCATTCAGATGAAACAAAGTCTTGTTCATGTCTTTCGCCTTCTCGTAGAAAGCAGGATCGGACGGAAAATAGTCGTTGCACAAAGCTTGTAGTTCGGCATAAGCCTCGGGATAGAAGCAATATCCGTACTCTTTTTTCATTCGTTCATCAAACGCACCGTAATATTCGAAATTCCGTTCTCCCTGCGCCATCTGGCGAGACCAGGCCTTCTTCTTATCATCGAAAGAAGGAATACCTTTCTTCTCGATCAACTTTATAATGTGATAACCGAAACGTGTTTTCACCGGTCGGGACAATTCCCCCGGAGTGTTCAAAGCGAAAGCAGCCACTTCGAACGGCTCCACCATCTCGCCGACACCAAAAGCTGGCAACTCCCCTCCCCGCTTGACAGAACCGGCATCAGACGAGTATTCTTTTGCCAACATGGCAAAGTCAGCTCCATCCTTCGCTTTCCGATAAACTTCTTCCGCACGAGCCAATGTTTCAGCCTCTCCAAACTTCACCGAATCTTTCTCAAACGGGATCAGGACATGCGCTACACGTACCAGCCCCGGATTTCGCCTGCGACTGTGTATTTTTATGATATGGAAGCCCATAGTCGTCCGAACCGGCAGAGAGACGGAACCGACGGGCAACGAATAAGCGACATTCTCAAAGGCTTTAACCGTCTGCATCGGCAGCAAACAGTGTACATATTCATAGCCGACATTTTCCTTATCGGCATCTTTCAGTTCTTTGCCGACAGCGGCAAAATCCTCTCCCGCTTGAATACGCTCATAGGCCTCGATCGCTTTCTGATATACAGGAACCGTATCTTTCGATAATGTACGTTGCGGCAAGCGGAACAGAATATGACTCAATTCCAGCACTTCTCCATACCGGTCATACACGGCACGTACAGCAGCTTCCTCTCCATCCTTATCCGACAGATAACTTGAAGTCAATTGAGCCCGATAGCTATCCAATTCATCTTTGAACGCTTTCGTCTTGTCCAGTCCCAAATCTTCCGCTTCCGCCACTTTCAGCTTGAAGTTCTTAAACAACTCCACGTATGCATTCACGGATTTACGGTCAGACAAATTAACTTCGCTATTCTTTTGTGCAATAAAAATAAATTCATCCAACGGGATCTGCTTTCCGGCTACCGTCATCACTACCGAATCGGCCGAAACTTGTGCATTTCCTGTCATACAAGCGAATACCAAAGATAATACAAGCAACTTCTTCATTAATCCTTCTTTTACCATATCACGATATCGTTTACAAAAATAACACTAATCTAACGGAGATGCAGCTTAAAAAGTACATTACCCCATTAAATTAGTGTTTTTTATAAAACGTAAAACTTGTATTACTATTCACCGCGGCTATAATTCGGAGCCTCTTGCGTGATCGCTACGTCATGCGGATGGCTCTCTTGCACACCTGCATTGGTGATTCGAGTAAAACGAGCTTTATGCAACTCCTCGATATTATGAGCCCCGCAATAACCCATTCCCGCACGTAAACCACCTACCATTTGGTAAATGACCTCATACAAAGAACCCTTAAACGGAACACGGGCAGCGATTCCCTCCGGAACCAGCTTCTTCACGTCGTCCTCCACATCTTGGAAATACCGATCCTTGGACCCCTTTTGCATAGCTTCCAACGACCCCATTCCACGGTAAGACTTAAACTTTCGGCCATTGAAGATAATCGTATCGCCCGGCGACTCCTCTACACCCGCCAACAGAGATCCCATCATCACGGAAGATCCACCAGCGGCGATCGCCTTCACGATATCACCGGAGTAACGCAAGCCACCGTCAGCGATCAAAGGCACACCAGTTCCTTCCAACGCCTTCGCCACATCGTAAATAGCCGACAACTGGGGAACACCCACACCAGCGATCACACGAGTTGTACAAATCGAACCCGGACCGATACCTACCTTCACGGCGTCCGCCCCGGCTTCCACTAAATATTTAGCAGCCTCGCCCGTAGCGATATTACCGACCACACAATCAATATGCGGATATTGCGCCTTAATCTGTTTCAAGACATCCACCACACCTTTTGAGTGACCATGTGCCGTGTCGATCACCAAAGCATCCACCCCGGCATCCACCAAAGCGGCTACACGCTCGAAGGTATTGAACGTAACGCCTACACCGGCAGCTACACGCAAACGACCTTTCGAATCCTTGCAAGCCTTCGGTTTATCTTTCGCTTTCGTTATATCTTTATAGGTAATCAAGCCGATCAACTTATTATGGCTATCAACCACCGGTAACTTCTCGATCTTATGTTCCTGAAGGATCTGAGCGGCGGCCTCCATATCCGTAGATTGTCCGGTTACGACCAAATTCTCTTTCGTCATCACCTCATCGATAGAGCGGTTCATATCCTTTTCGAAACGCAAGTCACGGTTCGTCACGATACCAACCAAATACCCGCCTTCATCCACCACGGGAATACCGCCAATCTTATATTCAGCCATCATTGCCAAGGCATCCGCCACACGTTTGCCCTTCGTGATAGTCACCGGATCATAGATCATTCCATTCTCCGCACGTTTAACGGTCTGGACCTGCTTTGCCTGCTCGGCGATCGTCATGTTTTTATGAATCACACCAATACCTCCCTCACGGGCGATAGCGATAGCCAACTTGGCCTCGGTAACCGTATCCATAGCGGCCGATACCATCGGTATATTCAATGTGATATTACGTGAAAACTTTGTCGTGAGATCGACATTACGAGGAAGAACTTCCGAATAAGCTGGGATTAACAATACATCGTCAAACGTTAACCCATCCATAACGACCCTGTCTGCAATAAATGACATAGAACTTATGCTTTAAAAATTATTGCGTGCAAATATACGACTTTTCACGCAATAAATCGATACGGGAGAAATTAAAAATTCGATTCAGAAGAAAATAAACTTTCATCCGAACGAAAACAAAATTCCTTCCGAAGGAAAAATAAATCTCTTTCGGAAGGAACAATAAGCTTCTTTATTTGTTTTTTCTTTAGAGTGGAACCGGGCCACCCTTCCATTAGTTTGCCATTTCAGACAAGAACTTGATACGGACCAAGCGAATCTCCTCTTCCGTATAGTCACCGCCTAATTCCTCGATGGCGTCTTCCAGACCGTCGGTCTCCGAGTCCTTGAAATACTCGTAAATATCCTCGATATGATCCTCATCCATCACATCATTCAAGAAATAATCGATATTGATACGTGTACCGGAATATACGATCGCCTCGATCTCATCCAAAAGCTCGGTGAACTCAAGTCCGTTAGTCAACGCGATCTCGTCCAGCGCCACCTTGCGGTCGATCCGCTGAATGATTGAGACCTTCAACTTGGACTTATTAGCGACCGTACGTACGCGCAAATCCTCCGGACGCTCAATCTCGTTCTCCTCTACATGTTTCTTGATCAACTCAATGAACTCCTTGCCATAACGTTTCGCCTTACCAGCGCCCACTCCCGGGATATTCTGCAACTCGTCCAACGTGATCGGATAAGTAGTAGCCATAGCCTCCAAAGAGGGATCTTGGAAAATCACGAAAGGCGGAACTTCCAACCGCTTGGATAATTTCTTACGCAAATCCTTCATCATGGAATAAAGAACCGGGTCTACCGCACAAGAGGCTCCCCCACGAACCGGAACTTCCTCTTCCTCTTCCTCGAATTCATTGTCCTCGGTAATCTTGAACGATACCGGCTTCTTCATGAACTCCTTACCTTTTTCCGTGATTTTCAGCAAACCATAATTCTCAATATCCTTCGCTAAATAGCCAGCGATTAAAGCCTGGCGAATAACGGCGTTCCAAGTTTTATCATCCTCGTCCTGTCCGGAACCGAAGACCTCTAATTCATTGTGCTTGTAATTTTGGATTTCGGAGGTTTCGTTACCTACCAAAATATTTACGATATAATCTGCCTTAAACTTTTCTTTCAACGTACTGATAACCTCCAGTACCGCACTTAACAATTCCTTCGCTTCCACCTGCTTCTTTGGGTTCAAACAATTATCACAATTACCACAATTATCTTCCAGGTATTCCTCACCGAAATAATGCAATAGCACTTTTCTCCGGCAGACGGAAGTCTCGGCATAGGCCGCAGTCTCTAAAAGCAACTGTTTGCCGATTTCCTGTTCGGCCACGGGCTTTCCTTGCATGAATTTCTCCAATTTTTGCAAGTCCTTATAAGCATAGAAAGCGATACATTGGCCTTCTCCGCCATCCCTACCGGCACGACCGGTTTCCTGGTAATAACCTTCTAGGCTCTTCGGGATATCGTAATGAATCACATAACGGACATCCGGCTTGTCGATAACCATAACGAAAGCGATCGTAGCCACGATCACATCCGCCTGTTCCATCAGGAAGGCATCCTGATTGGCGGAACGTACTTGCGAATCCATTCCCGCATGGTAAGGCAACGCCTTTATCCCGTTGGCTTTCAAGATGTCGGCAAATTCCTCCACCTTTTTACGGCTCAAACAATATACGATACCCGATTTACCCTCGTTGGCTTTAATATACTTAATGATCTCGCGGTCTATATTCGTTCCTTTCGGACGAACCTCATAATACAAATTAGAGCGGTTGAAGGATGATTTAAAGACTGTAGCGTCTATCATACCCAGATTCTTCTGGATATCGTGCTGCACCTTAGGTGTGGCGGTAGCGGTCAGAGCGATTAACGGACGTTTACCGATCTCATTGATGATCGGACGGATTCTTCGATATTCCGGACGGAAATCATGTCCCCATTCCGAGATACAATGCGCCTCGTCCACCGCATAGAAAGAGATCTTTACCTGACGCAGAAAATCCACGTTCTCTTCCTTGGTCAAGGACTCCGGTGCTACATACAGCAACTTGGTACGTCCTGATAATATATCCGATTTCACCTGGTCGATAGCCGACTTATTCAAAGAGGAATTGATAAAATGGGCGACCCCATCTTCCTCACTGAAATTCCGCATCGCGTCCACCTGATTCTTCATCAAAGCGATCAACGGAGATATCACGATCGCGGTTCCTTCCATTAGTATGGATGGTAATTGATAACAAAGGGATTTACCTCCCCCCGTCGGCATTAATACAAAAGTATCCTTCCCGGCCAGCACGTTCTCAATAATAGCCTTCTGGTTCCCCTTAAAGGTACCGAAGCCAAAGTGCCGATTTAGCTCTTCTGTTAAATGATCCTTCTTTGCCATACTTCGTATTATTTATAGTAAACCGCCTACGTTTACGCGACCTGTAAACGGTTCACGTCCGATTTTTCAAATTTCTCTTTCGCATACTCCAACGTTACATGGAGTTCCTTTACTTTTTGAGATGGCATACTGTACATAGCGTCCATCATCACGGCTTCTACGATTGAACGTAACCCACGGGCACCCAGCTTAAACTCAAGCGCCTTATCCACGATAAACTCATAGACTTTCTCATCGAACGTCAGCTTAATGCCATCCATCTCGAACAATTTGACGTATTGCTTGATAATGGAGTTCTTCGGCTCGGTCAAGATGTTACGAAGCGTATCACGATCCAGCGGATTAAGATACGTGAGGATAGGTAAACGACCGATAATCTCCGGGATCAAGCCAAACGACTTCAAATCAGTCGGGGTGATGTATTTCAGTAAATTATTCCGGTCTACGGTAGCCGTACCCAAACTAGCCGAATAACCGACCACACGGGTATTTAAGCGTTGAGCGATCTTCTTTTCGATTCCATCGAAAGCACCACCGCAAACGAACAGGATATTCTTCGTATCCACCGCAATCATCTTTTGCTCAGGATGCTTACGTCCCCCCTGAGGAGGCACATTCACGATCGATCCTTCTAGAAGTTTCAGCAAACCTTGCTGTACACCCTCACCGCTGACATCCCGAGTGATAGACGGATTATCGCTCTTACGTGCGATCTTATCGATCTCATCGATGAAGACGATACCCCGTTGGGCCGCCTCCACATCATAATCCGCCGCTTGCAATAGCCGGGTCAAGATACTCTCGATATCCTCCCCCACGTAACCTGCCTCGGTAAGTACCGTAGCGTCCACGATAGCGAACGGGACATGCAATAACTTAGCGATCGTACGGGCTAACAAAGTCTTGCCCGTACCGGTAGCGCCCACCATGATAATATTAGATTTCTCAATCTCCACATCGTCGGCGGTAACCTTTTGAAGTAAACGCTTGTAATGGTTGTATACCGATACCGACAGATAACGCTTCGCATCATCCTGCCCGATCACGTACTGATCCAAGAAAGTCTTAATATCTTCCGGTTTAGGCAGATCTTTCTGCTTCAAACCAAAAGAAGTTTTCTTACCTCCTGTCTGCTCCTTTACGATCTCATACGCCTGCCGGGCACAATCATCGCAAATACAACCAGAGATCCCATTGATAAGCAAATTAACATCACGGCTACTCCTGCCGCAAAACGTACATGTATCGCCTGTTGTTTTGGCCATAGTTTCTTATTGTTGTTTTTGTTATTTACGTGTTAAAACATCGTCGATCATGCCATACTTTTTCGCTTCCTCCGCGGTCATCCAGAAATCACGGTCGCCATCGCGCTCGATCTCCTCATAGGGTCTACCTGAATGATCCGAGATTATGGTGTACAGTTCTTTCTTAACCTTCAAGATCTCGCGAGCGGTAATCTCGATGTCTGAAGCCTGTCCTTGTACGCCGCCAAGCGGTTGATGGATCATTACACGGGAGTGCTTCAAGCCGAAACGTTTTCCCTTGGTTCCCGCCACCAATAAGACAGACGCCATAGAGGCGGCCATACCCGTACAAATCGTAGATACGTCGCTGGAGATAAACTGCATCGTGTCGTAAATGCCGTAGCCCGCATATACAGAGCCACCCGGCGAATTGATATAAATAGAGATGTCCTTTCCGGGATCACTGGAATCCAGATACAACAACTGCGCTTGAATCACGTTAGCGGTATAATCATCCACTTGCGTGCCCAAGAAAATAATACGGTCCATCATCAACCGAGAGAAGACATCCATTTGAGCGACATTCAGCTGTCGTTCCTCTATAATTGTCGGGGAGATATAGCTACTGGAGATGTTCATATAACTATCCAGAGCCGTACCA
>OGRU01002408.1_pt1 | contig 12253 bp, 8 predicted proteins | sample 1553541 | NCBI WGS metagenome assembly OGRU01 (sample SAMEA2580068, study PRJEB22360) | human gut metagenome | biome: human gut; feature: human-associated habitat; material: faeces | place: Denmark | collected 2008/2010
ACAGTAAAAATCAAACTGCAAAACAACAAAAAGAAGGTGAAGTGGACAGTCACTTCCGGTAAGAAAAATGTGACACTTAGTAAAAAGAAAAAGACAGGTGTTACGATTAAAGGTATGAAGGCCGGAAAAGCCAAAGTGCAGGCAAAAGTGGGTAAGAAAAAGTATGTCTGCAAGGTGACAGTAAAGAATACAAAAAAAGTAAATAAGATAGCAAATAAGAACAATTCCACAAAACCGGGAAATACAAAAGCACCAATTGTTACAAACTCACCGAAGCCATCAACAGATAATACAAAAAAGATAGTTTCAATTGCTTGGCCTTCAGATACAAAGTATGTTTTTATATACAAAGGGGAAAAATTAGTTGATAAAGGGAACCGTAATTTAGCAAATGATGAAATAGATGTTGCTAATTGTTCGTTAGATCAATTAGATGTTAAATATGCAGATGGTTCAGAAGAAAAAGGTACATATTTTGAAAATATTTCATATGACTTTTCTCAAATTAACTTTAATAAAGTAGGTACATATAAGTTGATGATATCATATGGAGGTTGTAGTTGTGAAGTGCCGGTGGTAGTTGCAGAAAAGAAGGAAGAGGGGCTTTTTACTTATTTAACTGATGGAAATGTTGCAAAATTATTGGAAATGAGAGGAGATTTGGAATCAGATGACGGGGATTATCGGCATAATAAGTACTCTGGTACAACCCTAAGTATTCCTGAAACACTAGGAGGAGCAAAGGTGGTTCAGGGAACACCAGAGTATTGGTTCTCAGGAGATAACAACATAGAAAAAATTGAGTTTCCACGATATTATTCGGAAGGTTTTTCATATAGGTATTCAGGGAAGTATTTTCCTAAATTAAAGGAAATTATTATAAACAATCCAGATAGTGAATATGTGGTTAAAGATAATGTGGTGTTTGCAGAAAATGGAGAGGTGCTATGTTTATATCCGGGTGGATTACAGAATGCAAGTTATTCTATTCCAGAAGGCGTAAAAGAAGTAGATGGTATATATGATAACATATATTTAGAGGAATTGACTTATCCTAAAAGCTTTATAGGATATGCCTTGCGCAGAGGGTGGCCTATGGAGAATCCAGGTGCAGGCTTACCTAATTTGAAAACCATTAATGTTGCATCTGAAAATCCATATTGGGTAAGTAAGGATGGAGTTATGTATCAAAGAGAGGAAGATAACAAATTGGCATTGGCAACCTACCCGAGGAAAAAAACGGACTTGAGTTTTTCTGTAGGAGAAGATGTTAGTTGGATTCCTTCAGGTACTGGAATGGATAGGAATTCCTTCTTGGAGAATATTGTGTTTAAATCGGGAAAAACAACGATTGGTGTTGAAGCATTAAACGGAAATAGCATAAAAAATGTGTATCTTGATTTTGAAGATGAGGATACGGGAGATACTGGATTATATCTTGATGGATTTAAATTTGATTACTATGGTTCTGAAAAGGAGCATTCGCATAACATTTATATGCGGAAAGGAACATCATTGAAGCATATTGCAGAAGAATTACAGGCGAAGGTTCAATATTATTGATGAAAAATTATAAGAAAATAGTAAGAGCAAAGGAAAGGATGAGTAAAATGAAAAAGATAATTAGTTTTGTAATGGTTTTAGCAATTGTAGCAGCAACAGCAGTAGCACCGTCTGTGCCGGCATCGGCAGAGCAAACGGATATTTGGCAGGTAAATGGTAAATATACACTTACCAAAAAGAAACTCGTAACATATTGTGCGTTGTATAGTGCAGATTCAGGAATGAAGAAGAAAAAAAGAACTTTTAAAATCACATCAGCCACAAAATTTATTCATGTGACGCCAAGTTACAACAAAAAGAAAATTAAAAAATCGCAGATTGGAAAATACATTAAGAAGATTAAGAAATCATCGTATTTTCAGTTTAAATTCAAAAAAGGAAAAGTAACGGAAATTCATTATTGTGAGGATTAAAGTTTATTAAATCAATTTACTAAAAACGAGGAGGATTTCACAATGAGAAAACAAAAAACACTGGTTCTTTTACTTATTTTTGCAATGGCATTATCTCTGCTTCCGCAGAGTGCCTTTGCCGCAAAGAAAAAGGTAAAACTGAACAAAAAAACGGTAACAGTAAACGTTGGAAAGACAGTAAAAATCAAACTGCAAAACAACAAAAAGAAGGTGAAGTGGACAGTCACTTCCGGTAAGAAAAATGTGACACTTAGTAAAAAGAAAAAGACAGAAGTCACAATTAAGGGAAAGAAAGCCGGAAAAGCCAAGGTGCAGGCTAAAGTGGGTAAGAAAAAGTATGTCTGCAAGGTGACGGTAAAGGTTAAAAAAAGAGCAAACAGTTCGGCTAAAAAAACGCAGACCAATACAAGCAATACTTCTGCACAAAAAGGACAGTATAAACTTTCTGGTTACATAAAGACGAAAAACGGAAATATCGTTAAGGGACCTTTTCGATTTTCGGTTAGAAAAAAAGATAGCCCAGGTTTTTTATATAACGCGAGTGTAGACGCTAAAACAGGAAAATATACGGCGTATCTGTATCCTGGAACTTATGAGTTTTTTTCTTTTGGATATGATGGAATTGAAAATGCTAATACTACAGCTATTGATAATGCAATGAAAGGTCAGGTAACAGTAGGCAAAGCAAATAAAGAATTTGATTTTGTGTTTGATGGGAATGTAGCGCAGGGGAAAATGACAAGGGGAAATAATATTCCATTTACAGGTATTTTTGAGATAGAAGCATTAAGGATTGATACTTTTTATGAGTCTCTTGTGCCATATTCAGACGAACAGTTTGTAGTTGATAAAGATGGTAATTATTGTGTTTTAATTCCTTCTTCCAATAATTTTATTGCCAGTGGACATTCATATATTGTTCGAAATGCTGGGAGCAGCGAAAAAATATGGACCTTAAATTTTAATAAAGGAGATTTAATGAATCATAATTTGACCTGTAATTTGCAAAAAATATCTGGGGAAATTACGAACTTTGGAGGGAAATTTGATAGAGAAGTTGATTTGTCGAATACCTTGTTGAATGTAACGGAAAATGAGGATGGCTTTGGTAATGGTTATCAGCCAAAGTATCAAAAGATTACATATGATGAAACAACGAAAACACACAGTTATGTATTTTTAGTGGAACCAGGGGTATATAAAATGCAGGGTGAATGTGCTTATTCACAGAAATTTACGGTACCATCAAAAGATGTTTCGAACTTGCCAATTAATTTTGAAGCATATCGTCTTTGTATCAATCTTACAAATACAAGTGGTATTAAGTATTGTGTGAACTATAATACAATTCATGTCGGTTACTCGATGAGATCGGGATACAGTATTTGGTCAGGTGAGGAAATGATAGAAGAAGAGGATTATGACCGTGATTCAAATATAGATACGGGTAAACATCGAATGGATGAATATATGTCCGCAGGGGAATATTCGTTGTCTTTCCATAAAGCAAAGTTGAACGATGATGGTAGTGCTGTGCTAGATGAAGACGGCAATTATGAAGAAGGAAGTGAAACGACAATTGCTGAATTTAATGTTCCGGAGATGCAAGGCGAAATCTCATTAAATTACTAATTTTTGTATTTTTTAAAAATTTAAAGTAAGGCAAAAGGATTATTATTGAGATGATTAAAATTGGTGGATTTGCATGAAAAGCAAATCCACTGTTGGGATAAGTTTTACAGTAAAAGAATGTTATGTAGAAGGAGAAAATATTTTATGAGATTAGTTCCATTATCATTTGTGAAAAACAGACGTGGGAGATGTTTAGTTTCCGCACTGATAATAATGGCTTTGGTAGTATCATCATTTGTATTGCCTGTACATATCTCAAAAAGCAGTGCCGCAGAAAGTACATCGTCCTATGGATTAAGTAATCCAACGATTAGTAACGGTGTGACAACGTGGGATTGTATCTATTTTGGCAACTACTATCAAAGCAATAGTTCAACAAAAGAACCGATTAAATGGCGTGTCCTTTCCATAAATGGAAATGATGCCTTTTTGCTGGCAGATCAGAATTTGGATAATCAACCATATAATAATCAGCCTTGGGCTGATGTCACATGGGCAACGTGTGCTCTTCGTACTTGGTTAAATGAAACATTTTTAAATAATGCATTTTCCAAAGATGAACAGAATGCAATAAAAAAAACATTAGTTGTAAATGAGAACAATTTGGAGTATGGAACGAATGGTGGCGTAGATACAACGGATAAGGTGTATCTTTTATCAATTGCGGAAGCCAGTAATAGCGCATATGGATTTGATAGTGAGTTTTATGAAGATAGTGAAACCAGAGTGGCAATGAATTCAATAGGCGAAGCAGGGTTTTGGTTGCTTCGATCACCAGGCAGGTATAGTGCTAGTGTGGCATTAGTAAATTCTGTAGGATATGGATATGGGTATGGGGGAATTTCTACAGATACTTTTTCAGTTCGCCCCGCATTACATTTAAATCTTTCGTCCTCATCCCTTTGGCGTTATGCTGGGAAAGTTTCTTCAGATGGAAGTGTGGATTTACCTACACCATCCCCGACAAATACACCTGCACCAGTGTATAGTTTCAGGCGTGGAATAGACAATAATTCCTTTTGTCATAACAACGGAAATGACTCAAATTGGTATTGTCCTTATAACGCAAAGTACGAAACAGATACTAAATATTTGAAGAGTATTTCAAGTGGTTTTTATGAGTATTTGTCGTTATTAAATAAAAGCAGAAGCAAATGGGATGGTTCGTGCTATGGAATAAGTATGGGGATGACATTGAATAAGGGAAATAAAGTTAATTTAGGTGCTTTTAATGCGAAATCCTTTTATCAATTACAGCCATATTCAAATGAGTTGGCGAGAAAGTATTTGAATTTCTTGTATTTGTCCCAGTTTTCATCAAAATATGGTGGATTAAGTCTTACGGCAGAAACAACAAGAACAGATGGCTCTGGTAGTTGTACAAAGTCAGAATTTTTACAAAAATTTGTGAAAGAAGTGCAAAAATGGCAAGCAAAAGGTGTTCCGGTAATGCTCCTATATCATTCCCAAACAAGTGGGCATGCTATTATCGCAACATCAGTATATGAAAATAGCGATAATTATGAGGTGTTTTTATATGATATGAATTCGGTTGGCTCAAAGGATGAGAGCCCACGAGGAGAATTTTCTACGATGATAGTAGAAAAGGATTTTAGTGATTTTTCATATAAAGATGCTACAGAAGATAAATGGGAAGAGAATTATCAGGAATTAAGATATTTTAACACAGAGCAAGTGTTAAATGGTCCGTATAGCAATGCAGAGACGAAAAAAAAGGCTAATGCTAAAACAAGTGAGATATCAGGAGAGGATAATGGTAATACATTAATTGTCAGCGATGGCATAAAAGTAACAGATAAATCAGGAGATACATTGGAATTTGAAGACAGTAAGATGACAGGAAGTATTAATGTTATTGACTACATTCCAATCTATGGTTCGGTGTTTGGAAACGAGGAGAAAAATTTACAGTATTTGGCTCAGATACCGGAATCTGATTCATATACTGTTGAACCAGAGCAGGATAATACAGATATTACACTGTACGGAGAAAATTCCTTTGTAGCAGTAAATGGGCAAAATATTGAGCGGATTACGACAAGTGAAAATACGACAGAAGTTGAGGGGGATAAGGCAGATTATAGTATTTCCGTTCCGGCGGAAGAAAACAATTGCAATTTGTACCAGGTAAAACTTACATCTGACAATGCCGTATATAGCTATAGTAACGGAGAATTGCATATTACATCCAATAATGGGATGTCAAATATATCGGTAAATGCTTGTCGCGACACGGATTATGCAGGTGAACAAGAGGTATCGATAACGGCGAATGAAATTAAAATTACTCCGGTTAAAGCAGAGAATGATAAAGTAAACATAGTCGCGAGTAATAAAGATGGAAAATCGGAACAGCTTGAAATTACGTTAAAAAGTACCCAGCAAGAGGAGAAAGCTAATTCTACTCCTGTTCCAACGCCTACACCTACGACAACAAAGTCACAAAACAGCAATGTAGGCAAAGACAATACTTCATCAACGGCAGGACAAAAGATTTTGCGTATACCTCAGGTTAAGGGTTTGAAAATATTAAGTCAATTGAAAAAAGTCAAAAAAAGCAAGACGTGTAAAGTGACTTTGTCTTGGAAAAAAGTCACTGGTGCTAAAGGCTACCAGCTCCAGTATGCCCTAAATAAAAAGTACAAAAAGAAAAAGAGCATACAGACAAAGAAAACCAAGTACACCATTAAGAAACTGAAAAAGAAGAAAACGTATTACATTCGAGTTCGTGCCTATAAAATGAATGGCAGGAAAAAGGTGTACGGTAAGTGGAGTAAGGTTAAAAAGGTAAAGATAAAGAAGTAACAGAAAACGGAAAATAGGAGGATTTCAAAATGAAAAAACAAAAATCACTGGTTCTTTTACTTATTTTTGCAATGGCGTTATCTCTGTTTCCACAGAGTGCCTTTGCTGCGAAGAAAAAAGTAAAACTGAACAAAAAAACGGTAACAGTAAACGTTGGAAAAACAGTAAAAATCAAACTGCAAAACAACAAAAAGAAGGTGAAGTGGACAGTCACTTCCGGCAAGAAAAATGTGACACTTAGTAAAAAGAAAAAAACAGAAGTCACAATTAAGGGGAAGAAAGCCGGCAAAGCCAAGGTACAGGCAAAAGTGGGCAAGAAAAAATATGTCTGCAAGGTGACGGTAAAGAATAAAACCAATAAGAGCAGTGTTGCGACCCAAAAACCAACAAGAAAACCAGTTCAAACACCGGCACCAACAGGTAAAACTTCTTCACAGCCGACCCAAAAACCGGAGGCAAAAGCAGTAGAATTGTTGACACAGTATGATGATGCTATTGTTGCTAAGACAAGTACGGCATTATCAGAGCGTAATTTGAGTTTTTATACGCTTGGACAGTTTGGCAAGATAAGTGTTAAATTATCGGACGGTACAAATAAGGAACTACATAACAATAACAATATACAGGAATCTTCGTATAGTCGTTTTTCAATTACAGGAGTGGACACAACGGCAACGGGTGATTATAATGCGACTCTATCTTACACAGAAGGAGCATGGAGTAATACGAATACAGTTTCAAAACAAATAAAGATCTCCGTTGCTGAGGAAAAAACAAATGAGCAGTATTCATATATTTCAAATGGGGAGATTGCGCAAGTAAATGCTATTTACAGCACAGAAAAAAGTGTTCATATACCAGACACAATTGATGGCGCGCAGGTTATAAATGATTATGGTGATATTTACGATAACCCTGCCAATAAACAGATTCGTAATAATCAAATAACAGCAATTACGTTGTCAAAGTATTTGAGATATATTCCACAAGCAACAAATTCCCTTTTTGACATTGATTATAGTTTAGATAATTCCTATAGTTGGTCATCACTAAAAGAAATTAGTATTAGTGATGAAAGTAAAAACTTTTCTTCTGAAAATGGAGTTTGGTTTGATAAGGATAAGACGGTGCTGGTAAAATATCCATGTGCCAAAGTGGATACCGAGTATCGGATTCCGAACACAGTAAAGGAAGTTCGAGGTGGAGCCCTTAGAGATGTTATACATGGATTTCAGAAAATATATATACCGGCATCGGTGGAAAGTTTTCCTTGTTTCAGCGATTCGCATGGTACGTCAAATTTAAGTGAAATAGAGGTTGATGGGCAGAATAAGAATTATAAATCACAGGATGGTGTCTTGTATTCGAAAGATATGAAACGATTACTTCTATATCCTTTTGCCAAACAAGATGTTTCCTATTCTGTGCCAGAGGGTGTTGATTATATTAAAGACATTATAGATGTACAACACTTAAAAAATATTGTATTACCTAAATCGCTTTTTCAAATTTATGGTCATATCATTGTTGAAAATGTGTACATAGATCAAACATATGATTGGTATCAAAGCCAGCAAAATGCTTATCATTGGGTATTGGAAAGCATTATATGGAATAATACAACAATCTATGTAAGAGATAGCCAGTTAAGAGATTATTTTATGAAGAAAAATGCTGAACAGTTGGAAAAATATCATGCTACGATTTCGGAAGTATACAATTGGTAAAAAAGAGTAAGTAGAATTTTATGAAAGCGTAATGCCATAAAAGAAGGTTGCGCAATCATCAAAAAAGTCTTGCTTCATGGCAAAAAAGGTGAGATAATATTATAAATAAAAAACGTAACCGTTCGTCATTTTTGGCGGGCGGTTACGTTCGGTGTTATGGCAAATTAACTAGGATTGCGAGTATGAAGTGAAGGGAATTCGGAAAAAATGGATCATTTTGAGCCAACTGATAAATGATTGTGTAAAAATACTCAAATTGATTTCCCTTCAAATACTTTCTTAGATGCAAAAAGTAAAAATCTGTAAATTCAAAAGGCCATAAAATATGTAGCATAAAATCAGCTCCTTTTTTTGATTAAGTAGTATTAATATGTCTGCTTGCCCACCGCCACAAAAAAAGAAAAGATTTAAATAAAAAAGCGTACTACGCCTCCTAAAGACGTAATACGCTTTCAGTTTTTCTTGACACACAGGTAAAACCCCGATAATATGAATTACACAGAAGTCAATATTTAGATGTTGAGTTGTTGTTAAAAAATGGTTATAATGAATTTGCTATATGCGTATAGCAAGGTGTTTTGGGCATGAAACACTGATAGCATGATTTACATAAAGGTGGACTCTGGGGAAATTATGGTATAAGCTAAAAAAATGTGGTATACTTTAGACAATGCCTATACGTGAATGAAGGAGAGTTGTGATTATGTTTAGAAAACTCAAGGTTGACAATTTCAAATCATTAGTTGATTTTTCAGTTGAGTTTACACCAATGAGTGTGATTATTGGCAATAACGCTACAGGGAAGAGCAGTGTTTTGCAAGCAATTGATTTTTTGTGCGGCTCGGTAAAAGAGGATTTTGGTATTATGTTGGAACGTAGGAACTGGACAGCGGATAATATCAAGTCTAAATTAATAAATTCAAATAAAATACATTTTGAAAGTAATATTTTACTTCCTTCTAAAGAAGGTAAATTGGAGTATGACTGGAGCATGGTTTTATCCATTTATTCAGGTAAAAATGAGGTAGGTCTGCTTTCTGAAAGACTTGTATGTAATGGAACTCAATTGTTAGTGTATCAAAAAGGAGAAGATGGCTTCATAAAAAATGAAGGCAAGGATACAAATGTATTACCGAGAGCACTGGCAATTAAATCGTCCGCACTGAGAATGTTAAATAGGGATGAAACGATAGATTACCGAATAAAATATTTTATTGATTTTCTGGAGAACTCATCGTCATTTGAAATGCTTTCACCAAATGAAATGAGACTCAGCAGCCGAGGTGTGAAGGAAAGTATTGGAATGTCCGGAAAAAATTTGCCATCCTTTATCAAGCAAATGACAGAAGAACAGAAAGCAAGTTTTATGAGTAAATTGACAAGGCTGTTGGGAAATAGAATTTCTGATGTAAAGGCTAAAACACAGGGAAAGCCGGGTTGGACGCAAATTGTCAGCACTGAGAAATATAAGGGTAAGTCTATTAAGATATCGTCAAAAGAAATGAGCGATGGAATGTTGCGCTTGTTAGCATTGGCTGCGATTAGTGAGATTAAAAGTTCTAATGCGACAATGCTTTTGGACGAGATAGAGAATGGGGTAAATACAAATTATGCAGAGCAGCTGTTAGAGATTCTAAAGGAGATGTATGCTGCGAAAAAGCATCAGCTTATATTAACGACTCACAGCACTGTGTTTATGGATTATATAGATGCCGAAGATATTGTCTTTTTATATCGAGATAATAATGGATATACAAAGGCAGCGAGGCTTTTTGAGAATGAGGCAATGAAAGCAAAATTAGAATATATGTATCCGGGAGAGATTTTGCTTAATATGTCGCAAAAAGAAGTATTGGATAAGTTACTTGCATCAAATGACTAGAAAGGTAATTCGGATGAAAATTGCTATAACCGGCGAAGGAAAAACAGATTTTGGGCAAAAAGAATATAGTACAGGCAAATGGCTTCCGGGTCCTGCAATAGTTTATGCTGAAAATATCGCAAAAGAAAAAGGGGCGGAAGTCGAATTTATACCGATTGAGAAAGAGGATGTAAAGAAGGTAAAATTACAAAGACGCTCTTCAAAAGAAGTGTCGGGAAGAGGAATTCCGGCAAGAAAATTCAGAATTTTGATGGGTGAAGGAAAGTATGATGCCGGAATATTTTATTGTGATGCAGATAAAGAGACAGGAGTGAAAAGCAGTAATCGTATAGCTGTAACGAAACATTATGAGACAGTATACAAGGAAGTGAAAGATGGTTTAAACTCAGACAAAGGGATACCGATGATACCTTTAAGCATGATAGAGTGTTGGATATTGGCAGACAAATCGGCATTAGAGCAAGTATTTGAACTTGAAATACAACAGGCAAAAATGCCAGCTGAACCAGAGTATATTTGGGGAAATAAAAATGATTCCGGTAGTGATTATCCAAAGAATTATTTAGTGCGAATGATTAGAAGTTTGGATAATAGATACCAAACATATACTGCTAGTCGGGAGAACTTTTATGAAATTGCAAAATGTTCAGAAATTTCGACATTGCGAGAAAAATGCTCTATCAGTTATGAACGCTTTTATAAAGATTTTGAACAAATTTTAAGCAAATAATTGTTGAGGGATTAGACTTTGATGTGTTATTAGGCATTCCATGCCAATAACAATAAACTGGGAAAAGACACAAAAACATTTTAGGAGGATATTTAAATGCGAAAAGGGAAAAAATCACTTGTTCTTTTACTAATCTTCGCGATGGCATTATCTCTGTTCCCGCAGACTGCCTACGCAGCGAAGAAGAAAGTGAAGCTGAACAAAAAATCTGTAATCGTAAACGTTGGCAAGACAGTTAAGATTAAACTGAAGAACAACAAAAAGAAAGTAAAATGGAGTTCTTCTAAAAAATCCGTTGCATCTGTTTCGGCTTCTGGAAAAGGAACTGGAAAAATACCTGGCCCTTTTGGAGAAAACAGACGGTGAAGAAGATCTTACTGAGGAAGCCGTCCAACGAGAAAGTACTCTGATGGAGAGGATCTCCTCTTTAGAAGAACAACTTCGCCATCTGGAAGAATGCAAACTACGTATGGAAAGTGAATCCCGAACCAGTTATTTTCCCAATGATCCTCAGGCAGTATTGCTCAAAGGACGTTATGGAAGCTATCCGGGTTACAATATCCAGGCAGGCGTGGACGCTACCAATCATATGGTGGTATCGGCAGAAGTGACCAACCACGCCAATGACTGGAACGAACTCTCTGCCAATGTAGAATCCAGCACACAGGAAACTGGTAGTGCACCTCAAATAGTCCTGGCCGATAAAGGTTATGCCAATATCAGCGAGATTGAATCTGTTCAAAATCTGAAAGGAGTTTCTCAGGTAGTTGTTCCTTTACAAGAAAGTGAACAACAAAAAAAAGACCGTGTCCTAACAATCTGCATTGTTAAGACAACGGTCTGTTTCATGAACTTTATCGTAATTACTTTGCGTAGCCAACGGCTCTGGACTCTCTGATTACACTAACCTTAATCTGTCCAGGATATTCCATCTGCGTTTCAATCTGCTTCGAAATATCTCTCGCCATAAGTACCATATCTGAGTCGCTAACGACTTCAGGAACAACCATAACACGAATCTCTCTACCCGCCTGAATGGCAAATGATTTTTCAACTCCCTTGAAGGAATTGGTAATATCTTCTAATTGTTTAAGTCTGTTTGTATAAGTTTCTAACGTTTCTCGTCTTGCACCAGGTCTTGCGGCTGAAATTGTATCAGCAGCCTGTACAATACAAGCAATTAAGCTTTCCGGCTCAACGTCACCATGATGTGCTTCTACTGCATTAATTACGATTGGGGATTCCTTGTACTTCTTACATAAATCCACACCAATCTGAATATGTGAGCCTTCCATTTCATGGTCAACTGATTTACCGATGTCATGTAATAAGCCTGCGCGCTTTGCCAGCTTAATATCCACGCCAACCTCACCAGCTAACAGTCCTGAAAGCTGTGCAACTTCAATTGAATGCTTTAACGCATTCTGACCATAGCTTGTTCTAAAACGCATCCGTCCAAGTAATCTTACCAACTCCGGAT
>OGRU01002409.1_pt1 | contig 12247 bp, 10 predicted proteins | sample 1553541 | NCBI WGS metagenome assembly OGRU01 (sample SAMEA2580068, study PRJEB22360) | human gut metagenome | biome: human gut; feature: human-associated habitat; material: faeces | place: Denmark | collected 2008/2010
ACGGCGGTCCCCCTCCCCTTTCAGGGGAGGCTATCATGAAAATTGATTTCCGTGGTTTTATTGGCAGAACACTTGACTTTGCAAACAAATTCCGTTATAATAAAAGACAGGCTTTTGTGCATCTTGACTTGCGAAAAGCCGTTCCCAGCGGACTGGGATTCCCAAAACAGATTGGAAGGTTAACATGCATACAGAATTTTTAATGGGAAATGCTGCGATTGCCATGGGTGCCATTGCGGCAGGTCTGAACGTGGTTTCCGGCTATCCCGGAACGCCGTCTACCGAGGTGCTGGAAACGACTGCCAAGCACAATGACGGCAGCATTTATGTGGAGTGGTCCACAAACGAAAAAGCGGCAATGGAACTGGCTGCCGGTGCGGCGTACTGCGGTGCACGAACCATGGTGACCATGAAGCAGGTGGGGCTGAACGTGGCTTCTGATCCGCTGATGAGTTTGGCATATATTGGTGTCAAAGGCGGCATGGTGATACTGGTGGCAGACGATCCCGGGCCGATCTCCTCGCAGACCGAACAGGATACGCGGCGGTTTGCGGCGTTCTCCAAGCTGCCCTGCTTCGACCCCTCCGGCGTGCAGGAAGCCTATGACATGATTCAAGAGGCGTTTGCCTATTCGGAGCGTTACCACACACCGGTGCTGTTTCGCCCGACGACCAGAGTCTGTCATGGCTACGCTTCGATCACGGTGAAAGATGCGGCAGAATATCAGGTCAACTCGCCGGAGGGGTTTGTGAAAGACTCCTCCAAGTGGGTGATTTTTCCCAAGCTGTCCTACCAGAATCATATCCGTATGGAAAAGCGGAATACCGAACTGCAAAGTGTCTTTTCCGGCTATCCCCGCAACCGGATCTATCCGGAAACAGATACCGCATGTCAGAAGGGCATTGCCACCCATGGCATCAGCTTTTCCTATACCATGGAAGCCCTGCACGGCAAAGCTGCACCGCGGCTGCTGAAAGTGGCAACACCGTTCCCGTTTCCGGAACAGCTGGCAGTGGAGTTTTTGCAGGGGCTGGACGAGGTGCTGTGTCTGGAGGAGCTGGATCCTGTCATTGAACAGGAACTGGTGTACCTCTGCGGCAAGTACCACCTGCCCACCCGTATCCGCGGCAAGCTGACAGAAGACGTGGCTCTTGCCGGAGAGAATTCCTGCGACAGCGTGGCGGCAGATTTGGCAGCCTTTCTGGGCTGGCAGCCGCCGGAGCAGAACACAGCAGACCAGCCGCCGGAACTGCCGGTACGTCCGCCGGTGCTCTGTGCCGGCTGTCCGCACAGAGCCTCGTTCTTTGCCGTAAAAGAAGCGATGAAAGGCAAAAAAAGCGTATTCTGCGGAGATATTGGCTGCTATACGCTGGGCAACGCCATGCCGCTGGACATGGTGGATACCTGTCTGTGCATGGGTGCTGGTGTCAACATGACGCAAGGCATTGGAAAAATCGAACCGGATACCACTTGTTTTGCTTTCGTGGGGGATTCCACATTTTTTGCGTCGGCAATTACCGGCATGGTCAACGCGGTATACAATCAGGCAAATATGACGCTGGTGGTGCTGGACAATTCCACCACAGCAATGACCGGACATCAGCCTCACCCTGGCACCGGAAAAACCATGATGGGGCAAGTGGTGGACAAGGTGAGCATCGAGGACACGCTCCACGGCATCGGTGTGAAAACCGTAGAAACTGTAAACCCGCTGCACTTGCAGGAGGCAATTGACTGCGTAAAGCGGGTGGCTGTGCAGGACGGTGTAAAGGCGATCATCTTCAAGTCGCCCTGTGCCGTACTCATCAAGTCCGGCAAACCGGCACAGATCGAAGAGAGCAAATGTATACAGTGTAAGAAATGTATCCGGACACTGGGCTGTCCGGCGATCATGCTACAGGACGGCAAGGTGCAGATCGAACAGGCACTTTGCACCGGCTGCGGACTGTGTGCACAGGTCTGCCCCACTGCGGCAATAGGAGGTGCTTGTCATGCGTAAGAATATCATTCTCTGCGGTGTCGGGGGACAGGGCATTGTCCTGACTTCCAAACTGCTGGCAGCGGCGGCAATGGCAAAGGGCATTCCGGTAATGAGTGCGGAAACCATTGGCATGGCACAAAAGGGCGGCAGCGTGTTCAGCTTTCTCCGCATGGGAGAGAAGCTGTACAGCCCCATGTTCCCCAAGGGCACAGCAGATCTTCTGATCGGCTTTGAGCCGGCGGAAGCAGTCCGCATGCTGCCTTATCTGAAACCGGAGGGAACAGTTGTTCTCAACACGCACCCGATTCAGCCGGTAACAGCAACGCTGGGCGGCGGTGCCTATGATGCCGCGGCAATGATCGCCTATTTGCAGAAGCATGCCGGCAATCTGACGATGCTGGACGGCGATGCTGCCTGCCGGAAGATCGGTTCCCCGAAAGTGCTGAACATGGTCATGCTGGGAGCCGTACTCCGCAGCGGGGTACTGCCTTTGACATTGGAAGAAGTGACGGAAACCATGGAACGTACTGTAAAGCCGCAGTTTCGGGAATTGAACCGGAAAGCACTGCATATTGAAGAATAAGAGGTTTTGACAATGAAGATTACACAAACACAGTTGGAACAGGTCAACGACCGCATGCAGGCGTTGATACGCTCAAACAGCTTTTATGGCAAAAAGCTGGAAGCTGCCGGCATGACAGAAGTGCACACGCCGGAGGAATTCGCGAAGCTGCCGTTTTCGGAAAAGAAAGATTTGCGGGACGCGTATCCGCTGGGACTGATGGCAGTACCGGAAGAAGAAGTCGTCCGGATCCACTCGTCCTCCGGTACTACGGGCACACCAGTCATTATCCCGTATACCGCCAAGGACGTAGACGACTGGGCAATCCAGTTCAAGCGTTGTTATGAAACTGCCGGCATCACCAAAAAAGACCGGATTCAGATCACACCGGGCTACGGTCTGTGGACAGCCGGTATTGGTTTCCAGAACGGTGCGGAAAAGCTTGGAGCAATGGTCATTCCCATGGGACCGGGCAACACCGAGAAGCAGTTGCAAATGATGATGGATATGGAGAGCACCGTGCTGTGTTCCACATCTTCTTATGCGTTGCTGCTGGCGGAGGAAATTGGCAAGCGTGGCATCAGGGACAAGATTCATCTGAAAAAGGGTGTTATCGGTTCGGAGCGTTGGAGTCAGAAAATGCGTGACCGGATTTCCGGCGAACTGGGCATTGAACTGTATGACATTTACGGTCTGACAGAAATCTATGGTCCGGGCATCGGCATCAGCTGCAAGGAAAACTGCGGTATGCACTACTGGAACGATTATATCTATCTGGAGATCATCGATCCGGTCACCGGCGAAAATCTGCCGGACGGCGAGATCGGCGAAATCGTCATCACAACATTGGTCAAGCAGGGTGCACCGCTGATTCGCTATCGTACACACGATCTGTCCCGCATCATTCCGGGCACCTGTGCCTGCGGCAGCAAGTTCCCGCGTATCGACATCATTATGGGCAGAACCGACGACATGATGAAGATCAAGGGCGTAAACGTATTCCCCAGCCAGATCGAGGAGATTCTGAGCACATTTGATGAAATTTCCAGCGAGTACCAGATTCGCATCTCTCATCTGGACGGCAAGGACACCATGCGAATCTATGTGGAATCCACCGGTGATGTGGACTTCGCAGACTTGAGCCGCCGCATTGCAGAGCAGGTCAAGAGCCGTATCGGCTTCACACCGATCGTCAAAGTGGTAGAAGTTGGCGTACTGCCCCGCAGCACCAAAAAGACTGCCCGTGTCATTGACGAACGGTTTAATTGAGGCAACACTGTACAAAGCTGTCATATTGTAAAACTTTAGGCAATACCGCACAAAGAGCGTCTGGCGACTTTGCACGCCATCTGCTTGCAAATTTCCCGTCATATTTCACAAAAATGCTCGTGAATACATCAAGTATTCACTCCGCTTTTTGTTTCATCTGACGAAAAATTTGACGACGCATCTGTCGCACAATCTTTGTGCGGTATTGCCTGTAGAACGTGTTCCCACAAAATGATTGTACGGAAAATCGTGCATTGCATCTTTGCGGGAACACGTTTTTGCTGTTCGAAAAATGCAAAATGTTGTAAATTCTTTTTGAACAGACAGCCACCTGTCCGATATGAAGTGTATGATAGAGTATGTAAGGAGAATCCCTTACAGCGAGTACATAGCTGCGGCAGACAACTCGCAGGAATATCGGAAACACCGGAGCATTCCGGACGGAAGGGTGAGGAATATGGCAAAGTACACACTTTTGAAAACGGCAAAAAAATGCGTGTTGTGCCGTCATTGGAACGGTGCAATGGGCAGCACAATGATCCAGATGAAAACGAAGGACTATTTCCAAGTGGAAATGACAGAAAAGCAGACCTGCTACCAGACTGCGAGAACGACACAGGCGTTGAACTCCTGTTCCAAATTTGAACCCAGATACTAAGAGAAACGCTATATAAAGGCTTTATGTGTGAATGCGGAATGTGCCCTGTGGCATGTTCCGTATTTTTTTGCAAAAAACACTTGACAAACGGTTTGAGTTATGCTATACTAACTATTGTTAGTGAAAACTAACTATGCAGAGCAGGAAAAAACTCTGTTTTTTCGGGAAAGCAGTTAGCTTTTTCTAACCCCTGTGTATTTCCTGAGATATACAAAACGTACAGCATTGCAAATCAGAGGTGAAACCATGTCCGAAAGAGAGTGCAGAACATTCGAAAAAAAGCTTGCCCATTTTACGGCACCGACACTGCTGGGCATCAAGTGTGCCAGTCTGGTGTCCTTGTCCCGAGAGGAATTTGACATTCCGGCGTATGCGGCAGCGTTTAATGCACAGGCAGTCCGCGGGGGATTGCAGATGCAGATCATGTGCCGCTGTCAGAAGCGGCAGCTGGTACTGCTGTATCGCCCGAAGCTGCTGCAAAAACGGCTGGAACAGCCGGAAATCCGGCGTTTTCTGCTGCGGTATGGTTACACCGCTGATATGGATCTGGCGGCATGTCTGATGCGGTTGCAGAACCGCATTGCGGAGAAGCCGGAATTTCCCCATGAGATCGGAATTTTTCTGGGGTACCCTTTGGAAGATGTGGACGGTTTTATCACGCATCAGGGGGAAAACTGCAAGCTGTGCGGTTGTTGGAAAGTGTACGGAAACGTGGAACAGGCACGCCGGACATTTGCCAGCTATGAGAAGTGCAGAGTATTTCTCTGTGCAAAGTTGAGTAAGGGCTGTAATATTTTGCAGGCTCTGAAAATATCATAAGGGTAATATTGCAAAAAGCTTTGCAATGTCACCGGTTGCCGGCGAAAGTCAGCAGAATTTTTAGGAGGAAAAAGCATGAAAGCAGCAGTAATTTATTGGAGTGGCACAGGCAATACCGAACAGATGGCACAGGCAATTGCAGATGCAGCAGGTGCAGAACTGTTCGCAGTATCTGACTTCAGCGGCAGCATTGCAGACTATGACCGTATCGCATTTGGCTGTTCTGCAATGGGCGATGAGGTTCTGGAAGAAGACGAATTCGAACCGTTCTTCGCTTCGATCGAAGGCGACCTGTCCGGAAAGACCATCGCTCTGTTTGGCTCCTATGGCTGGGGCGACGGCGAATGGATGCGGAATTGGGAAGAACGTGCCAAGAATGACGGTGCAACACTGGTTGGCGGCGAAGGTTTGATCGTCAACGAAACTCCGGACGATGAAGCACTGGAAAAGTGTGCGGCTCTGGGTGCAGAACTGGTAAAGGAATAAAAGGAAACACTGCAATAAAGCCCGCCTGACGGCTTTGTACGCAATCTGACTACGCATCTTACGCACAAGCTTTATGCAGTGTTCCCTAAGCACCGAAATACAGACAATATCATCTCCTTTATATTTGCAAAAAAGCTGTGCAGGTTTTTGATAACCTGCACAGCTTTTTTATCTGGTCACAGCAGTCGGAACGTGCTCCGTTCGCTTTCCAACACGCCCTCTTTTCGCAGCTTGCTGATCTCTGCGGAAAGCCCGCTGCGGTCCACCTCCAGAAAATCCGCCAGTTCCTGCCGGTCAAACGGAATGGTAAACGTGCTGCACCGGTGCCGCTGGGCTTGCTGATTGAGATAGGTCAGCAGCTTTTCCCGTGTGGTACGTTTGGAGGTGATCTCCAGCTTCTGGTGAAACACCAGATTTTTGCGGGCAATGATTTGCAGCAGATGAAAAATCACCTGCTGATGAAATTCGCAGCCGTTGCCGCAGGCGTGCAGAATGCGGCTGCCGTCGATCAGTATCACGTCGCAGGACGCAGATGCCACTGCCTGTATGGGAATCGATTCCACTTCTGCACAGACAAAGGATTCGCCGAAAATTTGTGCAGGCTCCACGTTTGCCATAATGCTCCGGTTGCCGGAGTAGTCGATACGCCACAGCTGCACCGCACCGGTCAGCACAATGCCAAATCGTTCTGCCTTTTCGCCTTCGTGTATCACAATTTGCCCTCTGTCATAGTGCTGTACCGTAACTTGCAGGCAGTGCAGCATGGCGGACAAGTCGCTTTCGGCAATGTGAGCAAACAGCGGACACTGCTTTAAAATTGGAAAAAATTTCTCCATGTGAACCTCCGCTTTGTTGAAATTTCAACATACAAGATGCTGTTATTATACTATAATGGATACAGAAAGTCAAGGCAACAGCATGGAAAAGCAAAATCGTACAAAGCTTTTGCGTATGATATGAGGAGGAATACACATGATAAGAAAAATCATTCACATTGACCGTGACAAATGCAACGGCTGTGGAGCCTGTGCCAGGGCGTGTCACGAGGGTGCGATCGACATCATTGACGGAAAGGCAGTGCTGGTGCGGGAACATTTCTGCGACGGTCTGGGCGACTGTCTGCCGGCATGTCCCACCGATGCGATCACTTTTGAGGAACGGGAAGCCCCTGCCTATGACGAAGCAGCTGTGCAGCATGCCCAGAAGCTGGCACAGAAAAAGCCCTTTTCCGGCTGTCCGGGAATGCGTGCCAAACAGTTTCAGCGAAGCACTGCTCCCGCAGCAGGAGCAGCCTGTCCCAGTCAGCTTTCCCAGTGGCCGGTGCAGATCAAGCTGGCAGGTGTCATGGCACCCTATTTTGATGATGCCGATCTGCTGATCGCGGCAGACTGTACCGCCTATGCCTACGGAAATTTTCACGAAAAATTTATCCGCGGGAGAATCACTCTGATCGGCTGTCCCAAGCTGGACGCGGTGGACTATGCGGAAAAGCTGACGGCGATTTTTGCGGCACATTCCATTCGCAGTGTCACTGTGGCACGAATGGAAGTGCCCTGCTGCGGCGGTATCGAACAGGCAGTGCAGCGTGCCATTGCGGCAAGCGGAAAAGCCATTTCTTGTCACGTAACGGTGATTGGAACAGACGGAACCATTCAGGAGGAGAGATAACATGGAACAGAAAATGTTTTGCTACCAGTGTGAACAGACTGTAGGCTGTACAGCATGTACCGGAGCCGCAGGCGTGTGCGGCAAAAAAGCCGGCACAGCGAAGCTACAGGACGAACTGACCGGTGCTCTGATCGGACTGGCGAGAGCCGTGGACGGCAATGAAGATCTTGTTACAGAAAAGACAGATACGTTGATGATCGAGAGCCTGTTTATGACTCTGACCAATGTCAATTTTGACGGCAGCCGGATTCAGGCACAAATCGACCGCGTGCATCGGGAACAGGGCAGAATGATTCCTCGGTGTGCCGTCTGTGCATCGCCCTGCGGCAGAAACGAAGATTACAACATGGAACAGCTGTGGCAGGCGGAAGAAAATATCCGTTCGCTGAAATCGCTGCTGCTGTTCGGACTGCGTGGCATGGCAGCCTATGCCTATCATGCTATGGTGCTGGGTTATACAGACAACACGGTAAATCAGTTCTTCTATGAAGCACTGATGCAGATCGGGCTGGATCTGACCATGGAGGAACTGCTGCCGGAAGTGCTGGAGCTGGGAGAAGTCAACCTTCGCTGTATGGCACTGCTGGATCGTGCCAACACGGAAACCTACGGCACACCGGAGCCGACCAAGGTATCCATGCAGATCGATGCCGGCCCGTTTATTGTAGTTACCGGACACGACCTGAAAGACCTCCAGCTGCTGCTGGAACAGACCAAGGACAAGGGCATTGCCGTCTACACACACGGGGAGATGCTGCCGGCACATGCGTACCCGAAGCTGAAAGCTTATCCGCATCTCAAGGGCAATTTCGGAACAGCATGGCAGAACCAGCAGAAAGAATTCGATGCCATTCCAGCACCGGTGCTGTTTACTACCAACTGCCTGATGCCGCCGAAGCCCAGCTATGCCGACCGTGTTTTTACCACAGAAGCAGTGGGCTTTCCGGAAATGGTACACATCGGCAAGGATAAGGACTTCACGCCAGTCATCGAAAAGGCACTGGAACTGGGCGGCTATGCAGCACCGCAGCAGCAGACCGGTATCAACGGCGGCACAGAACTGACGACCGGATTCGGACACGGTGCTGTACTGTCGGTGGCGGACAAGGTGGTGAACGCTGTCAAGGCAGGAAAGATTCGGCACTTCTTCTTGGTCGGCGGCTGTGACGGTGCCAAGGCGGGACGAAACTATTACACAGAATTCGTAAAGCAGACACCGCCGGACACTATTGTGCTGACACTGGCATGCGGCAAGTATCGGTTTCATGATCTGGATCTGGGCACCATTGACGGGCTGCCGCGAATCATGGACATGGGACAGTGTAATGATGCCTATAGTGCGATTCAGGTCGCAGTGGCACTGGCAGAGGCATTCGGCTGCGGTGTCAACGAACTGCCCCTGTCCTATGTGCTGTCGTGGTACGAACAGAAAGCAGTCTGCATTCTGCTGACACTGCTGCATCTGGGAATCCGGAATATCCGGCTTGGCCCGTCGCTGCCGGCATTCCTGTCACCGGACGTGCTGCAATATCTGGTAGACAGTTACGGTATCGCCCCGATCACCACACCGGAGCAGGACTTGGCGGAATTGCTACAGTAACTGAATTGCGATATAGAGAAAATCAAAAAGCCATACCCCAGAGAATAAACGCTCTGCGGTATGGCTTTTTACTTATGGTGTTATAACTTGTAGAATTATTCCGAACGCAGTGCCACAACAGGGTCTTTCTTTGCCGCACTCTTGGACGGGATAAATCCGGCAATCAATGTCAGCAGAACACTGATCGCAATCAGAATGATCGCTGCCGGAACGGGGAGAACCGCACTCAGATTCTGAATGCCGGTGAGGTGGTGTACCAGCAGGTTGATCGGAATGCAGAGCAGATATGTGACCACGATGCCCAGCAAACCAGAGGCAAATCCAATGATAATGGTTTCTGCATTGAACATGCTGGAAACATCTCGCTTTGATGCACCGATCGCACGGAGAATACCGATTTCCTTGGTGCGTTCCTGTACAGAGATCAACGTGATAACGCCGATCATAATGGAGGAAACGATCAGCGAAATGGCAACAAATGCGATCAGCACATAGGTAATGGTGTTGATGATCTTCGTCACAGAGGACATCATCAGCCCCACATAGTCGGTATACTGGATCTGTGCCATTTCGTCCTTGCCCTCGTTGTAGTCTGCAATGGCATCTTCGATCACGTCCTTGTCCTCAAAGGTTGCTGCATAGAGATTGATCGATGCAGGGTCGTCCAGATCAATATCCCCCAGTGCTTTCAGGTTGTCCTCATAGGTGGAATCGGAGAACTGCATCATTTCGTCATAGTAATTCGCACACTGTTCCGTGGTCAGGGTGGGGAGCAGCTGGTTCAAAGCTCCTACCAGTTCTGCCGGCTGCATGGCAGCCATTTGCTGCTGTACCTGCTGGGCATACTGTGCCTTGACTTGCTGCTGCATCATCTGGGTGAATGTGTCGGTGATTTCGTCGTCACTCATGGATTCCAGATAGGACTGCACATCGCTTTCGCTCATGCTCATCTGCTGTGTCATGCCCTGCAGCATTGCCGCTTCCATATCGCTGCGGCTCATGCCCTGCATTGCCTGCTGTACGGAATCGTTCAGCTGTTCCTCGGTGGGAATGCTCATTATCTGTACATATGCCTGTGCTTTTCCGCCGTCGTCCAGTTCGTTCAGATATTCCAGAAAGGCAGTCTGCTTGTCCGCATCAGAGGTGCTGCCGGAGGTATCCTTGAACGGCAGACCGGTGAAAATATCGGTGTTCTTGCTGTCCTTCTGGGCAGTGATCGCATCGGATTCCTTGCTGTGTTCAATGATATACTTGGTCAGGTCGCTGGTATAGGCAATGGAGCCGGACAGCATCGGAGCAGTGGTATCTTCATTGGGGCGGATAATGCCAGTCACTTTCAGTTTCAGACCGTTGTCATAGAGGTACTGCAAGCCGGCTTCGGTGTCCCGCAGGTCGGTGTACAGCCCTGTGCTTTCGTCATAGCGGTAGCAGTCGGAATTCAGGATCGTGCGGAAGTCCATGCTGCAAATGTCGGCATAGGACCAGCTTTTGTTGTCCTTTTGCAGTTCCTTGCCGTTCACTGCCGCTTCCATGATGCTGTCCACATCCTCTTTCGGTTCCAGACCGAGGGCGTATAATGTCATGTCGTCCAGTTCGTTGTTTTCGTCCAGCACCAGTACGATCTCGTCGTAGCTGTTCGGCCATGAGCCGTAGACCACATCGTACTGCTTTTTCAGCAGGTCGTTGATGGGCTTGCCGTTGTCGCCGGGGAGAAGTTCCTGCCACAGATTCATGGACGAACCGCCCATACCCATGGACATCATCGAGGTAGCGTCTTCGCCGAACATGGAAGTGCTGGCATCGGTCATTGCCTGCATATCAATGCCCATGTGTTCCAGTACCATTTCCTGCATCAGTTCTTCGGTGTCGGAGTGGATAATGGTGCCGTCCACATTTTTGGTGTAGATCAGCATGTCCAGATCGTAGGAATACTGTACGCCGTTGACTGCCCTGTGCAGGTCGCTTTCGCTGTCTTTCCGTTCCGATTCAATATAGGACTTGAAGTTTTTCAGGTCGTTTTCGGAAGTTTCCATGTTGTTCAGAGCGTCCATCATATCGTAGATCGCCGACTTCTTGTACACCGCATCATTGCTGTGGGTGCTGTCCGAGGTGGCATAGCCCATAAAGGTTTCCATCAGGGCACTCAGGTCGGTGTTGGTTTTCTGAATCGTCAGGGGATAAGAGGACAGGGTTTCTTCCTGAATGGTGTTGATATAGGTGTTGAAGCCCTGCGAAATGGAGAGCACCAGTGCAATGCCAATGATGCCGATGCTTCCTGCGAAAGAAGTCAGCATGGTTCTGCCCTTTTTGGTAAACAGGTTTTTCAGGGACAGGGAGAATGAAGTGCCGAAAGACATAGAGGGCTTTTTCAGCTTTTTGCCGTTTTCGTTTTCCGCCTTGTCTGCCTGTAATTCCCGCTGGTATTCTTCCTCCGTCAGCGGTCTGGAGTCGTCAGTCAGCTTGCCGTCCAGGACACGAATGATGCGGGAGGAATACTGCTCTGCCAGTTCCGGATTGTGTGTGACCATGACGATCAGGCGATCCCTGGAGATCTCCTTGAGGATCTCCATGACCTGAATGCTGGTTTCTGTATCCAGAGCACCGGTAGGCTCGTCCGCCAGAATGATATCCGGATTGTTGACCAGTGCCCGTGCGATTGCCACACGCTGCATCTGTCCGCCGGACATCTCACTGGGCTTTTTGGAAAGCTGGTTGCCCAGCCCCACATCTTCCAACGCTTTTTTGGCACGCTTCCGGCGTTCTGCCTTGGACACACCGGACAGCGTCAGAGCCAGTTCCACGTTTTGCAGCACAGTCTGGTGGGGGATCAGGTTATAACTCTGGAATACGAAGCCGATCGAGTGATTTCGATAGGTGTCCCAGTCGCGGTCTTTGAAATCCTTGGTGGAGCGTCCGTTGATAATGAGGTCACCCTCGGTGTACTGATCCAGCCCGCCGATAATGTTCAGCATGGTAGTCTTGCCGCAGCCGGACGGTCCCAGAATGGAAACGAATTCGTTCCGTCGGAATCGCAGGTCAATGCCTTTCAGAGCATGGACGGTATTTTCTCCGGCGAGATAGTCTTTTTTGATGCCTTTTAATTCCAGCATAAAGGTGCTTTTTCCTCCTTTGGTTGCAGGGAAAGTTCCCTTGAGGCAATACCGCACAAAGATTGTGCGACAGATGCGTCGTCAAATTTTTCGT
>OGRU01002413.1_pt1 | contig 12224 bp, 10 predicted proteins | sample 1553541 | NCBI WGS metagenome assembly OGRU01 (sample SAMEA2580068, study PRJEB22360) | human gut metagenome | biome: human gut; feature: human-associated habitat; material: faeces | place: Denmark | collected 2008/2010
CACTCACTGACATCTGCCCCTTATACGGCTTCAGCATTTCATCGGATGTCAGCTTTTTCCACAAGCCTTTCTTGCTGCTGCGCGACAGCAGCAGCTGCAGGCCCTCGCCCTCGCAGCGCAGCTGCGCTTGCTTATCCTCCGGCAGCAGGCGTAAATATAAGGTATAGATATTGGGCTGCAGCAAATATTTCAGCTCGCCCTCCTTGCCCAGGTCTATCCGGCAATGCACCTCCTGCCCCCGCGCCAGCTTAGCACGGAAATAGTGCTTGTCGTAATTATTTTCACTGCGGAAAAACACCAGGCCTACCATTACAGCCGCCATCAGCACAAAGGCCAGTACACGCTTCAACATTTTCTTATTCATGCTGCACCACCCCGCCATGATAACGTTTGTAAATTGCCTTGCCTGCCAAAAGCAGTAAAGCAACAATTCCCGGTGCGCAATTCAAGCTGCAGCTGCCGCAAATCCCTGTGCAGCCTGCTCCATGCGTAGTAATGCCGCTGATTGGAATTCCCATTGCCGCAATAAAATTTATCAGCTTATTTTTCATACGCGTTTCCTCCCGTAGCTGATAGCCTGCACCGGGCAAGCATGCTGACATACACCGCAGCAGATACAGTTATGCTGGTTAATCTGCGCTTTGCCTTCAGCAAGCTCAGCGGATTCCATCGGGCATTTCTTTTCGCATAAGCCACAGCCTATGCATTGGTTTTTATCTACACGCATGCGCAGTACAAACGGCAGCTTGCAGCCTAAGGCATGCATCAGTCCCTGTGCCGCTCCTACAGGACACAAAAAATTGCAGAAGCCGCGTCCGCCTTTAGTGAAGATACCAAAGACAAGCACCCACATAATTGCTGTCAGCAAAAGGCTTGAAGTTAACGAAATAAAATAACCTCGTGTATAATAGTTGGCAAGTAAATCAAACAAAAAGAAATTGCAGTAAGAGCAGGCCAGAATACCGCCGAAAAAAGGTACCAGGCAAAAGCCTGCCAACATACCGTAACGGATGGGGGCAATTTCTGTATAACGATGCCAGCTGATTTGAAATTTGGACGGCACCAACTTCGACAGATATTCGGTGAACGCACCTGCCGGACACAGCCTGCCGCAAAAAACTGGTCCCAGAAAGAAGGCTGCCGCCAAAAGCAGTAATGTGCTCAGCATGCTTATCGATGTCAGTCGCCAGATTATTCCGTCAAGAATATGCTCTATCGGTATACGAAAACAAAGGCCGTGAATACTTTGCGGTTGCCAGCTGCCGTAAAGCAGATAGAACAGGCAGCGCTGAAAGAGCGCTACCGGCGCATAAAACAATATAAAGCCAAAAGCGTAACCTGTTAAACGTTTAAGGTTATAAGCCATGTATCCACCACCTTCCTTTAGAATTTTTACATAGATTGCCCCTCGCAAAGGCGCAAATAAGGATAGGGAGCAAGTTTACCCTATCCTTATTGCTTTATGTAATTGATGAGAGTTGAACGAGGAGATTAGAATGTAAAGTCTACACCAACATTCCAAGTTCTACCTGGTGCCTTATACCATTGCCAATAATCACGATCAAACAGATTCCTAACAGCTAAACTTACAACAGCATTTTTCATAAATTTATAACTTACGCCTGCATTAGCAATAAAGAAAGGATCTTCAGAATACAATTTACCACCGACATCGCCGTCATCCAATCTATCACTGGAATACTGACCTTCGATATAAGCACTCCATTTATCATAATTATAATCTAACCCAAGATTTACAATGCGCTTAGGAATAGAAGAGATTCGTTTATCATTATCATCTTTAGCATTTTGCATGGTGACATTTAAATAAGAGCTGATTTTATCATCATGCTTAAATTTAAAATCAAATTCAGCACCCATACGTTTAGCTTCGTCAATATTAATATACCATCTCTTGTTAGGATCAGGACTCTGAGCGTAAGCTAACATATCTTGGGTTTTTGTGTTATACAAACTAATACCCATATATGCTTTTTCACTAAGATTCTTTTTCAAGCCAATTTCCAAAGTGTCACTTGTCTCTGGCTTTAAATAAGGATTTGCCATAGTCGAAGTTGATTCACTATATAATTTATATAATGTAGGCTGATTGAAAGAATGTCCATAAGATACATAATATGTAGTATCATCATCTGGTGTATACGTCAGTGCCAGCTTAGGACTTAACTCAGTATAAGATTTTTCATCTATTCTTTTGTTTTTATAGTATCCATCTTTCTTTTCATATCTATCCAATCTTAAACCTACGGTCATATTGAAGGCATCAGTGAATTTATATTGGTCCTGAATGAAGAGAGCTTCAACTAAATTTGTACCGCCGAACGTGGTTGTAGAAAAACCAATAGTTGAATCTCTATCTGACCATTTGGCTAATTTATAGCTATACGAATCCATTGTGTCTTTTTGGATATCAAATCCCGTTACAATAGTATGTTTTTCCTTATCCCATACCTTCTGAAAATCAACCTTATATGCTTTCGTAGGATAGATACGCTTAGTACCGCTTCCTTCTCCAGCCAAGTCAGATCCTGAAGAATAACCATTATCTTTAATATTAGTTAAGCCAACATTAAATTTAATATTATTAATATCATCTTGATAGGAAAGAGCATGTATATCTACTTTTTTATAGTTAATGCTATCTGTAAAATCTGATTCATTGAAATCAAGGTATTTGCCATTAGGGAGTTGAATATAGCCTTTGTAAATCGGATTACCAGAAGAATCACGCATATACGTTTTAGCATCGCTGCTAAACGACTTAAATTTATCACGAGAATATTTATATGTCAAAGACTGTTTATCATTAAATTTATGTTTGAGTTTGAAATTAAAATTATCGTCTTTGCTTGCTTGTTTGCCAGGTGTACCTATGATTTGAACCTGTCTGCCGTCATTTCTGATAGTACTATTAGAGCCAGTAGCTAGTTCTGTATTTGCATGCTTAGTTTGAGCTCTATAATCATACAAGAATGCAGGCTTTCTATCATAGCCATCTGTTCTACGATTTTCATAACCAAACCCTAAAGACCATTTATCATCTAATTTTTTTGTGAAATTAACTCCTCGTTTCCAAGTATTATCGGAACCATAATTAGCATATACATGCGCCGTATCCTTATCAGGGTCTTTACTTATAATATTAATAACACCGCCAACAGCTCGACCACCATAGAGAGAAGAAGCTGCACCTTGTACTACTTCTATACGCTCAACATTATCAATGGATATTGCACTCCAAGCAACCTTTGCCGTGTAACCGTCATTCATTGGCATGCCATCATATAAAACGAGTACACTTTCCTCACCAAATCCACGTAGTTGAATACCATTTGCAGTATTAGACATACCACCTACTCTAGCATCGTACAAACCAGGTATTGATTTCAATGCATCAGTAATTGTTAAAACATTTCTTTTTTTAATGTCTTCAGCAGTAATAACATTAACCTGAGCAGGAACTTTAATGTTTTCTTGCGCTGTTCTTGTCGCCGTAACGACCATCGTATCAAGATCATACTCGCCAATCTCTTCAGCGTGAACCGCAATCCCCCCCCAGAGTACATTACCACAAATTAATGCGCTCATCAATAAACCTTTACTAGCCAGTTTTTTCACAGATATACCTCCATTCACTCATCAAAAAAACAACGAGTTGCGTATTAAGCACTTGAAATTATTTGAACGAAGTATTAATATGCAATCTCTCTTTTATATGTTATAATACTGTGTATAGCAGCTAGACAGTCAAGGGGGAAATGCTAAAAATGTCAAAAAATCTACAAAATTACTTTACGACCGGTGAATTATCACAGCTTTGCAAAATTCCCCGCAAGACACTGCTTTACTATGACAAACTGGGATTGATTACTCCTGAGCTTGTTGATGAAAACGGTTACCGCTATTACAAGCGCAGCCAACTGTTTTTACTGCAGCTGATTCTTACGCTACGCCAGCTTGATGTGCCGATTGCGCGCATCAAAGATTATCTTGCCAACCGCTCGCCGCAAAACTACCGTGATTTATTTTATGAGCGCATAGATTTCTTCACACAGGAAATTGCCCGTCTGCAGACTATGAAGAAAAAGCTGCAGAGCGAATTAGGCAAGCTCGACCATATTGCGGACATTACTCTGAATAAAATTATGCTTGTCCATGAGCAGGCACGTTATCTTTATCTGAGCAATGCTACCGAAGAAAATGAATGCTTTAAAAAGCGTTCTTCGCATATTGCCCAAATGTTTAGCAATCTGCAAAACGATATTACCTTAACAACCAATGGCTTTGGTTATATTTACGATAAGGAAATTTTGCAAGATTTTTCAACCAAGCATCTGAAGCATTACTATTATATGCTTCATGATAAGCTCGCTACACCGTATTGCCACCAAAAGCCTGAGGGCGATTATCTGACGCTGTATTTTCAAGGCGTTTACATGTTCAACAACAAAAAATATCTGCAAATGCTGGCAGAATATTGCAAGAAGCATCAGCTTACACCGATATCACCGCTTTATGTAACATCGTTGTGTGATTACTGGCTGACAGGTGATACCGATAAGTATATTTACAAGCTGGAGCTGCAGATAAAATAGCATATCTAATGCACACAAAAACCCCGCGGCAGACGCCACGGGGTTTTCTAATCAGCAAAGCACTGAGCAGGCTTTGCTATTTTTTATTTTTACAGCCTTAAGCTAAAATCAGCCTAAGGTTACGGCATCACTGTTCAGCATTGGAATAGGCTTGCCGTTTTTATTATTACGGTACAGTCTGAGACGCTCAATATCGGCCATCTCAACAGGCAGCGCCAAACCATACTGCTCATTCAGTGCATTCAGCAAATCTACTGCCTTCATGCTGCCGGTCGGCGTAATCTTGCAGTCAAAGCTGAAGATTGTTTCTTTTTCGGTCTGTTCTGCAGTAAGCTGCGGAATGTAAAACTTAACGTCAATTTCCTTGAACTTAGCCTTCGTCTTGGGTGCAGCTTTTTTGAACAGCAGCTCCGGTGCAGCATTGAACTCCGCAACAGCAGCGCTCACGTCTTTGCTATAAGGCAGCGTTACGCGATAGCTTGCACCTGCCGCCTGACTCATCAGGGCAGCGTGATGCGTATCAACAGCATCGGCAGCCAGTACGCGAATACCGCGCGGCAAAGCAGCATCAAGAGCCAACGCAGCCTTTTCTACCTCCATCGGCTCGGCAAGCTCGATTTCCACAAACTCAGTATAGCTTACTACACCTACGCCCAGCGCAGAAGCCAAACTGAATTTCAAATGCGGATTAAAGCCTTCAGAATAGGCAGCAGGCAGCTTGGCACGGCGGATAGCACGGCCGATGGTGCGCACATATTCCAGATGGGAGATAAAGCGGATGTCCTTATCCTTGGTAATTTGCATACGCAGTTTCATTATGCCTGTACCTCCCCATTGTTTTGATATGCTTCTTTATAGTCAACAATTTTTACGCCCAATGCCTGGCAAACGCCACAGCCGGTGCAGCTTGCGCGACGGCAGTCGTGCGTAAGCTGCTGAGCATAAGCCTTACGCCATTCGTTCCACAGGAAGCGGCGGCTGACACCCGGAGAGATATGCTCCCACGGGAAAGCTTCGTTCTCACCGCGCTCGCGTGCAGCGTAAAAGTCTTTATCAAGGCCGGCATCGCTGATAGCCTCCAGCCAACGCTCGTAGGAGAAGCAATCGCTCCAGCCGTCAAAACGCGCGCCCTTTTGCCATGCCAACAGAAGTGCCTTGCCTACGCGGCGGTCGCCGCGGGCAAAAACAGCCTCAATCGTGCCGGTCTTGGCATCATGATAGTTTAAGGTGATATTCTTATATTTTTTAATTTCATCCTTCAGCAGGAACTGCTTACGGCGGATTTCTTCCAAATCGTTCTGGGCAAACCATTGGAAAGCAGTATACGGCTTAGGTACGAAGGAAGAAGCACTTACGGTAACCTTGCAGCCACGCTTACCGGTAATCTGGAAATATTTATACTGTACCTTGCGCGCCAAATCAGCAATCGCCAGTACGTCCTCGTCAGTTTCATAGGGAAGACCTATCATAAAGTACAGCTTAACGCTGTTCCAGCCGGATTCAAATGCTGCACCGACAGCATTCATCAAATCCTCTTCGGTAACGCCCTTGTTGATAACGTCACGCATCTTCTGGCTGCCTGCTTCCGGAGCAAAGGTCAGACCGCTCTTACGCACTGCCTGTACCTCCTTAGCGATGGCAACACAGAAGCTGTCGATACGCAGAGAAGGCAGAGAAACGCTGACGCGTTCATCCTTAAACTCGCCAATCATCTTATGTACGAGCGGTGCCAGGCAGGAATAATCGGCGCTGGAAAGGGATACCAGGCTGATTTCGTTATAGCCTGTGTTATCTACCAGCTTACGCGACAGGTCCATCAGCACCTCCGGCTTGCGCTCACGCACGGGGCGGTAAACCATGCCTGCATGGCAGAAACGACAGCCACGGCTGCAGCCACGGAAAACCTCCAGCATGATGCGGTCATGAACGATTTCACCGAAAGGAACAATCGGAGATGTCGGGAAATCTACGCTGTTCATATCTTCTATAACACGCTTTTGGATAACAGCAGGAATATCCTCGCGCAGCGGCTTAATTGCTTTAAAGGTGCCGTCCTCATTATATTCTGCTTCATAGAAGGAAGGTACATAAATGCCCTTGATTTTTACCACACGCTGCAGAAATTCTTGTCTGCCGCCGGGTTTGCCTTCACGCTTCCACTCCTTGTAGCAACGCATTACCTCAATCAAAACCTCTTCGCCTTCACCGATAACAGCAAAATCGAAGAAATCAGCCAAAGGCTCAGGGTTGTACACACAGGGGCCGCCTACAATAACAAAGGGGTCTGCATCAGTACGATCCTTAGCCAGCAGCGGTACGCCACCCAAATCAAGCATATTTAAGATATTGGTATAGGAAAGCTCGTATTGCAGAGTAAAGCCTACAACATCACATTCGCTCAGAGCCTTTTTGGTTTCCAGAGTGCAAAGCACAATTTCACGCTCACGCATCTTCGCCTCCAGGTCAATCCAAGGCGCGTAAACACGTTCTGCGGCAATTCCGTCTTCCTTATTCAGCAGATGATACAAAATTTTGAAGCCAAGGTAACTCATACCTACTTCATATACATCAGGGAAGGCCAGAGCAATAGTTGCCTCTACTTCATCAGCAGGCTTAACAATGCTGGCAAACTCGCCACCGGTGTAACGTGCAGGCTTTTGCACGCTGCTTAAAATATCAATAGTTAAATCCTTTTTCAAATTCATATTCTCCTCTATTAAAATTGAAGGTTCTGCTTCTTCACCTTAATATTCAACAAAATCGCCACCAACATAAGGTTTGTTGTCAGCGAACTGACGCCATAGCTCAAGAACGGCAAAGGTACACCGGTTACAGGCATAATACCGGCAGTCATACCTATGTTGACCATAACATGGAACATAAACATAGACGTTACACCGGTTGCCAGAAGCATACCGAAGGTATCATCGGCATCAAGCGCAATCGCAATACCGCGCCAGATGATAATCATATACATGCTGATGATAAACACCGTTCCGATAAAGCCAAACTCTTCACCGGCAACAGCAAAAATAAAGTCCGTATGGTTTTCCGGCAAAAAGTTCAACTGGCTCTGCGTTCCGGCCAACCAGCCTTTGCCAAGGAAGCCTCCGCTGCCGATAGCAATTTTAGACTGAATAACATGATAACCGCTGCCGAAAGGATCAAGCTCCGGATTCAGAAAAACACGGATACGGTTCTTCTGATAATCCTTCAGAATCATCCAAAAGACCGGCATCAAGGCCATAAAAGCCAGTCCCATGCGGAAGAACCATTTATATTTGAAGCCGCTGACAAAAATCATACCTATAAGGATAGCAATAAAGGTCAGCGAGGTTCCTAAGTCCGGTTGACGCATAACAAGTATAAACGGCACCAGAATATATGCAAAAACCGGCAGGTAATCCTTAAATTCCTCCAGCCATTCAATTCGCTTATCCATAAAGGTAGCTAAGCAGATAATGAGAAAAACCTTAGCAAATTCACTGGGCTGAAAAGACATAGAGCCTATTTGGATCCAGCGCTGTGCGCCCAATTGACTTTGTCCTACAAACATTACCGCTAAAAGCAGTATGATATTAATTATATACAGCTTGGTGGCATAATTTTTGAGAACACGGTAATCAAAAGCCAACGATACAGTAACAATAGCCAGGCCAAAGACCATAAACATACTTTGGCGCTGCACATGCCAGGCCTTACCGGTGCTGACAGCAAAGGAATGGGTAGCACTGTCGATAAGTCCCAAGCCACAGCCCATAAGAATCAGCACAGCAGTAATCAGCCACCAGTCAAGATTTTTCAGGATACGTTTTAAATCCACAATGTACTCCTTCCTGCATTATTGGATGGTGTCCTTTTTCGGGGCAGCCTTATCAGGGCGGGGCATATAACCCTTTTCCTGGAAAAATTCTTCAAATGCTTTATAAACAATAGGACCTGCCGCAACAGAGCCGAAGCCGCCCTGTTCCACAATGCAGACTACAACAAGCTCAGGGTCATCTACCGGACCATAGGCTACAAACAAACCATGGTCACGTCCATGAGAGTTTTCGGCAGTACCGGTTTTACCGGCAATTGGCTTAGGCAGGCCGGCAAAGTACGATGCCGTACCACCCTCCTGCGTAGTAGCACTCATGCCCATGCGGATATAGTCAATTGTCTGCTGTGACACATCAATATGCTTACCTTCAGCACGTTTAGGCTTTTCAAAAAGACTGCCGTCACTGTTTATAATACTGTCAACCAGATATGGCTGATACTTGGTACCGCCATTAGCAACAATACTCAGCATAACAGAAAGCTGAATCGGTGTCGTCAGGTTAAAGCCCTGACCGATGGCAGCATTAAAGGTATCACCCAAGCGCCAGTCCTCATTCCAGATTTTACGCTTTACTTTTTTAGAGGCAACAAGGCCTTTGCTTTCGCCTTCCAGGTCAATACCAGTGCGTTCGCCAAAGCCAAAGATATGCGCATATTTCTCAATGTTATCAATACCTACGCGATAACCAAGCTCGTAAAAATATACGTTATCACTCATCGCCAACGCTTTGATAAATGTCAGCCATCCTAAAACCTCGCCGCCGGCGTTACCCATAGTAGGAACCATCGGATGAAAACCACCGTCGAAAATGGGCTCGTTCAAGCCAACCTTTTTCAGTTCAAAGGCAGCACTGCCGGTAACAATCTTAAAGGTAGAACCAGGCGGATATTCACCGGTAATAACCTTGTTATTCATCGGGTAATTGGGATCGTTATTAATAGAATTCCAATTCTTTGAGGAAATGCCATGTACAAACCAGTTTGGGTCATAGCCCGGCCGGCTTCCCATCGCCCTTCCCGCACCGTTACGCGGGTCGATAGCTACTACCGCCGCTGCTCTCGCTCCGGGAGCAATACCGGAGCTTCTCAGAAAGGCAAGATGCTTATCTGTAAAAGCCTCCAGCTCCTTTTGCAGCTCGTAATCTATCGTCAGCTTCAGATTTTTGCCGGGAATAGGTTGCACTGAATCGTAATGCTTGACAACGTTACCGGCAACGTCAACCTCCTCCATAAAGGCGCCGTCCTCACCGCGCAGATATTTATCATAAGTCTTTTCCAATCCGCCCTTACCGACAAGACTTCCCTGACTAATATTCTTAAACAGTCCCTGCTCAATTTCATAGGAGCTTACCTCGCCTACGTAACCCAAAGCATGTACAGCAAGCTCATGATATGGGTAATTGCGGATAGGCTGCACCGAAAGCATAACCTCCGGCATATAGCGGCGCTGTTCTTCTATTTTGGTTACCATCTGCTGATCAAGATTATTTTTCAGCATAATCGGTTCATAAAAATTTTCACTCGCCTTAATTTTAGCGTTAATTTCTTCTACAGGCATCTGCAGCAAATTACTAAGGCGCTGCAGTGTTTCCGGTTTATAGCTGGACTGCTTCTGCAATACTACCGCATATCCCGGCAGATTGTTAACCAGCTCTTTGCCCTCACTATCATAAATAATTCCACGGGGAGCAAGAATACGCGACTGGCGCAGCCTGTTGCCGTCAGATTGCTTAGCGTAGTAATCACCGCGCCACAGCTGCAAATAAACCATTCGTCCCAGCAGCACAGCAAATAATACCAGACACACAACCAGCAAGGTGTGCAATCTGGTTATCCGGTTTCTATCTTCCATAGGCTACGTCTGTCTCCTTTCCTGCTTCCTGGTTAATAAGATATATCTTCTTTTCTGATCCATTCATAAATCATCTTCATTATAACTACAACAGGCCATACCAACAGCGCATTGCCTATAATATAGCCCAGGGAATCCCATAAATATGCAAAAAATATGCTCCAGCGTCCGCCACTGCGCAAAAGTTCCAGCCACCAGTAAACAAAACGCAGGATAAAAGTAATCGTCGCAATAGCGCTCATATGATAAAGATAATTATCCTTAAACACCTTTTCCTTTGTCAGGCCCACTATATAACCTACACAGATACGACTGAGAATATGGAAGCCAAAAATACCCACCGTCATTGCATCCTGCAGCAGTCCGGTGATACCGCCGACTACCGCACCAGCTTTTTCGCCGCGCAGCAGCGCATAAGCATATACCGCCAAAAGCAGCAAATCACAGGAAAGCCAGCCCGTATAATACACAGACATCGAACCCTGCAGCAGCATTAAGAACAGAAACAGGACGGGCCAAATCAGTCTCCTCATTTTGCCTGTCCTCCCTGTAATACGATTTTCGCTTCCGGCGTAAAGCCAACAATAACCAATACCTGTTCAACATCTGCAATATCAGCAGCAGGTACAATATCTGCTTCCTGCAGCAGACCTACACTATCCATATGAGTAGCAGTAACCTTACCGATAAGAATATCCGCAGGATGGCTGCCGCTGTAACCGCTGGTAACGATAATATCACCCTCACGCAGGCTTGCTTCGCGGTAAATATGCTCCAACAGCAGCTTATCCTTGCCGCTGACACCGCCGGCTACACCGACAGCACGTGAATCAGCGCGCAATACCCTAGCACCTACACGACAGCGCGGAGAGGTGAGCAAAAGTACCCGGGCATAATCATCATATACCTCGTCAACCACGCCTACCAAGCCACCGTTTACTACAGCCATATCAGGTGCCAGGCCTCTGTCCTTACCGGCAGCGATATATATGCAGTCACGTAAATCGCCAAAGCTGCGGGCAATTACCTTTGCTGCTACAACCTTCTGCGATTTGTGCTGCTCCTTATACTCCAGCAAGCCTCTCAACTGCCTGTTTTCTGCATACATCGAAGCCATCTGGATATTGGCATTACGCAGCTCAATATTTTCTTGTTTCAGCTTTGCATTTTCGCTCTGCATTACTGTCAGTGCCTTCCAATAGCCACGCACGCCATCACCGGCATTGCCTAACCCGGTCAGCATACTTTCTACCGGCAGCACTACTGCCGCCACCGCTCTGTTGACCAAAGGAAAACGGCTTCTGCCTGCTACGGCCATCGCCAGCATAGAAAACAGGACCAGAACAAACAAAGCTACCAACATAACCTTCTTATTCATGCTGCATTCCTACTTATTTAGAGGTCATAAAGCCTTTGCGGTAAATGTCAATATTTTCTACAGCAATACCGGTGCCCAAAGCAACACAGTTCAAAGCTTCATCAGATACGAATACCGGCATACCGGTTTCCTGAGAAATAAGTCTGTCCAGATTGCGCAGCATAGAGCTGCCGCCTGTCATAACAATGCCACGATCCATAATATCAGCGGACAGTTCAGGCGGTGTACGCTCCAATGTGTTACGAACAGCGTCCACAATTATGCTTACAGGCTCGTTAACAGCTTCGCAAACATGGTTGGCATTAACCTCTATACTCTTAGGCAGACCGCTGAGCAGGTCGCGGCCGCGAACTTCCATAACAGCAGGCTCATCAACCTTCATTGCGGTACCGATTTCAATTTTAATATTTTCTGCTGTACGCTCACCGATAAACATATTAAAGGCTTTGCGGATATAACGTACAATAGCACTGTCGATAGCATCGCCGCCGCAGCGTACGCTCTTGCTGACAACAATGCCGCCCAGAGAAATTACGGCAACCTCACAGGTGCCGCC
>OGRU01002416.1_pt1 | contig 12194 bp, 8 predicted proteins | sample 1553541 | NCBI WGS metagenome assembly OGRU01 (sample SAMEA2580068, study PRJEB22360) | human gut metagenome | biome: human gut; feature: human-associated habitat; material: faeces | place: Denmark | collected 2008/2010
CCTGCGCACCGCGCCGAGCCAGCACCCGCAGGAGGCGCAGGACGCGCTTGCCGCGTTCCTGCAGGCACACGCCCCGTTCGGCGCCGAGGTGAAGGTCACCAAGTTGGAGAACGGCATGGGCTGGGCGATGGACCCGAACGCGGTCGCCACCAAGGATGCACTCGCGGCCATGGAGGAGGCGTTCGGCGTGGCGCCGATCAACAAGGGCGAGGGTGGCTCGATCCCGTTCATCCCTGAGCTGCAGCGCATCTTCCCATCCGCGCAGGTGCTCGTCACCGGCCCGGAGGATCCGAAGGCCAACGCACACAGCCCCAACGAGTCGATCTCGCTGCCCGGCTTGAAGAACAACATCCTCGCGGAGGCCCTGCTGCTCGCCAAGCTCGGCGAGTAAGGCCGGCAGCTGCCTCCGTTTCCCTGGGAACAGGTTGGGTGGCATACCCGAAACGGGTATGCCACCGGTGTGCTGCGACGATGCGGTGTCCTCCGTTCCGGTAGCCGGCGGCGGTTTTCGGTTGCCCGTCGTGGCTCTTTTGGTGGTGCGATGAAAAATAAAGGGAATGAACACATACTCCGAACCGGATCATTTGACCGGCTATTGCACCGATGCCAGAGTCGCCATTGTCGACAATGACGAGTGCGCCTTGGAGTCTGTAGTCTCGCTGTTTGCTGATCGCCTACCTCAAATCGATGTTATCTGGTCGACGACTGAGGGGTTGAGAGCAATCAAATCATGCAAGGAGCATGAGCTCAAGCCGGATTTGCTGCTTCTTGATATGTCATTGGAAGGCATCCAGGGGCCTTCGGTATGTCGTGGCATCCGTAGATTCGATGGGAGGGCCTGCTATGAATGGACTTCATAGCATCATATGATGGGTGAATGGGATCATCGAACCAAAGGCGGTCGAGGATGAAAAAACGGCGTAATCGCGGCAAAAACGGCAAAACAGTCGGCAATGGCAGCATCTCCAAGACCCGCAATAGCGGACGTATATCTGTGATATGGCTGCTGCTGGCCGTGGTGGTCGCGGTGTCGCTGACGGTCGGGGCATGCGCTTTGTGGCTGCCCGACCGGGCACCCGCACTGCTCGGCTCCGCCAAGGAGATCACGAGCGCGCCGGCCGGAGTGCAGGAGTACACGGGAGCCACCCAGGTCACCATGATTCCCACGGTCTCTCAGACGCGCGAACTGGTCGGCAACGCCTCCGGCACAGTGACGGAGGACATGTCATCGCAGGGATTGACCTCTGGCAAGACCGCGATGAAGGTCAACGGAGTCTCGGTGGTGGCGCTGGCGACAGCCACGCCGATGTACCGCGACCTCGCCACCGGGGACAAAGGCGACGACGTGCTCGCACTCAACAACGAACTCGCACGCCTCGGACTGCCGGCCTCGGCGAAATCCACCACATATACATGGAACACGTCTCAAGGAGTGAAGCAGCTCATGAGCGCCGCCGGCAACACGTCGGACGGTTCATTGCCGCTGACCGACGTGCTGTGGATACCTGCCGCGAGCGTGCGGGTCGGCGAATGGGCCGGCACTGTCGGGGCGACCGTGGCCGGGGGAAGCGTCGTTGGGAAGGTGCCCGGCAGTGTCACGAAATTCTCCATCCAGAACGGGCAGCCGTCGGAACTCGACCGGACGGTCACCCTGATCGGGCAGACCGCCACGCTGAAAGCCGGCACCACCGAAGTGGATGACGCCGAGTTCTGCGCCAGAGTCGCCGCCACACAGGAATTCCAGTCACTCACCAGCGACATGCTCGCCACAGGTCTGGAAGCCAGCGTGCAGCTTGTGAATCCGGTGCAGGCGCTGCGCGTGCCGGCCGCGTCGGTGATCGGCGTCAACGGCAGCAAGGGGTGCATCGTCTCGGGTGGCAGGACCATCAAGGTGTCAATTGTCGGATCCGAGCTCGGGGCGAGTCTCGTCGAGCCCCAAGGCGCCGATGCCGCGGCTATCACCTCGGTTGAGATAGGCAGTGGTTTGACCGGCGAAAGCTGCCGATGATGACGGGGGAAGATGTATACGCCGGTGCCGGAGTCGGTGCCGCGCCGCAGCCGGAGCGATCGGTGAGCGTACATGATTTGGCGCATAGGTTCCCCGGAACGGACGTGTTGTTCGAACATCTGGATTTCACAGCGATACCCGGCCAGACCGTGGCGATATGCGGGCCATCCGGATGCGGCAAGTCGACGCTGCTGTCGATTCTGGCCGGATGGGAGAAGCCGTACCATGGCACGGTGGAACGCAAGAACGTGGAACGTGTAGGCTGGGTGTTTCAGAACCCGTACGGCGTGCCCGGGCGAACGGCTCTGGACCATGTCGTGTTCCCGCTGCTGGCCAAGGGGCTGCGCCGGCGCGAAGCGGAGCCGCAGGCGTTGGAGGCCATGGGGCTGTTCGACTTGGAGTATGCGGCCGACCGGCGGGTCAGCGCACTGTGGGGGGGGGGGGCTTCCGCCAGCTCCCATCCGGGCCATCCTGCTCGGGGACGAGCCGACTGCACAATTGGATACGCGCACCGCGCACTCGGTGAGCCACGTGCTCGGGAACCTGGCCGGACAGGGCATGATCGTGCTGGTCGCCACCCATGACCCGGACACGCGCGACGCCTGCGGTCGCGTCATCGACCTGGCCGACTACGCCCCCGGCGATAACGAGGACTCCGGTTTTGCCCCCGCTGGCGGAAACGAACCCGCTGAGCCTACCGATTCCGCCCCCGCTGGCGGGGGCTCCCGCGAAGCGGGTGGGGGTGGTCCCACCGACTCAACTGACATCGCCGAAAATGGATCGGAGGTGCGCTCATGAGACTGGGATCCATCATCTCGGAGACGCTGCGCAACATCGCCTCGGGCACCGCGCATGCTCTCGCCATGTTCCTCGCCGTGCTGTTCGCCGGCACCCTGCTCGGAGGATACGAGGCGATGTCGGTCATGGGGTTGGAAACCGAAGCCGCGGTGCGCATCCGCGCATTCGCCGACGTGAAAACCGTGGTCGGCGGCAATGTCGACGGACTCGCCTGCGACCGGCTCTCCGACCATGGCGACCCGTCGTTCATTTCCGGGGCGATGCGGTCCGGCCCGCAGGTCGTGCCGCTGGCAACGAATGGCATCGAACTGTCATCATATGAGGTGACCGCGGGCATGATACGGCTCATCACCGCCGGAGACCCGCAGGAGGTTCCGGACTCGTCCGGCGTGTGGGTGTCATCCGACGTCTCCCATGATTTCGGTCTCGTCAAGGGCAGCCGCATGCAGACGAATCATGGCACGGTCACCGTGGCGGGCGTGTCCGATTGGCCGAATGACGGCAGGGACATGCGGTTCGCCTATGCGATGATCGCACCGGCGGCATCGAGCGGCGGCGTGTTCCAGGAATGCTGGGCAAAGCAGTGGCCGCAAAGCGACCAGATGGACGAGCTGCTGTTGTCCACCGCCACGAAGAACCCGAAATCGGAGATGCGTCCCGGTGTGACCGCTCTTAACAAGGGGTTCGATGCGCATTATGACGCGCAGAAGGGCTATCTGACCCGTGTGACCCGTTGGATGCCGTATCTTGGACTGGCGGTCGGCCTGCTGCTAGGCGGGATTTCGGTACGCCGCCGCCGGCTCGAATATGCAGGCGCGTTGCACTCGGGCGAATCTAAGGGCGCGCAGCTGCTCGGTATCGAACTGGAATCACTGATCTGGGCAGGAGTCGGCACGCTCGCGACATGCGCGCTGCTCTCCGCGTATGCGCTGCGCATGTCGCAGTCCGACCCTCTTGCCGTGTTGCTGGCCGCCGTTCGTACGCCGCTCGTGTTGCTGGCCGGAGTGCTCGTCTCCTCGCTGTTGACGGGATCGGTGATCCGACAGACGCAGCTGTTCCGCTACTTCAAGAACCGGTAGCGCCTAATCCCGTGTCACTTCGCCAGTCCCATCTGGTATTTCAGGGTCATTACGCGCGTCGCGGAGGCCGTCACCTTCTTCGCGAAGGCCGGGTCGGACTGCGCACGGGCGATGATACCGTCAAGAATCGGCGTCACATATGACGTATCGCCTATGCACGCCAAATCGCCGCCGGCGTCCACCAGACGCACGCCCAGGTCCTTGGTCGCTATGCCGCTGACCGCCGCGGCCGAAAGGGAGTCTGAGATCACCACGCCGTCATAGCCGACGCTGCCGCGCAGCGTGCCGTCGATGATCTTGCTGGAGAACGCGGCGGGCGCCGACGAGTCGATGCGCTGGTAGGTCGCCAGCGACATCATCACCATAGCCGGCTTCGCCTGCTTGATCGTGGTGTTGAACGCGCCTATCTGCTCGCCATCAAGCGTGGTCGTGGTGTCGAGGATGCCTTCGGTCGTGAAATCGGTATTGCCGGTCACCGCGCCCAAACCGGGGTAGTGCTTGACGGTCGCGCCGACGCCCGCGTCGCGCATGCCTTCGACGAACGCGATGCCGTGCTGCGCGTTTCCGTTGGAATCCAAACCGAAATCGCGGTTCAGCGCGCCAATCGGAGCGTTCGAGGAACGCTTGACCTGCACCGTCCCCAATACCGGGGCCAGGTCGATGTTGATGCCGGCTTGCTTGAGCTGGCCGCCCCAGGTCTTTGCGGAGGAGCGCAGCGTGTCAGCGCTCATCTGGCCCTGCGCCACCGCGGACGGCATCGTGTCGAATCCACTGCCCTTGAGATGCTGCACCTGGCCGCCTTCCTGATCGGTGGAGACGATCAGCTGGTTGCCGCTCGGAGCATAGCTTTGCAGCGCGTCAGCGGCGGTCTTGGCTGCGGCTGTGCCGTTGTTCCAGTTGCCGATGAGCACCACGGAACCGACATGGCGTGTGCTGATGAGGGCGCTGAGATCGGCCGGATTGCCGCCTGCGAACATCGGTGCCATGATGAGCTGCCCGGCCCGTTCATCGAGACTCATCGTGGCGATGGCGCGGCTCGCCTTGGCCGCGGGGGAGTCATCGGCTGCCTTCTGATGCTCCTGAGATTTCGGTGTGGGGGCCTTGTCGCGGTTCAGCGTCGAAGAGGAGGACTGTGGCTGCGCGAGATGTTCGAGCGCGTCTTTTTGCTGGGGGCGCAGCATCCACCATGCCGTGCCTGCCGCCACAAGGGCCACCACGCAGAGCATGGCCGCGATGATGGTGGGGGCTGAACTGGGGCGCGGCCTTCTGCCGCCGTGTTTGATCTGCTGCATCCTCATATGCACTAGCGTAGGCCATCATGTGTAGTGGTTGTGAGACGGTTGTGCGACGGCTGTGTTCTCAGCTCAGAGCATGACCAGCTTTCCTAGCCTTTCGATAGGCTTGTATCATGTCTTTTTTTGATATGTTGGGTATGTTCGATCCCGGCGACGGGCCACGCGGGCCACGTCGGGACTCCGGTGCGACCGATGACGATCCGGTGATCGTCGACGTGCAGGCGGATGGCGACGATCATGGCGAGACGCCATCCGCCGGCAAGGGGGAGCCGCCGAAGCGCGGCGTGCCGAGGCTCACGCCCCGACCGTTGCCGAACGGGCCCAGCAAGGGGACGAAGATTCTGATCGGCGTCGTGCTGGCGCTGGTTGTCGTCGTCGGCCTGTTCTTCGGCCTGTCGCAGTTCATCACGGACCTGATGTGGTACGGACAGCTCGGTTTTCAGAACGTGGTGTGGACCCAGCTGGGTGTCAAGTTCGGCCTGTGGGCGGCGTATGCGTTGCTGATGGCCTTGGTCAGCTATGTGTCCGCTTGGCTGGCTATCCGCGCTCGCCCCGATTCGTCCGACGGCTCGACGTTCCGCATCAAGGATGACGTCATCGAAGTGGGCAAGTCGTTCAGTTCCAAGACCGCGCGTCGCGCCGCCGTGGTCGTGTCGCTGGTCGTGGGCGTGATGTTCGGCTCGCAGTTCAACTCGAACTGGTCTGAGATCCTGCTGATGTTCAACGCGCAGAGCTTCGGCACTGCCGATCCGCAGTTCGGCATCGACAACGGGTTCTATGTGTTTGTGCTGCCCGGTTTGCGGCTGGTGATGTCGGCCGTATCGATGCTGCTGCTGATGGGCATTGTGTTCTCCGTCGTCACGCATGCGATGATGGGCGGCATCCGCTTCACCATGCCGGTGCATGGTCGCGGAGTGCTCGCTGTGACCAAGCGCGCCCGTCGCCAGATCGGCATCTGGCTGATCCTCAACATGCTGGCCTGGTCCGCGCGCCAGGTGATCGGCGTGTTCACGCATCTGACCCAGCAGGGCGACCGCATCACCGGCGCCGCATACACCACCGTGCACGCGACCATTCCGGTCACGTTCATCATGGCGGCCATCACCGCGGTGCTCGGTGTGTTCCTCGGCGTGTGGCTGATGCACTCCCATGCGTTGGAAGGCGCCGCCAAGCCGAGTGTCCGCGCCGCCGCGGCTCTCAAGGCGTGGCGTACGCCGGTGATTGCGATCGCCGCCGCGCTGGTCGTCTCGCTGGTGCTCACCGTCGCATGGCCGATGCTGCTGCAGCGGTTCAAGGTGAACCCGAACGCGCAGGAGATGGAATCCACCTATATCCAGCGCAACATCAACGCCACGCAGCAGGCGTACGGGCTCGACAAGGTGAAGGTCGAACAGTACAAGGCCACCACCAAGGGCAAGTCCGGAGCGCTGTCGTCCGAGGCCGAATCCACCGCGCAGATCCGACTGCTCGACCCACAGGTCGTCAGCCCCACGTTCAAGCAGCTGCAGCAGTCGAAGCAGTACTACACGTTCGCCGACACGCTGGCCGTCGACAAGTACGACATCGACGGCGTCAGCCAGGACACGGTGATCGCCGCCCGAGAACTGGATCTGGAAGGCAACGACAACCGCAACTGGGTCAACGACCACACCGTGTATACGCATGGGTACGGTGTCGTGGCCGCATACGGCAACAAGGTGGCGTCGGACGGGCAGCCGCAGTTCTTCGAATCCAGCATCCCCACCCAGGGCAAGCTCACCGAATCGCAGAAGTACGAGCCGCGCATCTACTTCTCCCCGAACGCCCCCGAATACTCGATTGTCGGGGCTCCGAAGGGCATGGATTCGTGGGAGTTCGACTATCCGACCGGATCGCAGGGCGCGACCAATACGTTTGACGGCGATGGCGGCCCCTCGGTGGGCAACATCTTCTCGCGGCTTTTGTACGCGGTCCGGTTCGGATCCGATCAGATCCTGTTCTCCGACCGTGTCACCTCCGACTCGCAGATCCTGTACGACCGTTCCCCCAAGGAGCGCGTCGCCAAGGTCGCCCCGTACCTGACGCTGGACGGCCGCGTGTACCCGGCGGTGGTGGACGGACGGGTCAAGTGGATCGTCGACGGCTACACCACGTCGGATGCCTACCCGTATTCGCAGATGACCGATCTGGGAAGCGTCACGCAGGATTCCACCACCAAGACGTCGAACACGATCCAGGCGTTGGGTTCGCAGAAGGCCAACTACATCCGCAACTCGGTCAAGGCGACCGTCGATGCGTACGATGGCTCCGTCGAACTGTACGCCTGGGATGCCAACGATCCGGTGCTCAAGGCATGGGAGAAGATCTTCCCCGGACAGTACCACCCGATCTCCGAGATATCCGGCGACCTGATGAGCCACCTGCGTTACCCGGAGAACCTGTTCAAGGTACAGCGCGAGCTGCTCGCGAAATACCATGTGTCGTCCGCAGGCCAGTTCTTCTCCGGCGAGGATTTCTGGCAGACGCCGGTGGATCCCACCGAATCGGCCACGGCGCAGCAGCAGGGCGTTCCGCAGCCCCCGTATTACCTGTCATTGCAGACCGGCGGGTCGAAGAAGCCGGTGTTCTCGCTGACCTCCTCGTACATCCCCGCCGGCACGTCCACGCGAGAAATCCTCACCGGCTTCCTGTCGGTGGATTCCGACGCGGGCAACGAAAAGGGCGTAATCGGGCCGAACTACGGCACAATACGATTGCAGGAGCTGCCCAAGGACTCCAACGTTCCCGGACCGGGGCAGGCGCAGAACAACTTCAACGCGAACGCGGACGTGTCGAAGGAGCTGAACCTGCTCGAATCCGGTTCCACCAAGGTCAACCGAGGCAACCTGCTGACACTGCCGCTGGGTGGCGGTCTGGTGTATGTGCAGCCGGTGTACGTGCAGTCCAGCGGATCGACCAGCTTCCCGCTGCTCAAGAAGGTGCTGGTGGCGTTCGGCGACCAGGTCGGATTCGCCAATACGCTCGACGAGGCGCTCGACCAGGTGTTCGGCGGCAATTCGGGTGCGTCCGCGGGCGATGCCGAGAATTCCGGCAACACGTCTCAAAGCGGTGACGGGCAGAACGGCACTGACTCCGGTGATGGCAGCGAGAGCAACGGCAACGCGAATGGCAGTGGTACGAACGAGGGCAAGGACCAGAACGGTTCCTCCTCGCAGGGCGGCAGCCAAAGCCCCGAGCTTCAGCAAGCGCTGAAGGATGCGGCCCAAGCGATGAAGGACTCCCAGTCCGCCATGAAGAACGGCGACTGGACCGCCTACGGTGAAGCCCAGAAGCAACTGGAAGAAGCCCTCAACAAGGCCATCGAACTCGACGGTGGCAAGTAAGAGCCAAACCAGAAAACCCCAGTACTGTGAACGCCCCCACACCGGGGGCTGTCATGCGCAGCATGACTGGGGGGTGGTTCTCAGCCCAGAACGGCCCCCAGTCATGCTCTACCCATCTGACCATCTGATTCGCTCCCAGCCCGTGTGCCACACCAGGCGAAAAACACCCCAAAATCGCATGGTGTGGCACAACAGAGAGCCACACCATGCGATGTGAGCCTTCACATCACGTGGTGTGGCAAAGCACGGGTCATGAAAACCGCCATTTTCCAATGACCGGTGGATGAGCCCGGAATCACCCTTGGCCACACCAGCCCCAAAACCCTCAAAAATCGCATGGTGTGGTACAGGCGAGGGCTAGATGGCAGTCGGTCGGTAACCATCCCCACACCTTCTCCCGCGGAAGTCCCATTTGACAGCGCGCAAATGGGACTTCCGCGGGAGAGAACCTGACTAGTGGGAAAGGGGAACCTGACTAGCGGGCGGCGATGAGATCGAATACGTGCTCGACTACGCGCGCCGTGCAGGAGCCGTGCTCGGGGATGGCCACGTTGCGACGGATGAACGCCTGATAGGCGGCATGGTCGAAATCGTCGTGCTCGATGGCTCTCACGATCGCCTCGGCATCATCCGTGAACAGCGTCGGGATATCGCGCTTCGGGTCGATGTACAGGCTGCGTTTCTTCGAATAGTCCGGCCAGTCGTACGCATAGAGGAACACCGGCAGGTCAAGCAGTCCGGCCTCATAGATCACGGTCGAATAGTCGCTGATGACGTAATCGGCGACGAACAGCATGTCGTACTGGCTCGGATAGTGCTGGAACACGTGCGGATTGTTGATACGCAGGTCGTCCAACGGATGGCATTTCACGATCAGGTTGTACTTGTCGTAATCGATGGCATCGGCGAGGGCTGCTGCCGCCTGAGTCTGATTGGCGGGCGTCTTTTTGCGGAACGTGGGGCAGTAGACGATGTTGAGCTTGCGCCCGAGTTCCGGGAACTCGCGGATGATGCGTTCGCGCTGCTGCGCCCGGTACGAGCTGTTGATCAGCAGATCGGTGCGGGGCAGTGGCGCCTCGTAGATGATGGACGGGTCGATGTCGAAGCCGCGAGCGTAATCGCTGATGAACGATTTGGATGAGATGAGCACGGACGTGTACCCGCGATGCATGTTCAGCAGCGAGGCGGTGGAGAACTTCCGGCCTTCCTTGGAGCCCAACGCGGTGTATCCGAACTTCTTCATGTTGCCGAGCGCATGCCACATCTGGATGACGGGCACGTCGATGTAGCCGGCGAGCAGGCTTACCACGATGGCGTAGGTGTCGAGCAGCACCGCCTGGCTGGTGGCGATGAAATACAGCTGCCGGATCATATGGAACCCGTATCGTACCGGGTTGTGCAGCTTCTTGGCGAGGATCACCACGGAATAATCCGGATGCGTCTGTCTCACATAATGGCGGATGAGCCGGAAATCGGTGGTCGGTCGGTCGCTCTCGCGACTCAGGCACACAATCCTACGCTTGCGCGGGAACGCGCGGAAGAACCTATATGTAAGAAACATCATCATCCGAACTGCATTAATCAGATGACGTTTCATTCTTGTTCTCCCTTACCGAAGCATCAGGTTGGTGTGTTAGCCGGTCTACCGTAACTGCAACTCTATATATTACATGGGTTACCACAAGGGGAACCACAAGGTGTCGTAAAGGAGCCCGGGGATGTCACTGGACGTTCACCAAATCCGCTGGCGGTCAAGTTACTTGGAGATTGACTATTCCTCGCGGGATGGTGGTGTGCCGTGGCTGTATTGCGTGGAACGTCGCCAGTTCGTTCCGTTCGAGATCGTCGGGCTTGAGAGCGGTGTCCGCCGCGCCCGCCTGAACCTGGTGCTCGGGGACGGGCGCGAGGTGCTTCCCGGCGGCCAATGGATCATCTGCGAGAAAATCAAGGAGTCTGCGCTCTTCAGTCTGCAGGCGCTGTACGCCGAATACCCGCTCATGCCGCAGCGCGTCGACTACGATGTACGTCACCTGCTGCCCCCGGAGTTGCGTGACGATGATGAGGCGGTCGCACAGTACACCGACGAAGAGCGTCTGGAACTGGTGGCTCGGCACCCCTATGTCACCAGCGGAGTCACCTACGACGATGAGGTGCTGGAGCGGCTTGACAATCTCGACCGCGTGTTCCGCTACGGCAAGAACAGCTACGCCTATACTGGTGTGTTCGTGCCCAAGACGAATCGTGCCGGTCTCATCTATCTCGCGTTGCACATGCAGTTCTTCCAGCGCAACAAGACCCCGCGCCACCGTCAGCGCAGTCGTCGCCAGATGCAGAAGGACGTTTTCGCGGCGACGTACTCGGTGATGACCAAGCTGGTGCCGCGCAAGCGCAATCGAATCCTCTTCCTCAAGGAGAACGGCGAGGGCCCGACGGAGAATATGGAGGCGTTGCAGAGCCGCATGATCGAGCGCGGCATGGACAAGCGCTTCGATATTCGTGCCCGGTACCGCAACGTATTCGCGGGCAGGCAGAACATCGTCGCCTGGCTGCGCGACCTGTTCGAGATCGCCCGAAGCCGGTACGTCTTCATCGACGATTACACCCCTGTATTCAACTTTATCGACCCCGGTGAAGATGTGACGCTGACGCAGATCTGGCATGCCGGCGTCGGTTTCAAGTCGGTCGGCTATGCCCGTTTTGGTCTCAAGGGCTCGCCGGATCCGTACAATTCCGCGCACCGCCGATACACGTACGCGCTGGTCGGCAACGAGCACCTGCGTCGCATCTATTCCGAGGTGTTCGGCATCGAGGAGGAGGCGCTGCTCGCCACAGGCATGCCCAGGCTCGACCATTTCCTCGATGAGAAGGTCGAGAAGGAATACCGCGAGGAGATGGCCGACAAGTTCCCGTGGTCGGCCAAGGGACGCGTCATCGTGTTCGCTCCGACGTTCCGCGGCACCGGTCAGCGCACCGCGTATTACCCGTATGACGAGATCGACATGGATCGTCTGTACCGCATGTGTGTCGAGACGGACACGTATTTCGTGTTCGAGATGCATCATTTCATCCGCAAGCGTCCGGATATCTCTGCCGAGTACGCCGACCGCATCTTCGACCTGTCCGATGAGAGCCTGACGAAGCTGTTCTTCATCGCCGATGTGCTGGTGACCGACTATTCGTCGTGCTTCTACGACTACCTGTTGCTCAAGAAGCCGGTAGTGTTCTTCGTGCCCGACAAGACCGCGTACTCGCTGATCCGTGGTGTGCAGCGGTCCATCGACGAGATGGCGCCGGGCGTGGTGTGCGATACGTTCGACGAGTTCCTGGACGTGCTGAGGACTCGCCATTATGAGACGGTTTCCCCTCACCCCTCGTCCATCGACCGCGCCGCCGAGCGCAGCGGACTCGCCAGCGACCGCGCCATCGACACTATTATCTACGGCAAGGATGTTCCGGGTGTGCGCAAACAGGCCTCCGGTAAGGGAGGCGCGGTGCCGGTCCGGCAGTCCGACAAGTCGGCCAAGTCCGAAAGGAAGGCAAAGGAACTGCTGGATTCCAAGGTCGCCGACAAGGATACCAAGTCCGCCTCCGACGAGGAGGAGTGAGCGTGCCGGGGAAAACGAGCATGGCCGTCGCGCCCGCCGCCGGCGCC
>OGRU01002422.1_pt1 | contig 12176 bp, 9 predicted proteins | sample 1553541 | NCBI WGS metagenome assembly OGRU01 (sample SAMEA2580068, study PRJEB22360) | human gut metagenome | biome: human gut; feature: human-associated habitat; material: faeces | place: Denmark | collected 2008/2010
GGTTTCACTTCATCATACATTATGACGGCTTCCATACCGTCGTGTGCATGAACCAACCGATAATTCTTGCCAAGGATAGCATTCAGCAAATCATAGTTACTGTCCGTGTCTTCGGCAATCAAGATGCAGGCTTGTTTCTCAGGAATTTGTTCCTGTGGTGTTTCATTGGAGGGTTGTTCAGTCAGGTCAGAAGGTTGAGAAGACTGCGAAAGTTGTGAGGACTGCGAAGACAGTGAAGATTGCATGCCTTCTGTTGTGTCCGCAACCTTCTTTATAATATTATAAGGCAACGTAAAATTAAACGTCGTTCCTACTCCAAATTCAGAGTTGACAGTAATCTTTCCACCCAGTCGTTCAACGATCGACTTACAGATAGACAATCCCAATCCCGTGCCCTGCGCATGATTATTCAGCTTGGCAAAACGTTCGAACACACGTCCCACCTTTTCCGGTTCGATTCCTGTGCCCGTGTCGGTCACATGAAAAACGATTTGGTCGCCGACCCGTTTGTATCCATAACTAATGCTCCCTTCTTTCGTGAATTTGGCGGCATTGCCAATCAAATTAGAAATCACCTGGAACACCCGATTCTTGTCCGTTTCAATCATCAGACTTTCGTCCGAAGGCTCGTGAACGAGGCTCACGCCTACCGGCATACGGAAAATATGAGCGTCGTGTACTTCCCTGCATAAGTTGTGCAGGCTTGTAGGTCCTATGGTAAATTCGATAATTCCCGATTCAATTTTCGAAAGATCAAGAATCTCGTTGATAAGATCCAGCAGGCGACCATTATTGGACTCAACGATACCATAATACGTCTTCCTTTCCTCCTCATCATTACTTTCGGCGATAAGTTGCGAGAAGCCGACAATGGCGTTCAAAGGAGTACGAATCTCGTGACTCATGTTGGCAAGGAACGCCGATTTCAGTTTGTCAGCCTGGAGGGCTTTATCACGAGCCTCTCTCATCTCCTGCTCGGCAGTCTTATATCGCTGGATACTCTGGCAAACACCTAATATATTGTACAATGAATCTTGTGTCAATCCCGTGATTACGGAAGAACGATATTCCCACCATTCATACTCTCCGTTGACATTCCGCTGACGGAAATTCAGACGGGTATTGGAATCTTCTCCTGTCAATGCTCTATTAAATAACGGACTTATTTCCTTCAAATCATCAGGATGGATAGTGCGATCCATTTCATCACGGGAGATGGTAGTAACCGATTCATCGTATCCAAGACGTTTCAAGAAACCTTGCGGGAAAATGAAACAGTTGGTTTCCATATCAAACTGCCACGGATAGATGGAGCTTTCGTCTACTGCCATATCAAAGAAACGCTTCTGCATTTCTTCATTCGAAATATTCCGTGCGGAAAGTGCCATACCGGTAATCGCATCCTTTGAACGGATCGGGACTATTTCCCCCGACACCGGGAAGTATTTATCACTATGCACTTCTTTCATGAAAGCTCCCTGGGGTATCTTCACACTTTCTCCTTTTGAAGCTACCTGCTTCAGCATAGAATGAAGAATATCCTGACCGTTATAATATATCTTGAAGATGCTGCCTGCCATCATTCCTTCATAAAAACGGCCCCCTGACTCATACGGCAAATGCAGCATTTGTAATAAGGAGCGGTTTGTGAAATGAATGTGCAAATCGGTATCATACGTTATCACACCATCACGGATGGAATGAAATACATTATCAAACTCATTACGCTGTTCCACAAGTTTATTCTGCACGAGCAGACGGGTCTGTGCCTGAATCCGTCGTTTGGACTCACGCCGGTTGGCACGCATCAACCACACGATAGAAGCTATCAGCAACGCCAGGATAGACGGATAGAGCAGTATAAAAAGGTATTTATATTTTTCCCAATACGGTTCGTTGACGATGGTTCCGCTAGAGGATACTTTATCAGGGTCAATATGAAAATAATCCAACTGTTTATAGTCATAGATGAATCCCTGCGTGATTTCTGTCACTCCTATTTCTTGGGGAGATGTACCTTTTAAGACTAAAGCAGCCCTTTGAGCTGCCGATAATGCTGAAGCATAACTATCGGAATCGTATGCACAGAATACGCCATTAGTTAACCCCACATTCTGACTCGAAAATACGGGAGCTTTTGAGTTTTTGCCAACGAATGAAAGGAAAGGCGACCATTTAGGAGCAACCACCAGACGTTCGTAGCTGTTACGAGGGTAACAAATAGCAGCAATGATGTGACTCGTTGTATGATTTTGGGTATTATAGACTTTCATTCTATAATCCGGATTGTCTTTTTGAAAGATTTTCCACTCTTCTTCAAAATCTTCAAGGCCTTTGTTACTCAAAAAGCTGTTATCTATCACACATACCACTTCTTTCCGCTGGGGAAATATCTTTTGCGCCTGACGCAATATGACATCAAAATCCGGATTGGCAGTGAACCCGCAAACATTGGGATGAGTAGCAATCAGCTCCATATCAGGATACTTAATGCCGAAAAACACGACCGGTATCTGCAAAGGCAACGAATCTCCACAGGCAAAAAGAGTATAGAAAGCTTCATCACTTGCTGTTATAATCAAATCGGTCTGCCTGTCACGAGCACGCTGACAAAAACGACGCATAATTACTTTCTCGGAGTTGAATGCCCAAAAATCGGCATCAAGATACTCCGTTGTTATATTCACCTTCAGGCCACTTTCTTTAAATCCTTTGACCAACCCCTGATTAAGGTCGCTATGCCAAGGAGTCTGTGAGGTGTATGACTGTATAAACAGGATATTGTATGTACGTTCCGCTGCTGCCGCCTGAATAAGAACAGCAAAAAACAGAACGATAAGCAAACAATAGTAGCGTCGATTCATATAATTAAAGCCTGCGGTGTTTTCAATATTATGCCGACAAAGATACGTTAATTATATTGAAAACAAACAGATAGCCCAAGTTTTTTATTCTTCGCGCAACGCCTCGGCAGGGTGTATGCGAATTACCTGACGAGCAGGAAACCAAATGCCAACGAGAATCATTAAAGACATCAGGAAATAGGTTATGACAAATGTAATAAGAAAACGCACTACTCCCCACTCCATATACCCTTCAGTCAACTCCAGATGGCCGATATTATAACAGATGACGGCGGCAGGCAAAGCAGCCAGAGTCAATAATAGCAATCCTTCTTTATTTAAACGTTGCCAAAGCTGCATCCGGCTGGCCCCGACTGCTATACGAAGCGCAGACTCGGCACGACGGTGCTGCGTACGGAACCAGAAGGTGCCGACAATGCCCAACAGGATATTAAGCAATAAGAAGCCCATCATCCAGAAACGTACCTGTACCTGATTATAGCTCTCTTGCTGGAAATCATTCCGTATATCTTCATAATCATGCACTTTCAAGATGAATAAGTTGCCGACACTCAACTGGTTGACAGACAATTTCATCAAATGTTCCGCAAAGTCTCTGGAAGTCCCCGGTTTCACCCGCAGACAAACTTCTACACTCGAAGGATAAAGTTCATCGTCAAGTTCGACCATTATCTTTTCAGGAAGTTCAATGGCTACATACCGATCACTGTAGTTAGGCCAGAAGTCATTGTAACGCACCTTCTTCGAAACTCCCCCTATCTTGTACACTTTCGTAGAATCATCCACATCGACCATTTCTTTACCCAACAGCGTACGATCGCCTTTATAATCTTTAGGCCAAAAATTTTCACCCACTACTACATTACCATTCTTTAAAGCTTGCACCAATGGCTGCCAACCACGCCCATCAGCACTTTGATAACGAAAGACCTGAAAAAAGTCAGGGGTTACCGAACGCCGTAGCGGATTACTAACTAATGTATCGATACGTAACATACTACCGGAGTTACTCCCGATATAGGGACGCGCATTATTGGATATTGAAACGGCCTTCACTTCCGGCAATCTCCGGAGACGATTAGTCAACTCGATAATATCTTGTCCTAAAGATGTACTCTTTTGCTCTTTCGAAAGATAGGAATTACTCTTGTCGTTTTTCAGGCTTAGTTCCAAATAATACGTATCGGTAATATCAAATCCTACCGGTTCGTAATAAGTACGCGCTGTCACATACGTCCAGTCGACCACATACCACAGGACCACAAAAACAATTAATAGTTCTGACCATAACCATCCGTTTGACCGGCGCTCGTTCCATATTTGTTTTAATAGTTGCATTTTCTTTAGCATTTAGATGAGTTGAAGAATTATCTTTCGTTAATAGCATCCACAATATTGGTGCGAGTTACTCTCCATGCCGGAATGACGGCACTTAATAAATTGAGTAAGAAGCAAGCCAGAAATGCCAGCAGGAATACGGTAGGATCGAACAGTAAGTCGACACACATGGTCCGCAAATCTTCCACGCCATTAGATACAAAGTCTACGGAGAAAAGCATTCCTCCCAAAAGGAAAGCGGCGACATAACTTAATACCAGTCCGAGAATTCCTCCGAACAGGGAATAAAGCATGTTTTCGGATAGTACCTGCATCATAAGCTCCCGTCTGGGGGCACCAAAGGCTTTTCGCACTCCTATTTCGGAGATACGCTTACGCATGCGTGACAAAGTAAGTCCGGACAAGTTGACGGCAGGAACAATCAACAAGACAAGTAATGTCAATATGTATTGCCGTACTGCTTCTTTCACAGCAGGAGGATTGTTAGCGGAATAGCGTTGCGCGGCTACGAAATAAGTATCAGGCTGTCCGCGATAGAGTAAATCGAAATTGGGATGCCCTGCCATAAAGATAGCCCGCAAGCGGTCTGCCTCCTGACGAATAGCCGGAAAATCATCTTTCGATTTAGCCAGTATATAGACGGCAGTCATACCCATGATATTGTCATCGCCCCAAGTGGCTGTGAAGGCACTTGTTGAACTCAAAGGAATCCAAACTTGCGCATAGGCGTATTTCGCCAGTTTAGAGACCGGACGTACCACTCCGCAAACAATATAAGCCGAATGATTCAGAAGGAATGTTTTTCCAAGGGCATCCCCCCCTCTTCTGTGTTTCCCACAACGGGGGGAGCCATATCTTCGGAAATCACAGCTTTTGCTGCTCCGGCATCAAAATCGGCATTATCATACGGTTTACCAGATAGAAACTCAAATTCAAATATTTTCCAGAAAGCATCGTCTGTTTGCAACACACTACAACTTTCCATCTCACCTGCCGGTTTAGCAGCCAGCATTGTTTCCTGCCAGATATTGGTTATGGAAACAACTTCGGGAATTGTCATTGCTTTGAAACAAGCCTTTGCCGTATTGTATCCGATAGGGCCATTGCTTTGCCAATTCACGTTGGACTTACTTTGAAGTCCGGCAAACCGGAAAATAAGCATCCGGTCACGATGGGTTTCCGGTGCAAAGGGAGCAATAGTCGCACGTAAAGTAATCACAATTACCATTATCATAGCAATAGCCAAAGCTGTACCAATAATGGAAATAGAAGAAAGCAGTTTATTTTCTCCCAACAGATGGAATGCTTGTTTAAAATAGAGTTTTATCATGATCGTTACCAGTATAAAGTTCAGTATATTTCTTACTCGTCTCTTAGTGCTTCGGCCGGTTGCACTTTCATTGATTGCAGAGCCGGATACAACACGCCAAGAATAATCATTATCGCCATCAAGAGATATGTCAGTAAAATGGCTATCAGGAAACGGGGTACTGTAAATGCCATTTGTGATATATCCACCAGTTCAGTATATCCAATATTGAATGCAATCAATACGGCAGGAAGAGCCGACATGCTTAACAGTAACAACCCTTCCGTAATCAAACGATAGAATATGTTTTTCCGGTTAGCTCCCATTGCCATGCGTAAAGCAACTTCTCCCCGGCGTTGCTGGGTACGGAACCAGAAAGTGCCGATCACTCCCAGAAAGATATTCAACAACAGGAAAAAGAGAATACAGAACTGGGTACGTAATTCATTATCATTGTCTATCTCACTGGCTGTCCGGACTTTGCTTAATGGAGTGACATCAAGTATATAAATATTCCCTACCTGATAGATACGGTCGGCATCATTCATAAGACGTTCCACAAAGCCATCGTCTACACCTTCGCGGACACGCAGACTTAATTCGAGATAGGCTACGTTTTCGACTGTTTCCATTTGTTCGTCAGAAAGGTAAGTGCCGATATAGGTTCCGGTAAAAGGTTTTCCGGCAATGTTATAACGATCGTAGCGAACGGGCTCTGTTAAAGCTGCAATACGAAAGTTGGTATCACTCATGCGAACTTCTTTACCCAAAAGGTCTTTTCCGTGGAAAGTAGCATCCGGATAATAGTCTGCAACATCGACAGGAACGATTATTGTATTTTTCTCCAAAGCTTTCACCAGACTTTCATGACCGGAACCATCGATATTCCGGAAACGAAACACCTTATAATATTCAGGAGTCGTCCAACGATCCATCGTACTTATCCAAACCGTGTCGTTATCCGGAAAACGGAAACTCGCTCCACTGCACCCTTCATTGTATGGAATACTGTTTTGAGAGATACAGACAGATTCAACTTCCGGATGACGGGACAAACGTCCGGCTATTTCCCTTAAAGCAGTCATATCATCTTTAACAGTCAGCTCCGGATTGAAATCGGTAGATTTATCGGTAAGACGGTTCATACGTAATACATACGTATTTTCTATATTAAAGCCCATTGGCTGATAATAGATATGCAAAGTGACATAAACCAAATCAATGATATACCACAATACGACAAACACCAACAATAGCTCAATCCATAGAAAAGCATTGCTCCGGCGCTCATTATATATTTGTTTCAATAACTGTTTCATCATTTCATCTTTGGTTTATTGCATCTACAATGTTCATTCTCGACACTCTCCAAGCCGGAATTCCGGCACTCAATAGATTTAATAACAGGCAGAAACAGAATGCAACGAGAAACGTCAACGGACTGAACAGCATATCAGTGGAAAGAGAAGTTTCCCCGGCAAGACCTGCATTCTCACTGTTATCAAAAAGGAATGAGTTTAACAGGAAAGTAGCTGAATAGCTCAATATCAGTCCCAGTACTCCCGCAAGCAGTGTCAATATCAGATTCTCCCAGAATACCTGTCGCAACAATTCGTTGGCAGTAGCACCGAATGCTTTCCGGACACCGATTTCCGTCATACGCTTCCGCATGCGGGATAAAGTCATACTACTTAGGTTGATAGCTGGAACCAAGAGGAGAATCACAATGATAAGAATGAATCGCCTGACAATGTGTTTCATATCCAAGTCTGTCCCCCAATGGCGGTAAAGGTAGGCAAATTGAGTATCCGGCTGACCACGATAAATCAATTCCATATCCTTCAGCTTACTATTGTAGGCCTGACGATATTTTTCGACTTCAGCACGAATAGCCGGAAAATCGTCGGACGAACGTGCAAGGATGACCGCCCGCATAGGTCCCATCAGATTTTCTCTCCACGAGAAAGAAGCCAAATCAGTTGATGTATAGGGAATCCAGACCTGTGCATAAGAAGCTGTCGCCAACTTTGATACGTCTTTCACTACTCCTGTAATGGTATAATCCGCTTTATTTAATTGGATGGTACGCCCTACCACGTCAGTTGTACCGAACAGGCGGCGTGCCACACTGGCAGAAACCACTGCCTTGGACAGCCCACTCTCAAAATCGGCTTTCGTATATGGTTTGCCACACAAGAATTCAAAGCAAAAGACTTGCCAGAACGCTTCATCCGTTTCCATTTCATCTACACTCATCCTGCCTCCTCCGGGAAGAGAAGCACGCATCTTATTATTAACGGAAGTAATGGTAACCGCTTCAGGTATTGTCAACGTCTTAAAGCATTCACGGGCAGTCGTGACGGACATCTGGCTGCTGGCAGCATTATTGTGTTGCTCTTTATGCCGGGACGTCATTGCCTTGACATACAATGATCGTGAACGGTTAACTTCCGGCACGCAGTCTTTTATCCGTATCTGCAATGTCAGCACGATCACCATTATCATGCAAATAGCCAAAGCTGTACCTACCATACAGACAATACTAATAAGCCGGTTCTCTTTCAACTGGTAAAGAGCTTGCTTTATGTATTGCTTCCACATCTTCTTATTCTTTTTTTGATTTGATTCTACAGGAGTTCACAGAAGAATGTTCTACATTAGATATTCCAACCTTTCTTTGTTACGTCTTTACACTTCAGGTTTTTGGAGTTGATTTTACCAACGCCATCCCGCTTAAAGAAAGCTGCATCCGCTTTACCGGATACAGTGATATTTCCTACTCCATCCACTTTAGCTTTGATAGTGCTGCAATCAACATTCAACTTCATATTGCCTACTCCGTCAACATCTAGTTTCAACTCATCGCAATATAGACTTTTCACGTTACAGTTGCCTACTCCATCAAGTTCGAAAGCTATATTTTTAAGTTTTAGTTCTTCTTTTGCATCGAAGTTCCCTACTCCATCAATTTTCACTTTACTCAAATCGGGAGCAGTAATATAGCAAATAAGGTTCTTGATATTCCTCGCATTCCTATCTTTATACGAGATAACCAAAGTTCCGTTTTTCACTGTCACCCTTGTTTTTTCTACAAATTCAGAAGGACCTTCCAAACGGCAGGAGCATCCTGCCGATTGAGTAAAAATAATATTCCCGACAGATTGCAGGTTTATGGCAGAAAACTCGTCTACATTATAATCTTTACTCACATTTTGTGCCGATAGCGAACAGAAAGCAACACTTAACAGGACAGCTATCGCAACGATGAAAATATTCTTTGTCATGATGATTTTTAATTTAGAGATACATTAATCAATTTTTCTATTTAGTTCTAATCGTAAGAGGCCGTTTCTATTGTACCTGGCGTCCATCGAAGAAACGAATAGTGCGCGAAGTCTGCTTCGCCTGTTCTTCATTATGGGTAACCATCACGATAGTACGTCCGTCTTCCTTATTCAACCGATGAAGCAGTTCCATTACTTCAGCTCCCATCTTTGAATCCAAGTTACCTGTCGGCTCATCGGCAAGGATTATTTCGGGATTACCAATAATCGCACGGGCAATAGCTACACGTTGGCACTGCCCACCGGAAAGTTGTGTAGGAAAATGTCTCATACGATGGCTTAATCCTACTTTTTCCAATACCTCTTGTGCCAACCGTTTTCGTTCACTACCAGCCATACGTCGATAAAGCAAGGGGAGTTCTACATTATCCATCACATTCAACGAATTAATCAAATGAAAAGACTGAAATACAAAACCGAGCGTTTTATTACGAAAAACCGCCAGTTCCTTGTCTTTCATTCCTTCGGTACGTATTCCGTTGATTTCCACCATTCCCATTGTAGGTGCATCAAGCAATCCCATTATGTTCAGCAGGGTGGATTTTCCGCATCCGGAAGGTCCCATTATACTTAGAAATTCTCCACGTTCTACCGTCAGATTCACATTCTCCAATGCTACCGTCTCAATCTCGTCCGTACGATAAATCTTAGAAAGAGAGTTCAATGTTATCATAACTTCTAGTATTTAGTTTATTTAATTTTCAACTTATTCTTGTTCTTATAAGCACTCATATCGCTTACTACTACTTTATCACCCGGTTGCAATCCGCTCAACACTTCTACATATTCAAAATTAGAATCTCCTAACTGTATTTTACGTTTTATTATCCGAATTGCAGACAAAAAGTTCATATTCACCGCGTCCCACATAGAAAGAGCCATTGGCTATGCGCATTACATCTTCCTTCACAGCATTCATCACATAAACATCTGTCTTTAGTCCGGAACGTAAGCGGCGGTGATTATCTTCTTTCAACTGAACGGTAAATGATATCACACCATTCTTGGATAGTGGTGTAACACTGCTAACTGTCCCTTCCAGTTTGTCGCTCCCTATCTTAACAATTGCTTTTCCTCCGGCTGCTACACGATCACCGTACGTATCCGCAATCTCGCCTTCCACTTTAAAATGGCTCAAATCAGAAATGATAGCTACCTGTCCGCCTTCGGAAATCTGTGCACCAATTTGGTTATTAATATAGGTAAGAATAGCTTTACGCGGGGAACGGATTTGTGCATCATCCAACGTACGTTTCTTTTCGGAAAGGCTCTTGCGAAAGATATTAAAATCAAGCTCCTGAACTTTCAATTCGGCAGCAGCTACTTCCTTCTCATTTTTATATTGTTGCTGAAGTTGTTCGTACTCTAATTGAGCCACATTATAGCTCAATTCGGCCTGGCGTACTTTATCTGTTGTTCCTGCACCGAGGCTGTCCAGATAGTGTTCATTTCTCAACTCCACTTTCATCCGACTCAATTTCATTGCCGACACTTTAATCTGCATTGCCATATCGGAAAGTTTCGTCTGATTATTGACGCGAAGCTGATCAAGCTTATACTGGCGCATTTGTTCCTCGTCCAGCAACTTCTTATATTCAATTTCCGTACTCTGAAGGTCCAGTTTCAGAATCGGAGTACCTACGTCTACGCTATCTCCCCCTTTTTTATAGACTTCAATAATACGACTGTTGATCGGAGAATTGATAATTTCTTCAAAAGCAGGGACAACCTTACCGGAAGCACTGACACTTACCTCAATCACCCCTTTATCGACTGTGGAAAAGACAAGATCCTTTGCCTCCACTCCTGCCCTTAATACAGATATAAGTACACCGATGGCAATAATACTTGCCACTCCAATGGATGAATAACGAATTATCTTCTTATTACGTTCTTTTTGACGTACCTCTTTAGGAATTTCTCTGTCCATATCCGATCATTTACTATTTTATGATGTATCAATTCGGTACTTTATATACCAAATCTGTGCCAAAATCGTAAATGGTTGATAAATAGAAGATAACAAAAAACAAAGGGTGTCCGATATCGGACACCCTGTACGAATTTACCGTTCAGAATAGCATCTATCATCCTGTCGACAGGAAGCCTGTCTACTTGGATGATGATGTAATTGAGGGGTTCTTTTCCTCTTGTACCAGTTCTTTCCCCCAATGGGTAGTTTCCTCCACCTTTTCACGATCACGAATCTCTTTTGCTTTACGGGCATAGACAATCATACGCATAGACTGATCGTAAGTGAAATAATTCCATACCCAATTCAAGAGTACAATAACCTTATTGCGTACCCCAAGAATAGAGCGCAGATGAACAACCAGCCACATCACCCAGGCAAACCATCCCTGCATCTTTACTTTACTAAACTCTGCCACGGCACGATTACGTCCTACAGTCGCCATCGAACCCAAATTACGGTAATGGAAAGGTTTCATCTCCCGTCCTTTCTCCATACGTACTAGATTCTTTGCCAGCAATTCCCCTTGCTGGATAGCCACTTGCGCTAATTGAGGATGTCCGTTCGGGTAATCTTCATCAGCAACCTGAATACATTGGTCGCCAATAGCAAACACATTATTCATCCCCTCTACACGGTTAAATGAATCGACCTTAATACGGCCTCCACGCCCAATCAGAGAGGCATCCAGATTTCCGATAGTCACACCGGTGACACCACTCACCCAGATAAAAGTACGCGTGGCAATCTCTGTACCATCTTCAAGTACTACTTTATGGTCACGATAATCCACAACACGTTTATTCAACAGGATATTTACTCCCATTTCACGGAGAAACTGTTCAGCATGTGCAGATGATTCTTCCGACATTCCGGCAAGCAATCGCGGCCCGGCTTCAATCAAATAGATGTGCATCAGACTGCTGGGCATATCAGGATAATCATTCGGCAAGACAAATTTCTTCATCTCGGAAAGTATTCCGGCTACTTCTATCCCGGTAGCTCCACCTCCCACAATTACAATATTCAATAACTCTTGTTGTTCCTGCTTCGTTGAACAGGTCAGCGCTCGTTCCAGATTAGCCAGAAGAGCGTTTCGCAATCCCATCGCTTCTGACACATTTTTCATCGGCATGGCTTCCTCTTCGATATGTTTATTACCGAAATAGTTGGTTGTAGTACCTGCTGCTAACACCAGATAGTCATATTCTGCTTTTCCGATGGAAGTCTGTATCATATTCTTTTCCGGGAAAATGGCACGTACTTCCGCCATACGGAAATAGAAATCTTTCCGATGCTGGAATATTTTACGGAAGGGGAAGGATATGGAAGGTGGCTCCATACCAGCC
>OGRU01002430.1_pt1 | contig 12139 bp, 9 predicted proteins | sample 1553541 | NCBI WGS metagenome assembly OGRU01 (sample SAMEA2580068, study PRJEB22360) | human gut metagenome | biome: human gut; feature: human-associated habitat; material: faeces | place: Denmark | collected 2008/2010
TCGTAAATAATGTACCAGTATCATAACATTTTGACGTTGCTGTGTAAACCTGTAAATTTTACAACTCATTCATTTGTTTTTTCGTCTTTTCTTTTTTTTCTCTGTGCGGATCGTATCCCGGCATCCCTTCTACGTTCATATTGGATATCGTTCTGCCGTCATCCTCAAATGTTTGCTTGTCTTTTTTGCTCATTGCGACTCCTCATTTAGTATAAAGAAAGATACGGACGCATATTCGCCCGTATCTTCTTAATAATTAAAGTAATTTTATTTGCTTTCCATAACGCCCTGATCGTAAAGATGGCAAGCGCAGAAGTGATTAGGCTCGTACTCATTAAATTTGGGTGCAACCTTCTTACATATATCCATGCACTTGTGACAACGAGTATGGAACTTACATCCCTTAGGCGGATTCGCCGGGGATGGAATATTTCCCTCCAGAATGATACGGTTTCTCTTCAGATCCGGATCCGGCATAGGAATTGCAGAGAACAGAGCCTCTGTATACGGATGAAGAGGATTTGCAAAAATATCTGATGTGGTACCAGTCTCCACAAGACCTCCCAGATACATAACACCGATGGTATCGGAAATATGCTCTACAACGGAAAGGTCATGAGAAATGAACAGGTAAGTCAGATTTCTCTTCTCCTGAAGTTCCTTTAACAGGTTGATGATCTGTGCCTGTACGGAAACATCAAGCGCGGAAACCGGCTCGTCACACACAACGAACTCCGGATTCAATGCAAGTGCTCTCGCAATACAGATACGCTGTCTCTGTCCACCAGAGAACTCATGAGGATAACGGTCTTTATGATAAGACTGAAGTCCACAGTCATCCATGATCTTGGTCACATAATCTGCATATTCAGACTTGGGAACCAGGTTATGCTCTCTTACAGCTTCCCCGATGATCTCGCCAACCGGCAGTCTTGGGGAAAGGGAAGAATATGGATCCTGGAAAATGATCTGCATCTTGGTACGCATATCGCGCATTTCTCTATTGGAAAGACCGTAAACATCTTTTCCGTTGAAGAGAACCTGTCCGTCTGTTTTCTCAATCAGCCTTAAGATGGTTCTTCCTGTGGTAGATTTACCACATCCGGACTCTCCAACCAGACCCATCGTGGTTCCTCTCTTTAATGTGAAAGAAACGTCATCAACTGCTTTTACAGCTCCAACCTGCTTACCGAACATTCCACCCTTGATCGGGAAATATTTCTTAAGATGGGATACCTCCAGAATGTTATCGGACTGCTGATTCTTTGTATTTTCTGCTGTCTTATTCTCACTCATGAGTTTTGCCCCCTTCCCCCGGATGAACATTTGCCAGCCATCCGGCTTCCGGACGGTCTGCATAACGGTAACAGCTTACTTCATGTGTAGGACTTAATTTGATCACGCCTGGATAGCTTCCCTGACACTTGTCACAGCTAAGTTCACAACGGTCACGGAAATAACAGTAATCCGGCATATCAATAGGGTTCGGAACCTTACCTGGAATACTGTAAAGCTTGTCAACCTTCTTGCCTACAACCGGTTTGGAGCGCATAAGTCCAATGGTGTATGGATGAGACGGGTTCTTGAAGATCTCGCTTGCAGTACCCTTCTCAACTACACGGCCAGCATACATAACAACTACATAATCTGCCATCTCTGCAATAACACCCAGGTCATGAGTGATCAGCATAATGGAAGAATTGATCTTATCCTTCAGGTTACGCATCAGATCCAGGATCTGCGCCTGAATTGTAACGTCAAGAGCTGTGGTAGGCTCATCAGCAATGATCAGTCTTGGATTACAAGCAAGACCGATTGCGATACATACACGCTGACGCATACCACCGGAAAGCTCATGAGGATACATCTTATAAACGCCCTCACTGTTGGCAATTCCAACCAGCTTCAGCATTTCGATGGTTCTGGCCTTTACCTGCTCTTTGCTCATATCCGGATTGTGAAGCTTGGTGATCTCATCAACCTGCTCTCCAATGCGGAATACCGGATTCAGTGCAGTCATAGGCTCCTGGAAAATCATGGAAAGCTCATTTCCGCGAAGCTTCTGCATTTCACTTGTAGGAGTATTTACAATATTGTAAACCTTGTCGCCAGTATTAAAACGGATTTCTCCTTCTACGGTCTGTCCCTGAGGACGCTGTACCAGCTGCATAAGGGAAAGGCTTGTTACAGACTTTCCACAACCGGATTCTCCAACAACACCAACTGTTTTTCCCTGGGGAATTTCAAAGCTTACACCATCCACGGCTTTAACAGTTCCAATATCTGTAAAGAAATAAGTATGAACATTGTCAAACTCAACTACGTTTTCCGGATTCTTCATAGTAGTGATATATTCTGACTCCGGAATATTCTTTCTGTTTCTCTTCTTCTCTATCTCATTGGTGATCTTTCGATTCTCTTTGGAGATCCTTTTGGTTTCCTTAGCTGAGATATAGTTTGCGTTTTTCTTACCAAATAATGCCATATTCGCACCTACCGTTTCATTTTCGGGTCAAATGCATCACGAAGACCATCACCCACAAAGTTAAATCCAAGAACGGTCAGCAGGATTAAGAATCCGGCCGGGATCCATACGAACCAGAAGTTGGTCAATACGTATACATCATTTACCGCATTTACAATATTACCCCAGGAAGCGTATGGGAATTTAACACCGATTCCAAGGAAGCTAAGAGTTGCTTCCATCAGGATAACATCACCAAGTCCCATTGTTGCAATAACGATCAGCTGTGGAATAACGTTCGGAATCAGGTGACGGAAAATACGTCTTGAAATACGAACACCGGTAGCTTCTGTAGCAACCATAAATTCCTGCTCACGAAGAGACAGGATCTGACCTCGAACCATACGGGCAATTCCCGGCCATCCTACGATACCAAGAATTGCACAAAGTGCATAAATTCGGATTCGCGGATCAATTTTGTAATAATCCATGACAGAACCGATGATAATGTACAGCGGCATTGCTGGAATACAGATTACAACATCAACCACACGCATGAGAATGGTATCTACCCATCCTCCAAAATAACCGGACACACCACCGATCAGAATACCGATAATACCTTCAATAATGATAACAACGAAACCAATCATCAGGGAAATACGTCCGCCATACATCAGTCTGGTCAGCATGTCCATACCGTTTCCGTCTGTTCCTAACCAGTGCTTTTTGCTTGGTCCGGAATAAGTATCATTTACAGTAGTTGCTTTCTGGCTTCTTACAACATACTGTGTATTCTTGGTCTGAAGCTGATAGGTTTCTTCTTCGCCAGCCTCATTAACAGCTGTAAATGTAGAAGCTTTGTCAGCAATTGCCTGTTCTACTGCTTCTTTAAAGGAAAGAGAAAGGAACACACCTTTTGCCTGAGGAGATACCAGAAGATTGGAAACAGTAGCATAAACTTCGCCATCCTTTACAACCTCTGTGGATGTCTCTTTCTCTGTTGTAGTCAGCTCATAGGTTGCACCATCGTATTCAAAAGAAGCATCTCCTACTTCAATTGCATCAAGTGCTGCCTGCTGGAAATCAAATCCCATCTCTGCATCATTCGTTGCTGCGCTGAATACTTTCTTGGTTGCAAATGCAACTTCGCCGGAAATTGTGATCTGATTCTCACGTCCGGCCTTCTCAATTGTATAGGTAGTTCCATCTACTTCAAAGGTATTGGCATCATTTGCCACAGCCTCTTCATAGCCTTCTTTGATTTCATCTGTTATTTCTGTATTTCCAACCTGTTTATAAGTAGATTTTCCTTTCAGTGTAAGAACGGTTGCTACTGATTCTGAAGAATAAATTGCCCAGTAATCTTCACCTTTTTGTTCCAATCCGTAGGTTACATCATTTGCTTCAAAGGAATCATTTCCCTTGTTTGTAGCAAGGATAAATTTCTGCTGTCCCTGCGCAGGAAATTCTGCACCATTTGCTGTTGTAAAAATATAAGATTTATTATAGGTAGCTCCCGCATAGTCTTTCCATACATGATCTGTTTTACGGAATACCTGGCTTTCATTGTAAGGGCTTACCATACCACCTATAAATGAAAACAAAAACATCGCTACCAGAATTACAAGTCCTGCCACAGCCAGTTTATTGCGGAAGAAACGCTTTGCAACAAGCATTCCTGGTGAAAGGACTTTTACACGCTGTTCATCATCCAGTGCCTTGGAGGTACTGACATGATCGTCTTTTTTCTTTGTTGGATCTGTACTCATGTTTTTCCTCCTAATTTACTCGTACCCTTGGATCTGCCACAGCGTACAGGATATCTGCGATCAGATTGCCGGTTAATGTCAGAAATGCCAGAAATACCATATAGAACATGGTAAACGGAATATCTCCCTGAGTTAATGCCTGGTAGGAGGTATATCCAATTCCCGGAATCTGGAACAAAGTCTCTGTGATCATCGCTCCACCGAACAGGTTCGGAAGTGTACTTCCAAGGATGGTGATGATCGGAATCAGAGTATTGCGGAATGCATGATGAGAAACCACCTTTTTTTCCGGAACACCTTTCGCTCTGGCAGTACGGATATAATCTGCATTCAGAACCTCCAGCATATTGGTTCTGGTATAACGCATAAGGGAACCAACACTTACGATAGTCAGCGTAATAACCGGAAGGATCATATGCTGTGCCATATCCAGTACCTTACCTACACTTCCATAGGACTCATGCATACGGCTTACGATACCATACAGGTCAACCCATTTCAGATTAATAGAGAAAATCCATTTCAAAATGGTAGCAAAGAAAAAGGACGGCAGCGAAATACCGATCAATGCAAAAACGGTAACTGCATAATCAATCCTGCTGTACTGCTTCGTTGCCGATATAATACCCAAAGGTATGGCAATGATAATTTCCAACAGGAAGGAGGCCAGTGCCAGAGCAAAAGAATACCAGATGACACTGGCAAATTTCTGTTTTACTGGCTGATGGAAAATCCAGGATTCTCCGAATTCACCATGAACAGCTTTTCCAAGCCAGATGAAATAACCTTCCAGGACCGGCTTATCCAGTCCATAAGCGGCATTTAACTCAGCAACCAGCTCATCATAGGGCTTCGCGCCCTGTTTCATTGACATATCACGGGCTCTTCCCTCTACATAAGAAGTCGGAAGGGCTCTCTCAATTGAATAAATGATCATGGAAACGAAGAACAGGATCATCGCTCCAAGAAGTACACGACGTACAATAAATTTTTTCATTATATAAATTATCCTTTCAGTATCGGGCGGGAAGACTGACTTACCTTGTTCTTACTGGCAGTGTGTCCTGCCGGTTCTGTCCGTTTTACCGGGCCGGGTTCCAGAGCATGTTTGAAAAAGGCTTTCTGCAAGATGTGCGTCACAATTTGTGGGAGATTGCGGGAATGCTTTTTCAGACACGCTCTAGCCCAAGGCATACTGCCAGTAAGGCAGTGGGTCCACTGGTTATGGTGGACCCACTGCGCTAACAAGTCATTCTTCTTTTATACCTTTAGTTCATTTCGATATTAATGATATCTCCATACCATGGATAGAATGTAGTAACATCTTTCGTAAAGGTATCTGCATTGATACGCTCAGGGCTGTAAATAACGCAGTTCTGTCTCTGATAGATCGGAATCTCTACTGCCCAGTCAAGAATAATGTCCAGACACTGTTTGTAAACAGATTTTCTGTATTCCTGATCAGCTGTGGAACGGGCATCAATAATATCCTGATCCAGTGTTTCATCATTGATGTGGTAGTAATTGCTCTTTACACTTGCGCTATGGTAAACCTGATACATATCAGGATCCACTGTTGCCTGCCATGCAGCTGCCCACATTTCTGCGGTACCTGCATTTAAAGCATCCCACATAATGTTGGAGTCTGTAACATCATTGATCTCAAGTGTAAATCCGATGGACTCAAGAGCTGCCTTCGCATCTGTAAGGATTGCAAAGCTTGGGTGGTCTCCACTTCCGTCAGCGCCGATGATGATCTCATAAGTCATCTTAGCACCTTCCGGAGCTGCTGTTACCTTGCCATTCTCTACAGTGTATCCGGCTGCTTCGAAGAAGCCAAGAGCTGCCTGTGTTGCTGCTGCAAACTTCTCATCATCCGTCATATCATCTGTGTAAAGCGGATTTCCATCAACATCCACAGAGTAAGCTACCTGATAATCTGCATCAGATTTCTGAGGAGCTGCCCAGGATGTATTGGAGATCGGGTAGTTGATTACAGAAGCAGCATCTCCATAATAGGAATCGATTGCTACATCACGATATACAGCAAGTACAGTTGTAAGAGCTTTTCTTAAGTTCTTGGAAGCGTCAGATCCTGGCTCTCCACCAACATTGATTGTGTTTGCATTAAGACCGATGTATCCGTATCCGAGGTTGTCTGTTGCGTTCACGATAATCTTATCACCATTGAGCTCGTCGTTTCCGTTAATGCTCTTGATCTGGTCAAATGCAGATTTGCTTCCGGATGGGTCGGAAAGGTCGATTGTACCCTGCTCAACACCGGCAATCTTATCTGCGTCAGAAGTCTCACGCCACTGAAGGTACTTGGTCTTAGGAGCACCCTTGTAGTAGTTCTCGTTTGCTTCCATGTATACAGTCTTGTTCTCATATTTCACAAATTTATACGGACCTGCGCCAAGTGGCTGGTTGGATTTATCACGTACAGCGGAGAGATCTCCTCTTGTGAAACCGAACTGGTTGTTATCATAATCATAGAGAGAAGCGTCTCCATAATAGTGCATTGGCTCAACGATTACACCAAGCTGATAGATGGTAGTTGCCTCAAAACCATCTGTGGTAACCTCAACCTCGTAATCACCAAGCTTCTTGATTCCCTCGATGTTAGCAACTTCTTCACCTTCACCTGCTGCAGTTTTCTGCTCTACCAGGTACTCGGAAGCGATTGTTGCTGCATCTTCATCGAAGTATGCTTCGTCGCCATAGGCAGCTGCAAGTGCAAGATAATCCTTGCCATACTGGTCTGCGATCTCATTAATGATCGTATCCTGATCTTTACCATCTACAGAATAGTTCTCATCTGCTGCGTAAAGCATTCCAAAGAACTCATCTCCATTTGTAACACCATAAGCATCTGCATAATCTTCCCATGCAGTCTGCGCCCACTCATACTCAGATGTAAGAAGCGGAACAATCAGCTCATCTTTCACTCTTGCAGCAACTTCATCCGGCATGTCTGCAAGTGTATTTGCAACATCCTCATCTGTGATGGAATCTGCTGCTGTGGAATTCAGACGGTAATTCTTCATACCTTTGATATTGGTGGAGTAGAATGTTGCATTTCCATCATAATCTGTATCAGAAAGTACATAATATGTGAAAATCAGGTCATCTGCGGTAAGAGGCTCACCGTCAGAAAATGTTACACCCTCACGAAGCTTGAAATTATATACGGTCTCATCCTCGCCCTCTGTAACAGTTACGTCGGAAAGTCCTGTATAAGTATAATCCGTTCCGTTATACTCATGTGTCTCACCCTCGATACCATTGTAAATAATAGCACCTGTACGGTCACTTCCAAACAGATACTCACCTACATTCTCTGCGATCTGCTGATCCGGAACTGCCTCGTGGAATAATCCACTGAATTTCTCGGAGAAGTTAGTCTGTCCAATAACAAGTGGTGTATCAGAAGAACCTCCCTCAGCTTCTTCAGCAAAAACAGGTACGCTCACTGTTGATGCTGCCATGACACCTGTTAATAACAGGGCCATCAACTTCTTCTTGTTCATATCTTATCCTCCTTTTTTAAGATATTTTATTGTAACTATTCATCAGAGCCTGTTGGGGACTCTTGAGGCCAGCTACTACAGACAACCTGAAAATTTGTTGTCTTATACCTCTCTATTTTACCATGTTTTATTACATGTGCAATAGCTATATGGCGAAATATGTCTGGAATTTTGTCCATAATTGTCAAAAACTGAAAGATTTTCACTCAAAATTTGTAAATTTCGCTTTAATCTGCCAGTTTTGCGCAGTGCTAACACTTCCCAGTACTAAAATCAACACGGCAGCAGCCTCGAATAATAGTTCCCTTGTAAAAATAAGATTTTCGAAATCTTTTAACAAAAAAATCAGGTTTGCCACGCTTGTAAAAAGTCCCAGTACCGTGATGGCAATGCTGCATCTTACCGGACGTCGCACCCCTTTTTCATATTGGGCACAGGTCATATGCCCTATATGCTCTTCCGGGATTACCACCTGTGAGTGATCTGCTTTTCCCTCCTGCTGTCTGCAAAAAAGGAATAAGGAAGCACCTCCCATGATTCCATAGGAAACAGGGAAGACTACCACCATATAGGGAAGCAATATCCAGAAGATCCTGCTGCCTTCATTGTTCAGCATTAAACTGGCAAAATAAATCACAAGGGCGGCTGCCATAAGGCCTGTATTGTTAAGGGCATGTCTTTTCAGCTCCTTCACTGACAGGCTGCTGCCATACCATTTTCCGGTATATTCAAATTGTTTCCCTCTCTGACGGTAATCATTCCCATATTTTTTCACAATTCTGCCTCAACTTTCCTGTGAATTCCCAATCTCTTACCCGAAATTGCTTTTCCTCTCACAGTCTTTGTCTGATGACTCAACCCAGCTTCTTATCCAGTTCATCCACAATCTTCTGAATGCAGCCATCTGTAAATGGAACTGTAAGTCCCACCTGTTTCAGCATGGACGGATAGAAATCACTTGCAGAAAGCCGGCAGAGCTTCATATAATCAGCCCATGCAGCGTCATGATCTTTCTCCATGCGGATCTTAAACTGGAATGCACAAAGCTGTGCAAGTACATAATCAATATAGTAGAAAGGCATCTCAAAAATGTGATGCTGTCTCTGCCAGTAACCGCCTTCTTCCATAAACCTACAGCCAGTTGAATCCATATATGGACGGTACTCCTGCTCCAGCTTGTTCCATGCATCACGTCGCTCCTTAGGTGTAAGCTCCGGATTGCCGTATACAATGTGCTGGAATTCATCCACCATTGTTCCATAAGGAATAAAGTCGATGGCATCCTCAAGGTGCATCTTGCGGTAATCATCGCCTCTTTCTCCGAAGAAAAGCTCGATCCATGGTTCCGCAAAGAATTCCATGGACATGGAATGGATTTCTGCTGTCTCCATGGTCAGATACCTGGAGTGATCGGTGATTGGATCCTTGCAGGATACATAACTCTGAAATGCATGTCCACACTCATGTGTGATTACATCCACGTCACCACTGGTTCCGTTAAAGTTTGCAAAAATAAACGGTACACCATAATCCGGAAGCTCCGTCATGTAACCACCGGTAGCCTTATTCTTACGTCCGAATACATCAAAAAGCTCATTCTCCATCATCATGTTGAAGAAATCCCTTGTCTCATCAGACATCTCCGTGTACATTTTGCGGCCGCTCTCAAGAATCTCCTCAGGAGTACCGATCGGCGCCGGATCTCCCTGTGGGAAATAAACACCCATATCATAATAACGAAGTGCGTCTACCCCAAGGCGTGCCTGACGGTTCTTGTGCATTCTGGAAGCTAACGGTACAAATACAGTCTTAATCTGCTCGCGAAGCTTCTGTACATCTTCCTTGGTATAAGAATTACGGTTCATGCGGAAGTAGCCCATATCAATGTAATTCTCAAAGCCCAGCATCTGTGCCTGTCTGGTACGGTTCTTCACCATCAGATCGTAGATTTCATCAAGCTCAGCCTGGTTCTCCTCAAAGAAGCCTGAAAAAGCATCCCATGCTTTCTTACGGGTATTCCGATCCTGGGAGCGCATATACTTACGCATAAGGGAAAGGTTCAGTTCTTCTCCTTCCCACATGATCTTGGCAGAAGCGATCAGCTTGCTGTAACGGGAAGCAAGGGTATTCTCCTCCTGCATCAGCGGAATCAGACTGTCATCGAAAGATTTCATCTCCAGTTCCATGGACTTAAATGCAACCGGTCCGATTTTCTCTTCCATATACTGACGATATGGAGTGGCAAAAAGTACTTTCTTATACTCATTTGTCACTGCGTTCAGTTCCGGGAGCTTCTCATCATAGTAGCTCTTCTCGCCGTCATAAAACTCATTTGTCACATCTCCATCCCTGCGGATATGGGCGATGGTGTAAAGAGTTCTCACGTGATCCATCAGCTTGTTAAACTCCTGATGAATCTCGAACTGCTCTTCTCCGCTCTTCGCAGAAGATGCGCGCTGGATAATCTCTTGTGCCTGTGCGATTACAGCTGGAAAATCCACACGAGTGTAAGGCATTTCTGAAAATTTCATCTCGTTCCTCCTTTATAGACACAAATGGGCGGACAAACTTCCTGAAGCTTATCTTCAGAATGCTGTCCGTCCATTGTCGCGTATTATTTACTATATCATAATCACATCTAAATTAAAAGGCTTAAATTTATAAAAAATATTAATAAAAGAACATTATGACGTTAAAAGTGTGTTTTGCCAAATCTTCAGATTTCATTCAGCTACGCCTTCTTCTCCTTCTTCTACGATTTCCAGATCATCAAGCGTGTCATCTTCTTCGGATTCCTCTTCATCATACTCTTCTGGTGTATATGGAGTTTCTGTCACGTTTGCCTTTTCCAGAAGAAGCTCTGTTACCTTGCTCTCATAAAGGGCATTTACAAGCGTTTCCCGTGTATAAAGAGTCTCAAAATCAGCAGGACTCTCGCCATAGTAGTCAGCATACTCATTCACATAATTCACGTATTCCTCTTCTGTTACCTCAATATTATTGGCTTCGGCATATGCACTGATGAAAAGACGGCGGTTTACAAGATTTTTGGCTTCTTCTGCAATATCATCCTCTGTAACCCCGAACATATCCAGCACATCATTTACATCTCCGTCTTCCTCTACAAACATGGAATAACCGGAGAGTGCCTCTTCCCTGCATGCCTCAAACAGGTCGTCCGGATATTCTCCCGTAAACTCTGTACGTGCCAGGCAGGCAGAAATCAGATCTTCTGCCTCATCATAAGTACTCTGTTCCTCATAGGACTGCTCCAGATATTCTTTTACAGAAGCCTCATATTCTTCCTTCGTGTCATACCCGGTATAATTCTTCACATAATCCTCATCATATTCCGGAGTATTGGAAGCTGTAACATCTGTTATCTCCACTGAAAAGTCAACGGTTTTTCCCTGCCAGTCTTCCTGCCAGGTGTCATCTCCGTATGTGATGCTAAAATCCAGTTTGTCTCCTGCAGAAACACCTGTCAGCTTCTGGTCAAATTCTGCACCAAATTCTTCCTGTCCCAAAGTGATAAAAGTCTCGTCAGGATCAGCAGCTTCCTCACCCTCCACAGTGGCAGTAAGATTCATATATACAATATTTCCGTCCTCGGAAGGTGCATTGGTAGACTGCTCATCGCTGGCATCTGCCAGTTCTTCCTGAATCTCATCCTGCCCCATATCATCAGTGATCTCATAGGTGTACCTGGTAACCTCTACACCATCATAGTCTCCAAGAGTTACATAATCAGAAGCATTCTGAACCAGATATTCAGAAGGAGTAATGGGATCAAGCGCCACTTCTTCCTCTGCGTCATCGGCATCGATTACTTCATTATTCTCTACATCCTGGGAAAATTCAGGATCCAGTTCTTCTCCATCTTCATCCGGATCTGCAGCTGTCAGATCATCCTCTGCTGTGCTCTCCTGGGTAGTATTGTCCGTGTTTTTCTGCTGAGAAGCATTATCTCCACAGCCTGCAAATACTGTCATAGCTGCCAGCGCAGCAAGAACATATCTTTTTTTCATATTTTTATTCCTTTCTGATAACTGTATAGCTAAGAGCCAGCTATCCTTTCTATATGTTTCGCATGTTATTTAAAAATAATATAACATTTTCGAAATATTTTGTAAACTTTCATTTCCTATGGACACTGATTTTTCACAAATCGTATTGCCGTCTGAAGAATGAAAAAAATCCTCTGCATGCTGCACCATACAGCATAAGCAGAGGATTCTGAAATTTCAATATTCTATCAAACCAATCCCTGTTATCTTTCCTCTCGGAAGTAGGAAAGTCCCAGGCTTTCCGGAGGCTGATTTTCTTTTTTCTTTCGGAAGATTATTGTAAAAACTATGGGACAGGAACTCGAT
>OGRU01002440.1_pt1 | contig 12079 bp, 8 predicted proteins | sample 1553541 | NCBI WGS metagenome assembly OGRU01 (sample SAMEA2580068, study PRJEB22360) | human gut metagenome | biome: human gut; feature: human-associated habitat; material: faeces | place: Denmark | collected 2008/2010
GCGGCGATGGTACTGCACTCGAGAGGGTGTGGGAGAGTAGCACGCCGCCGCTTCACATGTTGGGGGTTCCCGTCGAGCTTACGCTCCGGGAACCCTTTTTTCGTATCTTTTCCCATGCTTACCGAATCCCGTTGCCTATTGGATTCCATCGGCGGCAATATAGCATCTACAGTGTGCGAAATAAGAAGTATCCGTAGTAAAGGCAGCCGATCGCTCATACCTGTTGCACAACCTTGACACGTATGCCCAACTCTGCAAACCAGCAGTGCGACACGCCGATTTGGCTTTTTGCTGCTCCTGTTGTATTCTAGTCAAGTTGCGCTTAACGGATAGACACCGGAAAGCGTTGCATAATTGGAGAATTCGCCTAGTGGTCTATGGCGCACGCTTGGAAAGCGTGTTGGTGTAACAGCCTCACGAGTTCGAATCTCGTATTCTCCGCCCGGATTGGAACCTCGGAAACCGTTGGAATCATTCGGTTTCTGGGGTTCCTTCTTTTCCACTCCGTTTTCCGGTTCCTTCCAGATTCCCTCCGAATGCTTCTTTCGTTGGCCTCGGTTTTTTGAATCGTCCCGTATCGCAAGTCTCGCGTGTACGGGACGGCATCCAGGAAAGTCTCTGATTGCCATGCTGCGGCTTATTGGTGCCAGTCTGTGGTCTCAATAATGGGATTGTTTGCCCTCATATGTCGATATTTGATTGCGATTCGGTGGGGGAGTTGCGTACATCGTCGTTTTACGCGCACTTTTGCGCTGCGCTACGTTACGCTCGAAATCGTGACGTTGAGAGAAAGAAGCACGACGATGGTTGACAAGACGGCTGCCGGCAGCCAGCAGACTGACCAACGCGATGCTGATACTCGTGACTCTCTGGCGGCGCTTGCCCGACGCCGTTCGAATTCATCGCCAATCGTATTGCAGAGTGATGTGCAGGCCGCTCCGCAGGAAAAGCAGGAAAAACAAGAAAAGCAGAGCGAAGCTGGGTCTGCCTTGCAAACGGGCGAGGATGCGAATGATGACGCGAATCGTGCGGAAGAATCGCAAACCGTGAAAGAAAAAGACGCTGCGGATGGTCCTGATAATACGCAGCAGCCGCAGATGGCATCCATAAGCGCCATCACAACGCAGGTTTTGCCGCCAAGCTTTATTCCGACCGCAACCGGTCGTATTCGTCCCGTAACGGGCGCTTTTCCCGCAGTTCAGTCCGCTTCGCAGACGGAACAGGCGCAGCGCAGGCGATCCATCCGCTCGTTGGCCGCGGGGTCGTTGCGTAGAACCAACATCGGCAATGCTGAAAAGGCCGGCGATGCGGGGAGCGCGGGTAGTACCGGACGGACGGCGGGGAATGGCGATACGCCGTCGCCGCGAATCGCCAGCAGTGCTCCCCATTATGCGAATTGACCAGTGGACTGATCGGAACGGCCAACGTAACAAATCAGTGGGAATACTGGACATACACGCGGTTCACGCACGGTACGCGCGCTTCGCGCTGCATTGTACGTCGCTGTACTACGTCATTCCAATTGAATCGCAACAATGCGTATAGCAGATGAAAAGCACATACGAAAAACGCGCATGAAAAAACGGTCCCGATATATTCGAGACCGTTTTTCATGAGTCGATGAAGCAAACGCTGTCCGGCAGCGAGCCGGCTCAGTCTTCGCTGGTTTCGCGCTTATACTGCACGAACGTCTTCATGGCGTAGGCAAGGCCGGCAAGCAGCAGAATGGCTGCGCAGGCAAGGGAAAAGCCGATGCCGGTTTGTGCAAGCTGTCCATATTCCGACTTGGTCAGCGCGCCGGTGGACGCGGCGGTTTGATCGCTGGAAGCTGTGACGGATCCAGTTGCAGCACCATTCGCGCCAGTGTCGGCAGCCGTGCGCACAGTGCCAGTGGTGCCGTTGACTCCAGTAACGGTCGTACCGGCATTCGTTCCAGCCGTGATGCCATGCGTGCCGGTAGCAACGGATGAGCCGCCCTGCTGACCCGTCTTGGAGTTCGCGTCCTTCAACGCCGCGATGAACGACTGATGCCACTGGTGGCTGCTCGCCGCGAACGCGTCATGCCTCGTCTTGAGTTCGTCGTGGGTCTCCTTCATATCGGCATGCATCTGGTTGAGGTGGGCCTGCGTGTCCTGCATATTCTGATGCAGAGTGTCGTGGCGCTCCTGACCGCGCTTAACCGCGCCGTCAATCGCATTCTTTATATCCTCGCGGTCCTCCTGGTAGTTCTTCCAGGCCTGCTCGCCGTACTGGCGAAGCGCGTCGGCGTCCTCGTGCGCGTTCTGATGCAGCTGCTCGGCGTGCTGCTTGGCGGTATCGATGTCCGACTTGATCTGCTGGTTGGTTTTGCGCACATGCTGTACGGCATCGCACGTTTTGTCGGTGCACACGGCCATATCCTGGTCGATCTGCCCGCTGATGGCGGTGCTGCCGGCTAATCCGTCCGTAGACGGTGCGACTTCACTGGCCGAAGCCGCGGAAGGCAGGACGGCCATGCCGATGGTTAATATTCCCGCCGCTGCAGCTGCTGCAATACGATTCCTCATGGTGGTTCCTCTCCTGCGCACGTTTGCACTCGATCTGTGATTGTGCGCTCGCGTTCGTTCCGTATGCCATAGTAGGAGGGGAATGTGCCTAAATAAACCGGTGGAAAAATGACATTTGTCTAGTTTCTGTGATGCTGCAGCAGTCTTCATAGTTTAAGCGGGAAACCAGAATCCAAACCAGAAGCCGGAACAGCCTGCTCAAAACATGACCAAGCAGGCCCAGCAACGGCTCAGACCGCCCGTACTTATCCCGCCCGTATTGGTTTATCTAGCGGCGGCCCCCAACAAAGATCACTCAACAATAGTGATGAATGGGCTAGCCGGCAGATTAAAGTCGTTGTACAGCATGCTCGCGCACTTCGGATTGCCACTGAACAGGTAACGTACCTGGCTCATGGCGTTGAGATCGTTCAGTATTGAACCATCGGCTGCGGTGAGCAACACCTGATTGCCCCTGATAGTGGCATTGACTGCCTGCCATTGACCGGAATAATTGGCGACCTCAAACCCCTGCAATGCCGTAGTGGTGGGAGCGGCGATATTGCTGATACCGCTTAACGGGGTCGCTTTCGGAGCGCTCTTATAGTTTGGTGCGATTGCGCTCGCGGTTTTCGAATAGTTCGGCTGCATGGCTTTCAGCCTGCTTGCGGTGCCGTTCCGGAAAGACAAGGCGATTGCGCCGTTCGCAGTGTGCCGGGCATGTTCGATAAGCGGTCCGTTGGGTACGGTGGTGCCGTCTTCCATGGCGAGATATTGCGCGGCCATGCGCGCCCCGAGAATATCTTTGCCGAGCGGATGGATTAGCGCGGATGTGCCCTTGTCTGTGTCAAGGGAAACCGTCATCGCCACGTTTGACGAATCGTGCAGGTTGGTGTTGCCGAGCGTAGTCCGTTGCGCTTCTCGCACGTTTTGCGTGTACTGGTAGTTTGGCCAGCGCGCGAGCTGTACGTACAGGAACGGTAGGTCCTTGCGTCCGAACACGTTACGGTACTGGTTGATGAGCGTGGTCATTTGCGATTCGTATTGCAAGGCAGTTCCGTAATTATTGGCGTCATCGCAACCTTGATACCACAGCACGCCCGTCACATGGAATCCCTTCAACGGCGCGATATGGTTCGCATAAATATCGCCGCCTTGTACATGCCGGCGAATAGGCGTGCCACCCCACGCGGTCTGGATGATGCCAATCGGCACATTGGGGTGCTTGGCGCGCAACTGCATGGCGAATTGCTGAGCCAGATAGCTGAGGTGCAGTGAATTCGTGGAATCTGCAGTCAGCCATGCATCGGCGCTCTGATTAACAGCGGACAGTGGAAAATCAGTGTCTTCAACATCATGATTTGCGATGACAAATTTCACGTTGTCATCTACGAGCGGTTTCGGTAAATCGCCTGTCGTGATTAGTCCATTGCCAAAATTGTAAGTAGCGTTTTCGTAATACTGCACATAGTTGAGTTCCATATTCGACTGGCCAGCGGCTACGAAGACGTCTCCCACATACACTTTGGCCAGTTTCAGCACGGTTTTGCCGGCGTACTGCACTTGCAGCGAATACGGATTGAGACTTGCCTTTTGCGCGCTCAGCGTGCAGGTGAAACTGCCGTTTTTCGCTACCTTTGCCTTGACGCTCTCGGAGGTTTTGCCTTGCGTAAGTGTCGCTGACAGTTTCGAAACGTCGATGGGGTTGCTTTCCGTGGAGCTGACGTTGCCTTTGACTACGATTGGCTGATCGCGCTGGAACACCATATTGTCCATGTAGTACGAGGGCAGCTGCACATCAACAGTGGCCGCAGTATGGGCGGTGGCGGTGGATTGCGATCCGGTTTTACCGGTTGCCGTTCCGTTGCCCCATTTGGGGCCGCACCCGACGATGATGGCAACGACTATTCCTACGGTTACGATAACGGCAAGTGCCGTTCTTGCCAATCGTTTCGTATTCAATTCTGATTTGCCTCGTTCTTTGTCAACGCCCGCTCGAAGGTTCTGGCCTGTTTGTCATATGCGGCTCGTTCGGTGTTGGCTTTGCTGGTGGTCCCGGACGGGTCGGCTTTGCAGTCAAGCGCCTTCGGCGATTTGACTTCTTCCTGATACAAGGTGCTGAGCTTTTCCAGATCATATGAGGAATCCATGCTGGAAAATGCGTCGACAATCTTTCCCTTGAGCTGGAAATCCTTGGAATATGAAGCGTTCATGGCGGCAACCGCGTCTCTGCAGTCGTTAATGGCATTCAGTTCGCGCATTTTCTGCGATGTTCTCACGCCCATGACGCCGAAGACCACAATGCATACCGCAACGACGATAACGGCTACGATGATGGAACGGCGAATCAAGTTCTTGACATGGTTGTGTACCCAAGTGTTGCCATCTTGCACGCCTTGCGATATGGCGATTTGGAACGGATCTTCGGGAGCTGTTCGGTAGGAAGTCCCAGGTGCTTTTGTTCTAAGCTTTTCGTCACGATTGGTGGCATTGACGGAATTGTTGGATTTGCTGGTCCCGACGGTCGCGGTACTGCTGAAAGTCCGGGGCTTGCGGACGTTACTTGCTTGACTGTCAGCTTTATTTGGCTGCCTTTCGTGCCGTGCCATGCTTCCCTCCAGGAGTCCGTGATACCGTTTTGATGTTGTCTATTGGAGGTGGTCCGACAAGGTCCTCTGTTCCCAAATGACAATACATAAGGTATGTTACCCGTTCCACTTCCGAATGCCAGCACTTCATGTTGTGGCATATTCGGTAAATGTGAAGTTTGGTCTGGAATCCATCTGCTTTATTTTGAGTGGGGACATCTCAGAATACACTTAAGTTTTGCGTGTGCAATTGCGTCAACGCGTGAAATGCGTTTTGTGAGAGAGGCTGACGATGATATCGCCGAAAAGCTTAATGAAGATTGCGGTCACCGCTTCCGTGGCTGCAATAACGGTTTCCGTTGCCGTGGTACCGGCTTACGCCATGCAGGATATTGCGATTGAGGATGCGCCAAGTTCTTTTGCCGCGATTGTGGATGATGTGCAGGATTCGTCAAACAGCATGCCGGACAATCCGAACGCGACGCTGCCGGAAACGGTAAGCGAAAACATTTCGGACGATTCCACTGTGGTTTCGGAGAACCTTGCGGTTACGCCGGAAGGTGATGTACAGAACATTGAGACCGGCGAAACCGTGACGGACGCTCAGCTGGTCGGCACGCAATCGCAGCAACCTGATCCACTGGCCAAAACGGATGGCGAATCATTCATTCCGGTGAGTGCATCGGACGTGAAAGATGCCGTGGAACAATCTGTGAAACAATCCGTGGAGCAATCGTCCTCAAAAAACGGAGCCACCGTGAAGCTTGCCAAATTCGATGGCAACGATTACGGCGCGCATTGGGGAACCTACAACAATACGAAAGCCTTCTTCGGCTATAGAAACAACCTGTTCGCCCAGCAGGCCAAAGGCGTGATCGACGTCTCTTCATGGCAGGGGGATATCGATTGGGCTAAGGCGAAAGCCGACGGCGTGGAAGGCGCGATCATCCGTCTTGGCTTTGGATGGGGCAATGACGCCGATGCCAAAGCGCAACGCAACATTAATGAATGCAAGCGGCTGGGTATTCCGTTCGGCATCTACTGGTACTCGTATGCGGAGGATGCGAGCGGTTCCAGGCAGGAGGGCAACGATGTGGTGTCCAAGCTCCGCCAGTTTGGCGTGAGACCGAACGACTTGAAATACCCCGTGTACTACGACCTTGAGAGTTGGACGTGGACCGGGCACACGCCGCCGAACGATCCGAACGTGTATAACGGCATCGTCAATGCTTGGTATGGCGCGTTGCAGTCCGGCGGTTACCAGAATCTCGGCGTGTACTCCTACACGAGCTACTTGCAGGGACCGTTGAACAATGCGAACATCTATGCGAAGACACGCTGGGTGGCGCAATATGGTCCGCAGATGGAATTCACGGCGTTCGGGACCAACGATCGTGGCTGGCAGTACACCGAAAGCGGTCATATCAACGGTATCAGTGGCTCCGTGGATATGAGTGCCTTTGGCAATAAGACTTCTGTGCAGAATGGAGGGAATGACGATTCTCAGCCTTCCTTTGATGTGCGCAAGATGAGTGCTGTGAGCATTCCTAATGGGAATTATTACATCAATGTACGTTCCAAAGTGGCTTCTAGTGTTGATATCCCTGGAGCCAGTGGAGCGGATTCCACAGCTATTCAGCTGTACTCCGGCAATGGGTCCAAAGCTCAGCAGTTTACTTTCACTAAACAGTCTGATGGCAGCTATGTGATTGTTAATGTGAATTCCGGTAAGGCCTTGGACGTTCGTAATGGCGCTGCGGGTAATAATGCGGTGGTGCAGCAGTATTCGGCGAATGGTACGAACGCCCAGCGTTGGTTCATCCGTGATTCGGGAGCCGGTTATTACTTGCAATCCGCATTAGGCAATTGGGTTCTGGATCTAAGTGGTGGCAGCACGGCCAACGGTACCGCGATTCATCTGTATACGCCTAACGGAACGGTCGCGCAACTCTTCACTCTTTCCTCTAGCGAAGTCAATATTCCGACAGATGCGCCAGCAACGATTCGATCAACGAAAAACACTGGATTGGTATTCGACGTTCCTGGTGCATCAACTGTCAATAGCACGCAAATCCAGTTGTATACAAGCAACGGTTCCAACGCGCAAAAGTATCGTTTTACATCGGTAGGAAATGCGACCTACCGCATTACCAATGTGAATTCCGGTAAAGCATTGGATGTGTATGGAGGCTCGACGGCCAATGGTGCAGCGTTTCAACAATATGACAGCAACGGTACCAGCGCCCAACAATGGACCGTACGTAACTACGGTAGCGGCAAGGTGACATTAATATCAGTGAACGCGAACAAAGCCGTGGATATTCCTGGCGGCAACGCCACGCAGCAGACCAAACTGCAGATGTACACGCCTAATGGAACGGCAGCCCAGCAGTGGACAATAAGCAAGGTATCTACTCCAAGAGAACGTATGGATGCCACAGCTGATTCACATAGGAAGGATCTTCCTGACGGCACCTATGCGTTCGGATCAAAGCTGAAGACTTCCATGAAAGTCGATGTTGCCGGTGCTTCCAAGAGCGATAGCGCCAATGTGCGATTGTGGGGCGGTAATGGTACAAACGCACAGAAATGGAAAGTAACGCATGACGGCAATGGCTATGTGACGTTGATTAGCGTGAATTCCGGCAAAGTATTAGACGTTTACGGTGCAAGCACTGCAAATGGAGCCAATGTTCAGCAGTATGTATCAAACAACACGTATGCCCAAAAGTGGATCGCCATCAAGAACTCAGACGGATCGTATACCTTCCAGTCCGCGCTCGCGGAGAACAAGGTTCTGGATGTTTCGGGTGCTTCTACTGCCAATGGCGCTAACGTACAGTTGTATAGTGCGAATGGCACGAACGCTCAAAAGTGGGTGAAGTAGTCAAGCAGTAGATATTTCAAATGTGGCCTGAGAACAAAACTGCTTGTTCTCAGGCCACATTTGAAAGTTGCGTTATTTTTTGCGTCTCATCATGGCAAATTGGTTGGCGTCGATGATGAACGCCTTACGATCGTTCTTGGCCATGACGTCGAGGATTATTCCCGCTATGAACAGCAGGATTCCCGCGATAACGAGCATAACTGCTCCGATGAGTGTGGGGAAGCGCGCCACCATGCCGGTATGCCAGAAGTCTACTGTTACGCTACCGCACAGTATGATGCCGATGATGCCGATAATGGCTCCGAGCCCTCCAAAGAACGGCAGCGGCTTGTATTCGCGGATCATGCGGAAGATGGTGCTCATCACCTTGATGCCGTCACCCACGGTGTCAAGTTTGCTGACGGAGCCTTCCGGGCGGTCACGGTATTGAATCGGCATCTCGAACAGGCGTAGATTGTTGTTCAACGAATGGATGGTCATTTCGGTCTCAACTTCGAAGCCACGCGAAAGCACTGGGTAAGTCTTGACGAATGTGAACGAAAACGCTCGGTAACCGGTCATGATGTCGGTGACGTCCGCATGGAACAGGCCGTTGATGGAACCGCGTACCAAGCGGTTGCCAAAGTTGTGGAATGGTCTCTTGTTCTCTTGGAAATATGTGGAGCTCAGGCGGTCACCGATTACCATGTCATAGCCTTCAAGCACTTTATCAACCATGGCTGGCGCCGCATCAGCAGGGTAAGTATCATCGCCGTCTGCCATGACATATACGTCGGCGTCAATGTCTTCGAACATGGCGCGAATCACGTTGCCTTTGCCTTGGCGCGGTTCCTTTCGTACAATCGCACCTTCGGCCATAGCGATTTCGGCAGTGCGATCAGTGGAGTTGTTGTCATACACATAGATGTCGGCATGCGGCAGTGCTGCTTTGAAGTCGCGTACCACCTTGCCGATGGTGACTTCCTCGTTATAGCAAGGAAGCAGCACCGCAACGGAAACGTTTGAATTCTCAGGCATACGTTCTACTATAGCTTTTGTACTGGCCGTTTTTCGATTTTGCACGAGTTCATCATGCTACAGGTTTCTGCGTGGGATACAGCACGAGGAATGGGATTGTGCGGATGTTTTATAAATATAATTGCTAGGGAAACGATATAAGCGAATGAAAAAACGCGTGGTTGGGTATGACATTATCAAATCGATGGCGATGTTCTTTGTAGTGATGCTCCACTACTCATTTTACACGAGATTCTATTCCAGCGGGCTTGCTGGAACGGCGGTCACCGTATTGTGCGTGGTGTGCGTGCCATTGTTCTTCGCTGTGAACGGCGCGCTGCTTCTTCCTCGGAAGATGGATGAGGCGAAGCATTATCGGAAGACGCTGAACATCGTCATTGTGGTCACCATCTGGAGGCTGCTTGCCGCGGCGTTCTTCGTTTTCGTGGACGGTTCCCATCCGGTGACGTTGAAGGATCTTGTGCTGTTCCTGCTTGGCGGTGGCTTTGGAGATTATCCGACCGGTTATTTTTGGTTCATGAACGCCTTGATCGCAGTGTACCTTGTTTTGCCTGTGATGAAAATGGCGTTCGATTCAGAACGAAAGCTTGCATTCAACGCGCTGCTGGCTGTTTTGGCTGGTTTTACTGTGGGCAAGGATTCCCTGAAACTTGTTCTGCAGATGCTGGGAACCGCAACGAACCATGATTTCGCCTCGATTCTGAATGCACTTGATGAATTCTACATTTTCGGCTCGTACGGATACGTTTTGTTGTATTTCCTGATTGGAGGGATGATTGGGCGCTATCTAAAGCAGAAGCAGACCGGGGAACTCGATGCCGACGTCCATCATCCCCTGTTCGATATCTCTTGGGGTGAAGCCAGCGCTGGCATCGTTGTCTGCTATGCGTTGACGTTACTGATCCAGCGATACCAGCATGCCACCCACGGCACTAATCTGACTGTGGAGAACGGCTATTGGCTGCTACCGTCATTCGTTGCAACGATACTGATTCTGTTGGTATTGGGGCGGGTGAATATCCAAGGCATTTGGGCCAAAGTATTCCAGGTGATCGGCATGAACACGTTCGGCGTGTACATGCTGCATTTGGTCGGATTGGTGCTGTTGAGCAGATTACAGGCTCTACCATGGCTCCAGTTCATGGGAAACTTGAATTCCGTTGCAGTGACTTTGCTGAATGTGGTGTTGTGCGGTTGCGTGTTCGCCATATGTCTTGCAGTATCCGTGCTGTTCCGAAAGATCCCGTATATTAATCGTTTGTTCGCGTTGTAAGCATTATGAATTAGTCGAACCGATAAAGAAGAAATGAAAATGAACGGATTGAATATGCTAAAGAAAATTGAACCACGAATTGTGGTTCCGCTGGTTCTTGGCATGATGTTCGCTTTGGGAGATGAGGCTTCCAATCCTGAAGGTCATATCATGCAAATTAAAAGCGCGTTATGCGTGAAGGTGCTGCTTTTCTGTGTGCTTTTCTGTGTATTTTTTCGCTTCGCTGATTGGCTGATTGCCGAAGTGCAGGGAGCGAAGAGGGAAGACCAAGTAGAGCATTATGGCTTTTTCGAATATGGGTATGCGATAAAACCGTGGTTGAAGAACGCGGCGGTGATTGCCGTGTGCTGGCTTCCGTATGAATTTTGGTTGTTCCCTGGCGTGTATTGGTCGGATACCTCCAAACAGTTGCTCATTCATTATGGTGTGGAACGATTCACGGACCATCATCCTTTTGCTTTAACGTATTTGTTTGGTTGGTTCGCTGATTTTGGACAATGGGCTTTCCATAATTCCATTTATGGTTTGTATCTGCTGATTGTCGTGCAACTTATTGCAGCGCCGCTGCTTTTCTCTTGGATGCTTTTGTACACGAGGAAGATGGGCGTTCCGCAATGGTTGTGTCATGTGGAATTGGCATTTTTGGCATTGTTCCCGCTTTTTCCGGTGATGTTTTCTTCGTTAGCGAAGGATACGATTTCCGTTCTGTTTTTCATCCCTTTCTGCATATTGTTCGTTGACGGTATTCGCACCAAAGGTTCATCACTGTCTAAACCAGGAATCATTATTACATTATTGCTGTGTGGCTTACTGACGTGCCTGACGAAGAAAGCGGGCGTGTATGTGGTGGTGCCCTCATTGCTGCTGATGTTTCTGATTGTCGGATTGTCGAAAAAAGCGAAAGCTACCGCGTTTGCCATCGGCGCAGTAATTGCCATTGTCATGATGATCATCATTCCGAAAGCCGTTATGCCGGCGCTTGGCGTTGCCCCTAGTGGTAAGCAGGAAAGCATCCCGTTTGCCATTCAGCAGGTTGCCCATGACGTCAAATACAACAGTGAGGACATGACTCAGCAGGAGAAGAAACTGATTTCTGACTTCCTGACCATTGACTATAAAAAGATTCCCAAAGCTTACGACCCGCAGATCGCAGATCCGGTAAAAGGGACCAGTTTGAAAGACCCTGATCTGTTCAGCGATTTTATGAAGCTGTGGCTCAAGAAGACAGTGGAGCACCCGATCGGTCATTTGGAATCGTGGATGGGATTAGTTCGCGGCTGGTTCAGCTTTTCTAACAACGATGGTTCTCCAAGCGATATGGTGGTTTGCACTGAATCTGCATGGTATTACGATCCGATTTTAGAATATGTTCCGCAGTGGCCGTTGAAGGCAAGCAGAAGTGATACTGCACGTTCTGTATATGACATGGAACAGAGCGTGCCCGTATTGAATGCACTGTTTTCAAGGGCATTGTGGTCATCCATCCTGCCCTGCTTCATGCTGTACTTGGCTTTGCGTCCCGGCAAAGGCAAATGGAGTCGCGTGGCTTCGATGCTTCCGGTGGATATGTCGTTTGTGTATCTGTTGCTGGTACCAGTGTCCGGCATGGGTGGAGAGCCAACCCGATATGTGTTGCAACTGATTTGCATCGCGCCATTGTTCTTAGCGTTCATGAGTGAATCGATTGGTAAAACGAAAGAACCTCTGATTAAAACGATGGCATAAATAATACAGGGTAGTGCCCGAAAAGTTGCGCACTTTGGATCATGGCCGTCCATGGAGCGATGAT
>OGRU01002442.1_pt1 | contig 12071 bp, 15 predicted proteins | sample 1553541 | NCBI WGS metagenome assembly OGRU01 (sample SAMEA2580068, study PRJEB22360) | human gut metagenome | biome: human gut; feature: human-associated habitat; material: faeces | place: Denmark | collected 2008/2010
TTTTTGGTATAAATCAGCTTATCAAGCTCGTCCATTTCATCATCAAGAGCAATTGCCTTTTTGAGCTCCTTAAGCAAAAGTCTGAATGCGTAGTTGATTTCATCAGCCGTATTGTTTTCCAACCTCTGACCACACACATTCACAAGCTGAGGAAGAGTGAAAGAACAAGAAGCATCACATGTCTGACCATGCATCAGCAAGTAACGTGCATCCTGATAAGGGATGACTGTGTGGTCCTTGCCGTCATCGTTTCCTTTGGTCATATCATCATACAGTTTCTGAGATTCCTCAATAAGCTTTACAGCTCTCTCATAAAACTCAGACTGAACGATATTCAAAGGAAGAACGACGTTATGCTCAACATGCTGAGGCATCTGAGATTCAACCTGGAACAACCAACCACGATGACGAGTAAGCTGAGCAAGATTTACTCTCGATATGTTCTTAAACACACACTGAATAAGTACAGTTTCCTGAGGAGTGGGATTCAGTCTCTTGTCAACCGAACCGGTAATGAACTCCTTTACGATAGGAAGCTCCGGATTGTACTCAATATCCTGAAGCTGAATCCAAGTCTGCTTAAGCATATCCCACATTACTTTTGCAGGATGCTTTGTGTAGCCGATAATCTCTACACCAATTCCTTTGTAGCCATTCTGAACACCATTCATTTATTTGGCCTCCTTCTCAATTAGTTTGTTGATTTCGTTTGTGTATTTCTCAAGGCGTTCTTTAGATTCGAAGTAAATCTCACCAATACAATCAGAAGAATTACCAAGAGCCTTTTCATTCAAGCACCACTGATATACACTGTAGGCATCTGCCAACTTAAGAATATTATATACTATCGGCTCAGGTTTGTACACCTCTCCGAGATAATTTTTCCAATGTTCTTTGTAGTAGTCCTGCTCAATTCTATCGAGTATTTGCTGCATCTCAGGATAATTTGCTTTGACATCATGAGGAATGTCAGATGTACGACTTTCACATGTATCATGCAATGCTGCAAGAATCAGAACTTGTCGTTCCTGCTCATGAGTAAGATTAAGCTGTGCCATAATCTTAAGACAAAACAGAGAAACAAAACATGTATGTTCTGCAACACTCTCATCCTGAAGTCTACTACGATGATTGTACCTGATAATCTTCTTGAGCGGGTACTCACTCATTATAGATTCTTTACTCAACAATTCCAGCATAAGCAAGTCCCTCATTCTTCTCAATCAACTCAGGCAACTTATCAAGGTCCTCAAACTTTGTGATTGTGATGTTACCGGACTGAGCAAGCATCAGATTGAACTGACCATTCGGACCAAGTGTCTCACAATAATACACAATGATGATGGGCTTAAAAGTTTCAGGGTCTTCCATACCAGCATTATAGCCATTGGCAAAACCGGCTTCCCAAATGGTACCCATGTCCTTGCCATCAGTAATTGCGAAGATAATGTCACAAGACTTGATGTGCTCAACATTTGCTGAGAAGATTTTCTCACGAATTACCGGGTCAGTAATAGGTGACAGCGAACTGTTCTCCTTCGGACTCCATACATTGAATCCAAGCTCTCTCAAACGTCCCTTTACACGTTCCTCACGTTCTGCCTGGTCAGGATTGAACCAAGGGCTTGCAAAGTACACTTTCATATTTTTAATATCGTTCATGGCGATTTCTCCTTTTCTAAAAATGTAGGGAGGGAGTTTAGCCCCTCCCCTTTATGTGAATACTTCCCTTATAAAGTTTCAAGACGGTCAGATACGACACCAAGCTTTTGCTGAATTGCATTGGCCAGGTCATCACCATCAAATCCGGAAAACATTGCAATGTTCATAAGTACCACAAAACAATCAGCTAATTCCTCAAGCTTTGCATTCTTATCGTACTTATCATTGCGATGTGATTTCCACCTTTTATCAGCGTCCAACACCTCACCAATCTCGGACATAAGCTGCTGAATATGATATGATGCTAAACCAACATCATCCACAGGAACAGTAACCGTATGCTCATCCTTGTATCTATCATAAACACCTTTATGAATGAGCTTATCTTGAGTTATGAGTTGAGTGTTGAACAACTGCTGCAAAGTTATTGCATTAGTCGTCTTCCCATTCATCCTCGTCTTCCTCCTCTTCGCCCCAGTCTTCCTGAGCAGCATCCCATTCCTCAAGCTGATTGATGTAATACTTAGCAGGTTTCTTCGGAGCTACCTTGATGTCGCGTTCCTTACAGAGGTTGTACAACTCTTTGGCAGACATTTCAGAGTAATCGACTGCATCGTCTTCCTCCTCTTCGCCCCAATCCTCGTTGTCGTAATCATCCTCATCGTCATCATCTTCCGGCTCAGGCTTACGAGTGTTCTTCTTGCCAGTAGACTTCGGAGCGCGTTTCTTAGGTGCCTCATCCTCGTCTTCATCGTCATCCTCAGTTGCATCACAAGGGAATGCCTTATCAAGCATCTTAAGGATAGACTTCTCAGAGTAAGCTTTCGCCTTCTCATTTCTGAACTTAACCTTGTCCATAGGAACAACAGAGAATGTCTTATTCTGCTGCTTACCGGAAACACTAATCACATAGTCACGGTCAGTGATTGTGCCGTAGTTCTCATACATTGCCATCAATGCAGGAATCGGGCTACAGTTATTCACAGGGAACATGAACAGCTGGACTTCCTTGGTCTCATAATTCCATACAGACCAGATATACTGAGAACGAGTACGAAGACTGTCATCATCACAATAAGGACAATCCTTTCCGAAAAGCTCCTGACAAGGAACATTGATTCCGGCCTCAAAGCTATCATGGAATGTAACTTCCATTCCGTCATCCATATCAGTCAAGAAACGAACTCTGATTTTCTGACCTTCTCTGAAGTAGATGAACTTACCTTTGTTCTGACCGGACTTCTTTACATCCTGCTTAATTTTATCGACTAAACCCATTATGGTTTCCTCCTTGTTTTTGATTCATAGATTTCCATAGTTTTCTTAAACATTTTATCGAACAACTCTTGGGTCATATCACCTGGGTCCTTTATTCCTTTGAGATACTTGAATCTCGTTACTTCGAAATGTTGCTCAAGGAATTTGGTACCTTTGCGACCACACTCATCATTGTCCAATGCACTTATCACTTTCGTGATTCCTTTGTCTTTCAGCTTTTGAATTTGCTGAGGTGACATTTTCCAACCCAAAATAGCAACCACATTGTCTTCACCAAATTGCACAAACTTCAATCGGTCCATGTAACCCTCAACCACAAACACATAGTCTTTAGTTCCATAATCACCTACAAGAGTTGTTGCTCGACTGAATCCTTCGTTGTACAGATATTTGCGTCGTTCTTCAACTGACTTAATCATCGTACGACATACCCAACCTTTGAACTTTCCATTGTCAAGCATCGGGAATATGATTCCATAGCTCTTATTATATGTAACCTTAGCTTTGCATTTATGTAGGGTACCTGGTTTGAATCCTCTCTTGGTCATGTACTCTCTGGCAGCCACCACCTCAGGTTCATCAGAATCCCTCCAGTTGACTTTTCTTAATCCGTGGTAGTAATCATAGGCTTCATTATATAAATCCCTCTGAAGTGGCTTCTGTTTAATCAGAGACCTATCCAGTTTTATACCACTACACTTATCGGATTTCAGAATACGAAGATATTTTTGATAAGCTTGCAAGTCATTCAGCCCGTTGTACTTGGACTCCATAAGCTTTACAAACTTCTTTGCATCACCTGTCAATCCACATCCAAAGCAAAACCAAGAACCATCTTCAAAATTCACAATCATGCTTGGGTTTACATCGTCATGAAAAGGACAAACGATTTTCTGACTTAATGATGCAACATCAGGTATTAGATTATAATACCACAAAACCTTTGCTAATGCTTCACCACTTTTGTTCTCCATCGTCATGCCCTCGTTTCACACCAACAGTGAAATAGGGTTTCTGACGTTTTACAGTGTAGCAACCTTTAACCTGTTCTGCGGTTATCTTCCCAATCTCCTCAAGTCTATCAAGCTCCTGAGTATCAACTGTTTGTGACACATTCAGAAATGACTTAAAGATTTTAGGGCCCACATCACATTCTTTAAGGTAAGCAATCAATGCGTCCATGTCAGTGATTTCGTACTTCTTAATTATTACCTGCTTAGCAAGCTGTTTTCCTAAAGCTTTTGCAAGCTTATCAGGGTCGAACTCAACACTTGACTTTTGAATACGATTGACCACCAAGTCGCTTTCGACTAAATCATCATACGAAAATGTAAGTGACTTATCGATGCCTTCACACTCAAAATAGTCCTCCATATCACTGCTGAATTGTGCTTTCAATTCATTGAACTGTGATTGCACCTGCTTAAATCTCGATTGTCTCTCAAAGAACTTACGAACAGATTGTCTACACTCAGTCGAACTAAGTTTAGCTTTTCTGTTCCTCTTTGCCATTCTCATCCACCAATCCTTTCAAAAGCTTATAAATTCCACGAGGCCAACACTTACCGGTACGTACCCACAAAATATCATCAAAAGATACAATGTACTCAGCACCATAATCAGTCTCAAGTTTAAGCTTACGATTCTTAGTAGATTTACGAGCGACCTTGGCAGATTTTACCTTGCCATTTGAAAGACGGAAAGCAACCAAAGTACCGATTTCAATGTTCTCAATATACGGCATCTTCTGAGCCATATCCACATCGACGTTGGCGGATTCTTTCTCAACTTTATCTTCCACCTCTACGACATTTTCCTGATTGTCAACCTTACATTCGTCTTTAGCACTTTCAGATTCGTTGGTATTCTCAACCACTTCCGCTCCTAAGATTGCATCAATCAATTGGTCCTTGGTCATATCCCATCTACCGGAGATGTTCAATTCCTTGGCAAGCTCTCTGGGCTCTTTACAGGTTTTCTTCTGTAGATTTTCTCTTGACATACCTATGTCCTCCTTTGTTAATTTGGTAGCTGCATACTACCGACCAGCCTTTCGGCTGGTTTCGTCGTAATTCTCAACGACTCATTAGGGTAGCTTATTCAAACTCATACTCAACCTTAAGGCTAAGCAATTCAACCTCTTCAGCACAAATCACATTTCCCTTAGGTCTCCAAATTTTAATACCACCAATCACATACACATATTCATCGTCATTTACAGGATTCACAATGAATACAAATTCGTGAGCCTTCACGTTATCGAGTGTGGTTTCGAAAAGTACACACTCACCAGTTTCCTTGAGCACAAACTCCATTTTAATTTTCATTTGAGTAACCTCCATTTGATTTTATGATTTCATTATATCATGTTTATTAGAACTTGTACACCCTTAATTTATCGAACTTTCCATGCATTATACACACATTTCTGTGAGCAGTCCCATGTGTCATAAATAACACCATCAACACAACATGTAAGATGCCCGGCCATATTTAAGATGTATCGTCCTTTTGGATATGCTTGGCAGAATCTTTCGCCATTCATTCGAGGTTCACCTTTAACTGCAGGAAAGCTGAGTTTTATGTAACCATGCTTCTGCATATATGCTGCAATGTTCTTTCTGTCGTTGAAGTAATCGCAATGCGTTTCCTTCTTCAAACGATTAAGTTCTCTTTGAACTTCCATGTAATCACGATTTTCTGCACCTGCAATTGCTCGTTTTACACAATCACCAACTCTCTTTCCTTTTGGATGTAGATTTAAGAATCTGTACATTTGTTGTCCTCCTGAACACTTTAGTATTTTCGGCTAATCATTTAACCTGTATATATTATACCACATTATTTTTGATTTGTAAACCCCTTTTTGAAAAGTTTTTGAAAAAGTTTCAGGGCGGCCAGAACTGTCTCCTGACCACCCCTACGCTCATCAATCAAAAATTCAACTTACATTCCAACTTGCTTGAACACGAAGCCGATAACAATACCGACAATTGCTGTTACGATATACCCAACCACTTTTCTCCACATTTCTCCATCTCGCTCTTCTAACTTCTCGAGTTTTTCTCCTTGTGATTTCTGGGTTTCAGCCATTTGCTTTACACTAAGTGCAAGCTCTTTGACTGAGATAGCAATATCTGTAAATTGCTCAGTTCGTTCCTCCAGAAGTTCGATTCGCTTATTTTGGCGATTATGTTCTTCTTCCATTCTCCTACGGAACTCTTCGTGCTCAACTCTAGTGATTGGACTATCCATAACATTGTCCTCCTATTAGTTTCTTACTGAGCAAGTTCACCAAGGTCCAGAGCTTCAAGCACAGCCTTAACCTTAGGCTGAATGATAGCAGGTACCTGGTCAAACGTCTTGACACCCTTAATAATAAGAGTAGCATAAACCTCTGCCATTGTCTGTTCCTCCTTTCTTAAAAGTAGTCTTAATATGAAAAGCTTGATTCTACACAGCATTTTCATCACGCATCCTGAGCCAGAATCTTTTCGACATCGGCTCTAATTACTGAAGGCACATCATCAATCGTATAAGGCTTTCCAGTCTTGGGATTGATAGTTCCTTTTCTGATTAAGTCAGCATATACGTATGCCATAGCAATTTACCTCCTTATGAAGTTGCAACAAGCATTTCAAACACCTCGGTAAGACCTACTTGTGTCTGCGTAAGCTCTGTAGTCAATGCATCATATTTGCTCTGCTGAACGTAAATATATTCAAGCAAGGAGTAACGTTCAACATCACAAATCCATACCGTTCTCATTGTACCAGACTGCTCGTCTTCTTTTTGTGTTTCAACACATTTAGTAATAACATCTACACCACTTTTATAGATTTCGATGTCATTCGGCTTGTGGTCATATTCCACATCAACAAATTTCTGCATGAATCACACCTCCTTATGCTTTACCAAAAATCTGTCATGATAATCTTGAACATGGTCCTCAATAATGTCAAAGTATCTTATCTTCAACCAACCAGAATGACTATGTTTAAGCCAACCTTTAAGACTGTTGAATGAGAAGTACAAATGACGATTCAGCTCCATGTCATTATTTATTCTCCATCTAATCTTAGAACTTGTTTTCTTAATTGAATGAGCGATAGACTTTCTTAGTCTTATTGAATCGTGCCTAAACACATATCCAACAAAATCAATTCCTCTATCTTCAACTCTGAATAATGACCAAGAATCTTTAACCTTCAAATCATGCTCATCTGCAAGATATTTTGTAATCTCTTTAATGAGATTCTGAAGTTCTTCTTTCGAGCTTGAGAGAAATACCATATCATCCATATACCTAAAGTAATGTTTGATGTGATAGACCTCTTTCACTCTGTGGTCAAAATCACTCAAGTATATGTTACCACTGTATTGACTTATATAGTTGCCAATTGGAACACCTGTATCTGGATTGCTGTCGAGAATCTCATCAAGCAACCAAAGCAAGTCGTTATCCTTAAATAGCCGCCTATACTTAAGTTTTAGCTTTTCGATATTTACGTTTGGATAGTACTTTGAAATATCAATCTTCAAACACCATACAGTATTTTCTGGGTCTGTTTTCAAAGCTCTTACCATTTTACGTCTTGCTCTTTCTACGCCTCTGCCAGGTAATGCACTGTAAGTATCATCTGTAAGAGTTCGCATTAAGTATGGCTCAATTACCTGAATTATTGCCCATTGACAAATTCTATCAGGAAAGTACGGAAGCTTATATATCTTCCTGATTTTCTTGCCTTCCTTCTTCTCAAAGACTTCGTACTTAGACGTGTGATATGTCTTATGAATCAACATATCTTGTAATCTATACAAATACTCATCTTCATTTTCGTCAATGAGTTTTACCTCAGTATAAAATGATTTACCTCTACGAGCTTGCTTATGTGCCAATCTTAGATTCTCAATATCGTAAATCTTTTCATACAGATTTCCAATTCTCTTCATTTGTCATCTAACAGTTCCTTCCTTGTGTAATTCATTCGCCAACCTTTCGCTTCGTGACAGCAAGCTGTGAAACTACTAAGACAGCCTTTAGCTATTGTTTTGCCCACTCTCAGAGACCACCTTTTCTTTGTGCATCAATATAAGAGTCAAGCACGGATGCTTCGCAATCAGACTTGATATATACACTAAAAGCCGTGAACCGATGTTAGCATTAGCATTAGAGGTGTCATTATTCAAATTCCAATAGAACGTGCTGACTTTGCCTGCATTATTCCAATTGCCACCGAATTTAGCAACTTGACGTTAAATAACGTATTTGCTATTTTATCGACTCAACGTTGCGAAGCCACCCTACTTTATATATTTTAAGAAGAAACTTTTTTTCGACAAAGCCGCGAACCGAAGGGAGCATAAGCACTAGAGGCGTCATTATTCAAACGCCAATAGAACGCGCCGACTTCGCCCGCATTATTCCAATAGCCACCGAAGGAAGCAACCCTCGTGCCAGAATTGGTCCACAAAGCATCACAGAAGTATGTTGTCTCAGAGCCACCAACAATCGAAGGCAAGAACGGTGCATCATTTGTAGCCTGCATCTCTTTGATGTAACTACCACTTGCACCAGAAGGCACAGTACCTGCAGTTATCTCATAGCTTGTACCAACATCATCATATTTGCTCGGGTCTTCAGTAATCTTACATACATAATCAACGATAGTAAGACCATCAACAAACTCCCAAACGTTTCCATAGAAGTTCTCAACACCAAGAAACTTCATTCCGTTAGAACCGCCTGTATCACCCCAACAGAACGGCTTAGCATTCATCGTACCAGTGTTAATAGCTGCCGTGTTTCCGGATGCAGAATGACCTCTACCAATCGCAGTCTGAGAATCTCTTGTACCGTAAAGCAGAAGATACATACACTGCCAAAGTCTAAGCAGATAATAATCATTCTGACTATATTCGCCACCTCTTGCTTTTGCATATCCTCTGAATGTAGCTCTTGTGCTATTTACAGCCGGTGCCACACCGGAAACACTACGCATTGCACCACCAGAAACACTAGCCTCATAAGCTCCACGATAAGCTACATCCTGGTCACCAATAAAACTCTTATATCCATCAAGCTCAACCTCAGAAATGTAGAGTGTAGCTGTAGAATCTGCATTCTTAACAAGCTTAAACCACATTCTTTCAGCTTCAATCATTACGTCACCATCAGCACCAGTAAGAATAGGAGCTGTGCTGCCTTCGGCTCTCTGATTATAATTGTCTTTGTTCAGATAATATTCAGGAGCGGTTGCACCAGGCTTAATCAGACAAGGCTTAAACTTATCAAGGATTCTCTTACCAAGCCAACTGTTCATCGTACTTACAGATGCGGCAGTAAAACCTGCACAATCTTCAAGATACTCGTAAGATGAAGGAATACCGTCACCACCGTTATCGAACTTGATACCATACAAGAATCCCATCTCAAAGTTGAATGTAAATGCTCTGCTTCCACCAGCAACTGCTGTAAACTGCTCAGTAGAAAGAGCTCCGTTTTTATAACCGGTAACAGCGGTTGCAGTAACGACATACGTATTAGTTGCCTTTGCTTCAAACATTACTGTCTTTGCTTCAGTAATATTCATTGTTGTCTGTTCAGATGTATTTACGTTTTTGAGAGTGACAGTCGTACTTGTAAATCTCTTTGTATCGTCAATGTTAATTGTAACACTCACTTTTTCAAGCGCGTTTGGAATTGCATCAGCTTTATTTGCAGCATTCAAACTCTCATTGTATACACCAATATTTGAGTATGGGAATGCCGTGAAATAGTACTTTGTTCCTTTTGTCAAACCGTTTACCTGGAAATACTCACTTTCATATTTACCAAGAACGGTATTATCAACAACAAGTGTTCCGTCATTGATGTCCTGCGGATAACCATCAGTTGACATTCTAATAAGAACACCTTTTGTTACTGCAGCAAGCGCACCGCCTGCACTATAGTATGAATCTTCAGGCTCAAGAAACATAAGCCCAATAGTTGTTTCATTCAGAGCAACTGCTTCAAACTTTCTCATATTGTTAGGCTGAACACCAACCTTAGACACAACTTGGTCTACAGCCCATTTTGCTTCAGGAAAGCCCATTATATTACCTCCTTCTTTTCTTCAATCTGCATACCATCAACACTAAACACAATCTTCTTCTGACGAATCTTAACATCATTAGTGTTGAACCACTGCTGAATGATAGTGTATGCATCAACGAAATTCGTTACAAGCTTTTCACCATTTTCAAGAATCTGTGTGATTGTCTTGCCATCAGGTGAAAATGTAGTGGTGCATTCAAAATACCCATCAGTCTTCTCATCAAGTGCTGTAATCTGACTCTGAAGCTGAGTGGCAATATCACCACTTAACTGACCTTGAATTGTCTCAAACCATGTATTGAACCGCTCTTGCCAAGATGTCGTATATTCATTATACCACTCATCAAACTGATTTTCTCTAGATGTAATCCAATTTACATACGCAACTTTCTGTTCATCAGTCCAATCAACATACGCTTTTTCATAAATAGCTTTGAACTCTTCGAAGTATGCTTCAAACTGATTGAACAATGTTGTTGTATCAAGCTGGTCAACTACACCTGTTACCCAACCACAGACATTCTGATTCATACGAGTATCAGTAATTTGCGCTTGAGTAATCTTAATCGAGCTGGCAGGAACATCAATAGTAGCAAGCTGTAATTCATAATAGTCTGCATTTCTTGTCAAAGCAGGAGCTGAAGGGCTCGTTGCCGGAGTTCCCTTTTTAACTGCAACCCACATGTTTCTTTCAGAAAATCCAAGTCTCAAAACAACCGAATCAACTCTATTCAAAACACCATCAGCAACATCAATCGCCAACGAAATGCTTTCTGTGTTTTCGTACCAATAACCGTTAATCCAACCTTGACCACCAAGAACATTTACAGCCATTCCCTGCAAATCCTGCTCAACAACCTGAAGTTTGTCAGACTTACTAGCATATATGCCATTGCCTATAAAACTTGCAAAGTATGCAGCGAATTGACTTGCGAGATAAACTCTATCATATTCCTCACCAACAAGGTTAGCATCAAAGAATCCACATCTTTCCACTTGTTCTCACCTCCTTATGAAATTTGTCTCTTTACTTTCTGCATTATTGTTGGATATGAATACCCAAACGTAAGAACTAATGCATACTCATCATCGAAGTCCTCTTCTACTTCAGTAATTCTTGCAGACACAACCACATTGAGCTGCCTATCTCTTACTGTAACCTTGTCACCTTTTTGATAGTCTTTACCGAACTCATATTGAATATCACCAAAAACACGAATCTGTGCTTCAAACGTTTCGGTTACCTCACATTCAGAAAGCTTATCGTCTCCTCTGTTTATGAGGGCTGCCTTATACTCATCCGGTGTGAGTGAAGTAGTAGTACCATCTTCATTTACCGTTTCTGATTGCAAATCTCTTGCGTCAACATAAAGTTCTTTTCTATCAAAACCTTCAAGTTCATTATTGCCAGATATTTGAGATACTCTCGATGTACCGTCACCTTCTCCTTGAACAAATGCAACATTCTTTTCATCCTGATTGTTCGTGTAGTAAGAACTCGAAAGAATATCTTCAAGGTCTGTACTAAACTCAACAGGGTCAACTTCACTTTGCTCAATTGTCCTATCGACTCCAGCAACAACCTCAAAAATAAGTTTCTTTTCCTTCGGTCTAAATAACACATTAAAACCAAGGTCTTTACTACTTGCGATTGTAGTCAATGTATCGTAAACCTCTCCACCTGTCTTCTGAACTGACATCTTGCCACCAAGCTGCTTATCTTCAGCACACTCTAAATAAGGAATCTTCCTGCTTGTATTTGTTGGGTTGATACAATTCTGATTTACAATATCGTACATAGCTGTTGATGCATATTTATTTGAGACATTGTATGTACCCCAAATAATACGAGTCGTTAAAAACATCTCAAGCGTTCTGCCTTTGACATTGAACGTTTTTGTTCCTTTATCATCAATGGCAGACTTTACAATCTCAACAACAGCTGCATTATCACCACCACACCAAAGAATGTTTCCTTTCTTAAAATGCTCAGAATTTTCTTCAGTGATTGGTGCCCAAAGTTCAAAGCTTG
>OGRU01002449.1_pt1 | contig 12042 bp, 19 predicted proteins | sample 1553541 | NCBI WGS metagenome assembly OGRU01 (sample SAMEA2580068, study PRJEB22360) | human gut metagenome | biome: human gut; feature: human-associated habitat; material: faeces | place: Denmark | collected 2008/2010
ACAAAATGAAAGTCGAAATTTATTTATTTTCTTCGTACCACAAATCAGAAATTGCATGAGTTAATTCTATTTGCAACATCCATGTCGTATTTGCTCCAAAATCACAGCTGTAAATTTCTCTGATTCCACCCAAATCTGTCTCAGGATCAAAAAATCCAGTTTCTTCTACTTTAAGAAATTCACCATACAATTTTACTAATTCTTCTTTTGATTTTGTTTTAAAAATATTAACGTGTCCCATATATCATACCTCCATTTTAATAAATTCAGTCTTTCAATTCCATTATATATACTCCAAAACATCCAGTTTTCCACATCTAATCATCCTCCTCGTTATAATCCCATCCGAATATTTCCGCAACTTCTTCTCTTATATCTTCATCAGCCCTCATAGCACTGCAGCAATTACAAACTCGAATTGTTTTCTGTACTCTTTTCCCTAATATCTTGCCATAATAAGTATATTTTGAATTAGGTGACTTAATTTCACTTGCTCCGCATAACCAACAATGTGTCATATTATCACTCCATTTTTGATACTGAATTACAAATTTTCTGATTAAGTTTCTGATATATTTTCACTGATTCATCCAATGCTTTAATTATAGATGTTTCACATGTTAATTTTTCTGCTTTGTAAGCATTATCAATTAAGCAAATCAATCCATTTGATAAAATACTTATTTCTTCTTGTGTGAGTTCCAATTTAATTTTTTTCGCCTCTGTTCTTTTTACATAAAACTTATGATCAAATCCCCATTGTGAATATAATACTTTTAATGTCTGATCATAAGTTCCACCAATAACACATCCATCTTCGTAACAAAATCCTTTACTATCATCAAAATAAATATATTCATCTTCTTCTAATCCATCAGAAAATAATTTATCTGTATTTCCTAATTGGACAGAATTAAGACCTACTTGTAAAGTAACTTCTCTATATTCATTTGTTGGATAAAATTCCATATATTTCACCTTTCTCAATCTGAAATCATCATTTCATCAAAGTCCTAAAATCATCAATGTGAATGCTATTATCAGCATTATAAATGATAAGCAGAATAGACATCCTCTAGTCATACGCTGTTTTCTTTCATCTTTTGGTAAACAAAGCCCTATATAAAAAATTACAAAACTGATTATCGCACTTGAAATACTTCTCATAATTTCCTCCAATTCTTCTTTTATATTATAATTTGTTAATTTCTTCTGCAATTTTCTTCAATACATTACCGCCTTCTATTTTCTCAATGCTATCTCCATTTTCCCAGATTGTTAAAATTGGGTAATCATTATATTGTGGATCAAAATAAGTTTTGTCACACATTTTCTTTCTTATCATGTTAATATCTTCTGATATGCAAGCAACGCGCCCTGTGTTGTATTCTTCTAATACATATATTTTCATTTAATTTCCACCTCTCAATCACACAGATGATTAATTCTCTCGTTATAACATTCATCTTTGATATGTAATGCATAATATAAACAGGTCTGAATATTTCCTATTTCTTCCATTGTCAAATCATATTTTTTCGCATATTGTTTTTCTTTAGTAAAAATTCCACCACATAAAAATTCTTCATCATTTAATATTGCTTTAATAACAGGCATTAATGTATTCGTCTTCATAATATTTTTCCTCACTTTCTGTCAGTAAATCATCGTTTCATTTACTTTAATATAATTAACTCTGCTTCTTCGACATATTTCTTTGCCACATTATATCCATTTCTATTAAGTTCACCTTCAATGCTAAACCAAAGTGAATCTAAAAAATTTGGAATAGATGCAAAATCTTTGTTTGGATATTTTTCTCTATATCGTTTATACGCCGTTTTATATAATTCATCTACTAAATCACGCTTCATTATATTTCCTCCTTTCACGCTAAGAAATCATCGTCTCATTAGTTTTCTTTTATCCAATTCTCAATATATTTGACTGCATTTTCTTCTGTAAATGTTCCATGACTATGACCATCTGTATAACACTCTTCCTCAAAAATGCACTCAGCAACAATAGAATCGAGTTCATGTGCATTTTCTCTTGTAGTGTTATATTTTTTTAACATATCATAGATATTCTTCTCTTCATCTGATAGTTTTCCATCCATATCCATATCATTGTCAAAAACCGAATATAATTTTACGAAATTTTTTAATTTTTCTACATGCACATCTGTAACATTCTCATCTTCTCTTTGTAAATAAAAAATAACAGAAAAAACTGTATAAAGCTGTGCTTTTCTTTTTACAAATTTTAGAATTTCATCATCCTCAATGAATTTTCTCAATTCAATAATTGCATCGCAAATATGCTGTTTATCATTTTCAGCATCTGTATAACCGGTTTGTAAGTCTTCGTATGCCTGATTTAAGGGTTTTTGATCCGTTTGATCAATAATGCCCTGACGATATAACAGAATTAATGTTCCACAAAATTCTACATCTTTCATTCTTTTTATATCAGTATTATTAAACAAATGCTTTTCTTCCCAAATTTCATTTTCCGATAAATCTCTCGCCAGTGCAGCAAAGTCACCGGAAATACTATTACGCTTTTCTTGATCATTTAAATTGAAGTCTGTTAAATTTAGCCTTCTAAACACCTGTACAATTTCCTCTTTAGTTGATTCCTGACTTATTTCAATAATCATTAACCTATAATTCCAAAATGCTGTTTTAACCTCTGGATCTAAATCTTTAAAAAATTTATTACCATATTTTTCCTTAATTTCTTCATCTAATAAATACTGTGATTTTAATTTGTAGTCATTATCTATAAAAGAAGAAATAGCCTTAATTCTTTGTTGTCCATCTACAATATGTGTCACCGACTCTCCTGTTTCTGGATCTGTCTCTGCTTTCCAAAAAAATACTTCTGGAATTACCAACTTAAGCAGAATAGTTTCTATTAGTCTTATCTTGTCTTTCTCTCCCCATACCGATCTTCTCTGATATGATTCATCTACAATTAAACTTCCGCTTGAGAACATTGTATTAATTTCTTTTATACTTTTATGATTGTCAGAAAAAGAAAACATTTTAACCCTCCAAATTTTTTTTCGTCTTTTCAATTCCTATAATTTGATACTCTTCCAAATCCTCCCACGATCTATAAATCCTATATGTAATTGGATGCACAATCATTAGTTCATCTTGTAACAATTTGTTAATAGGAGCTACAACAGAAAGCCATTCTGTTCTAATTGGTGGTATTTCCATTAGAACTTTATCATTAATATATCCACGGAATATGGAAGCTGTTAATTGTTGGTAAAATCTTTTGTATTGTATCTTTTCCGTTTGTCTCATTTTGTTCCAATAATATTGGTATAAACTTTCTGAAATAATGGCAATGTCTATATCTGAAGACTTTTGTGTATCATCTCCATCATGGAATGGTGTTAAAATTTTATTGGGTGATAGACTAAAACCTGTTTTAGCACTTCCTACAAGTTGCAAACTATGAAAGCTAATGTGAAAATGCTCGGAAACGATTTCCTTAAATCTATCTAATACATCTATCACTTCATCGCCAGGCACCTCTAAGTAATCCGAGAAGTACCAATATTTTGATTTCACAATATATTTAATATAGAAATCACGTGTATCTAATGATAACAAATCCGCTTTTATCATTTCCGCATCTATCATTTTTATTCCCACCTTAATCCATATGTTCTTCAATCCATCCCTGCAATTCCATGGCAATTCCATTTGCCAATAAATATGGGACTCCATTTCCAACCATTTTAAACTTTGCTGATAAAGACAGCGTTGGTAATACTTCAAACCAAACTGGCAATGATTGTATTGACAATGCTTCTGCTATGCTTATCCTTCTTGGTTGATATGGGTGTAAATGTACTTCATTATTGCCATATGCTGCAGTTGGAGAATATCTCCATCTATGTAATCGCTTAAATGATTTTTTAGAAGTATCTCCCTCGGCTATACTAACAAATTTATTATTTGCAACCGTGTTAAAATAATCCCTTGAATTCGCATGGTTTTCTACATTATTCTGCCTAAACCAATATTCTACTGTCAATTCTGGAATTATATCTTGTGGCTCATTTCTCACGATTCCAATTTGAAATGGCTCAACGGTTGGCCAATTGCACATCTTTATCCGATCCATCTCATATGTTTTGTTAGTTCCAATTGTGTATCTGAGATTCTTTCCGAATCTTCTCCGGTTAAATCCCACTAATATTAATCTGTCTCTGAACTGTGGTACCCCGTATTCCAAAGCATTTTCTATTGAATCAAATAATGAATATCCAGCTCGATACAGCCTCTTTTTCATCTGTTCATAAAATATTTTATGCTTTTTTGTCTGATATAAACCTTTTACGTTTTCTAGCACAAAAAAATCCGGTTGACGTTTAACAATTAGTTTCACATACTTTTCTGTTAATTTACCATTTTCCCCTGTACTTCCCGCATTTTTACCCGCAGTTGAAAAATCTGGACATGGAGGGCCACCAATAAACCCTATAATCCTATCTTTATTTCTTACATCATAATCTGGAAAACGTTGATTCCAAACCCTATCATCCAAGAATTCTTCTATACTGCCTTCATAATATCCATATTGGGGACGGTGTGGTCTATTTCTTCTAGCATACTGATATGCTTGTATAAAACTATGGTTATATTCATTAACAAACGCTATATCAAACCCAGCTTCCTCGAATCCCAAATCCATAAATCCAAGTCCAGAGAAGAAAGAAAAAACCTCAATCGCCATTTCAATCTCCTGAATTAAATTCTACCAGCTTTTCCCAGTCAATACTTCCATCTTCTCTGCAGAAGCTATTGGAAAATTCTCTAACCAGTCTATTGGCTGCTCTGTTATAACTTTCTTTATAATCAGCCACATATTTCTCAGGCATAGTTCCCATGTATCCGATAATCTTTATGTAAAAGTCCTCGTCTCCCGTTAATTCTGCCCAGAATCGTTTTCCTGCCAATTCCTGATACATTTTTGGCTTTCCTCTTCCAGATTCCTTCTTTTTCCCATAACAATATCCAATATACGCTTCGTACCTTGCTTTTGCTTGCTGTGCCAATTTAGAAGCAGCTGTAAAATTCTGCTCCTGCCTTTTTTTACTATCCGCATTGAATACAGATGGCCCACTTTTAACAGCTATCGCAGAGATTGTATTTGTCTCATTATTCTGAATCATAATATCAATACCTTCTGCCAGAGCCTTATTTCCGCCACTTGCAGCAATTGCAATCGGCTCAAAAAAGCAATTGCCAAAAATGGTTTCTTCACTGGAACTTACAAAGGCTGTAAGTACTGAATCCACAATTTCAGTTGCACTCTGCATGGCTTTTGCACGATATAAATACGGATTTTTGCGTTTCATTACCTTTTGAATATTTAATCCATCAATCTTTTCAATTAACGTTCCGTAAAATGTTTCCAATGCAGATGCGATTGCCTGAACCACCGCCTGTTCATCATATGAATTATTTAACGGCATATAAACTTCCTCCCAATTCTATTGCATTTCTAATCTTATTATGTACATTTGTGCCTCTAAAACGTTTTGTTTGAACAACAGCAGTATTATTAGCTACAGAAAGTACAGTTTTCCCAATGGCCTCAGCTAATCCTACCGGAACTGCATTCCCAATTTGGCGGTATTTTGCAGCTGTTGTTCCAGTAAATACCCAATCATCTGGAAATTGCTGAATCCTTGCATATTCTTTTACACTTAACGGTCTATTCTGTGTCGGATGACACATCATAGTCGCCTTCTGAACCGGAGAAGTAACTACTGTTGGCGAAGGCTGATCATACGATAATCTTCTATAAAATCCGACTTTTCCTCCCCCTGATTTATATGCGCCACCCATTGCAATTGGAATAATATCCTCTGGCAAATCTCTCCAGTTTCCACCTTCCGGAACCATTGTCAAGAATTTCAATCTTTCTTCACTTAATGTTGCACATTCTCCATGATCAAATTCCAAATCTTTTATCACGCTTCTAACAGTTTGCCATTGATATTTCTTATCCTGGTGCATCTGAAAATGTGTTGGGATTGGTAAAAATACATCTTCATCATCACGGCTTCCAATCAATACAAATCTCTCTCTAAACTGCGGAACACCATAATTTACGGCATCAAGCACACCATATACTGTTTTATATCCTAATTTGTCAAATTCAGATAAAATTACATCAAGCACTGTACCCAACTTTTGTTCAGGGTCATTTTCATCTCTTTCAGATAAAGGTACATATTTTAATGGTGATGACATAATCCCTTTTACATTTTCCATTACAAAAAATCGAGGACGTATGTAATCTATCATACGGATAAAATCCATAAATAAACTTCCTCTTGGATCATTTATCCCTAATCTTTTTCCTGCAGTTGAAAAAGGCTGGCATGGCGGTCCCCCACAAATCAAAAATGGTTCTCCCACTGCTAAGCCTGTCATATCTAACAGTTGTTGTGGCTGTATTTCTCTAATATCTCCACCCAAAACCTTATGTCCATTAGCTTTCATAGTTTTCACGCATGCTGCATCAAAATCTTGTCCAATCACTACATTTAAACCTGCTTTTCCAAGTCCAATATCTAATCCCATTGCCCCGGAAAACAGCGAAATAACATCTCTATTAGCAGCATATCTACTATAATCATTCTGTTTTATATTTTTATGCATTAAACTTTCTCTCCGTTTTTTAATACGAACTGTCTTTCAAAAGAACTGTTTACCGCATCTGCTATATCTTCTAGCTCAGCTATGGTAAAACTCTCTCTTTTCATTTTCCCATTAAAATTCTGTGGTGTTGTCCCTATTCGTCGTGCAAGCTCAGCTACACTGATATCCGACCTCACACATAACACCTTGATTTGTTCAGAAATCGTCATTTCGGGTACCTCGTCATTTAATCAACTCTTACTTTACTAGTATAAAGCATAACGTTTATATCGTCAATCAAATAATTCATACTATACGGTCATTGGTTCTTGTATCTTTTTACTTAAATTGTTAAAATACTTTATACAAAAGGCGGTGAAAATAGCTATGTCTCGTGACCCCGAAATCGTGTCTAAAAATATGCGAAAAATCCACAGCAAAGATACCTCTATCGAAATCCAACTAAGGAAAGCTCTGTGGCACAAAGGATACCGATACCGTAAAAACTATAAAGCTTTACCCGGCTCTCCTGATATTGTTCTTACTAAATACAAAATTGCTATTTTTTGTGACAGCGAATTTTTTCATGGAAAGGACTGGGAGATTTTGAAACTACGCCTTGAAAAAGGTAAAAATCCAGATTACTGGATCAAAAAAATAGAACATAATCGTTCCCGGGATTTTGAAACCGACAAAAAACTTTTATTTCTCGGCTATACAGTTATACATTTCTGGGGACAAGACATCAAAAAGCATACTGATGAGTGTATCCAGGCCATTGAAGAGGCTATATGGGATACTACCTTTTCCAATGACACTATTGAACTTACAGACGAATAATAAAAAATTTGTGGCCGTATTTTTTTCGCCAATACAGCCACAAACTTTTTATACATATATTATCTCTGTAAGCACAATTTCTTCTGCGCAAACCTTAATATTGTTCATCAGTCTAACCCACCTCATCTGATCCTGCCTCTTCAAGTTTTCATTCACGCTCTGTTTTTCTGCCATCTGTTTCATTAACACTTCTACCTGCTCTGTTACTTCCTGGTCAATCTGATTCAGATGTGCTGTCAGCTTGCCAGATAATAACAAGTTTTGATACCGTATTGGTCTATGCTCTTTCAAAAACTGTTTCCGTAACATTCCATATTTTCCATATGTCGGTTCTTCTTCATTCAATACCAGATCCGGCAAATAATAATCTCCACACAGAGTATAGCTTAATCCGTTCTTTTCATCATAAATGTGTTTTTCCATGATTTTATCTCTCCATTTCTCTATTTTTTGATTTATTTTTCTTACGCTGCTGATTTTCCATCTCACTCTTTTTTATTCCCCAGGCTAATCTTTCATGAATACTTCCCTTCGGCATTTGTTCCATCCGCTGCTTTTCTTCCAGAGCTTTCTCGTTGCGAATATCCTGCTGTACTGCCGCATCTACCGTCTCTATTCCCAGAACACGCACAACACGATCATACCTATCAGAAACGCCTTGCATTATATTCTTTTCTTCTGATAATTTATGATTTTCTTTACGCATATCATCCAACTCCTTCTGAATACCGTTATATTTTTGTTTCAGCTTTTGATATTTACTCTTCCAATTTTCCACCTCTTTTGTAAGTTCTTTAACCTGTGCAGCCATTGCCCCAACCTTATTTTTTATCTGAAGAAACAGCGGTTTGATTTTTTTGTCCCGGTAGGTCGCTGCCCGTTCCAACGTGCCAGCTTCCGGTAACAACATTTTAACTGTTCCATATTCTTTTATTTCCTTACTCACATTATCCATAATCGGCTGTAACTGTTCCCTGCGTTCTTCCAGGCTTTTTAATTGTTTTTCTGCTGTTTCTGCACGCTTTTCTGCTGCTTTTTTATCTCTAAGCGCCTGTTCTTTACTTTCCTTCAAAAGCTGTATGTCTTCTCTGGATTCTACGATTTGTAAAGCCAATCCTTCGTTCTCTGCTGTCAAGTATTCTTTTTCCTGTTCTAGCGCCTGTACTTCCTTTTTCCGTTCTTTCTTTTTGAAATTGTAAACGTCCAAATGTTCCTCATGAGTACCTTTCTGTTCCCATTCAATTCCATGTTGCTTTGCAAGCTCAGCCAGAACTTCTTTTTCATGATTTATCCACTGATTCATCTCCGTATCGTGCTTATTTCCACCTTGAAATCCCAGACTTTTTAATGCCTGTTTTAGTGAAACCCTGGTGTCCATTCCTTTTCCTTTCCAGCCAGTTACATAAGAAATGAAATCGATATGCAAATGTGGAGTAGCTTCATCCTGATGCAGATAGCAACTAAATACCCGAAGTGTCGGATTTCGTTTCTGGAAATCTTTCACATACTCATTCAGTACCTTTACAGCCAAATCTCCCTCATCTGTTCCAACAGACATATCTTCTCGGTTTCCAATCTGGAAAATCACTTCATGGAACAGCTTTTCCTGTTTCCCTTGACGAATCTTTTCATAATAATTTGTAATCTGCCGATCTTTTCTTTTCCCGACATTATACCGTTCTACAGCTTCATCAAACAGCTCTTTATAGACTTCTTTCAGATTCTCATTCCGGTAACAAATATTTAATTGCACTCTGTCTGGATCAACATTTTCTGCTATAAAATCTCGTCTGTTATGAGCCAGAGACCCTGTCCCGATCATACCACTGATTGTTCGTTTCATCGTCATATTCCTCACCCCGCTTTCTAAAACCAGTGCCAGACATGGCACATAAATTTGTATCTTTGCCAGCTATAGTATAAAAAGAAATATTCGCCGGATACGGCGGTTTTGTTACTTTTGTCAAAAGTAACGCAAAAGCACTTTCGACATCCGTTCCGTCCATCAAAAGTACCCTTGCGCCCTGCCGGGGGCTATTCCTCCCGTTGGTCGGTTCACTCCTGCGTTACTTGTATGGCTGACTTATCCCGGTATCCTTGCCCGGATATATTCCAGATCACCACAATACGGTGTTCCTACAAGATACCATTCTCTTGCAGGATTCATTTCCATCCTGGTCTGAACCCATTCATCATCAAGCAACACTTCCAGACATTCTCCACAGTGAAATCCCGTATCAATCCATAAATCTGATGATAATAATCCATATCTTTTGTTATAACTGTTGTATCCTAATCTTCCTTCTTTCATTGTGACATTCTCCCTTCCACTTATCGTTTTCCATAAGGACGCCCTGTTTCAGGGCCCCCTTTACAATTTTTCAGCTCCAAACAAATTGCCAATATATTCATAACGTTCCGTCTGCGCCTTATCAGACCTCTCCTTGTCTGCTATCTACAGGTGCGTGACACGCTCCTGTAATAAGGCAATCAGAGAAAATCTTTACCATCGAAAGTTCTCTGGTATTCCCCGCCTGTCCAGATATTCCTGCCGGGATTTTTCCCGTTCTTCCTCTGTCGGTGCAGTTTTATATTTGCTGTATAATTCTCGGTTGACCATTGTATCCAACTTTCTTTCCAATCCCTGCCGAATTATTTCTTCGCTTTCATAGTTTTCCATCAAAAAATATTGCAAAAGTTGAAAGAACAACTCGTATGGGATCTGCACATTTCTGTTTTTCATCCTATCTCCTTTCAAGGTGGCAAGATGCCCTTTTCTTAAGATATGGTCACCTTGCCATCTTCCTTTTCTATTCAGGCAGCACCCAGTACCACTGATTTCCCCGTTTTATCGAATCTACTTCCAGTTCTGACTTCGCATTTCTCAGCGTTTTTCCTTTGATTCCACGCTTCGCAGCTTCTTCTAATATTTTCTTCTGTGACATACCACCATCTGCCAGTATCTCAAGCAGAAATTCTTTCGCTTTCCGGCTTTTCTGTCCCTTGCCATCTCCATTAAGCAACTCGTCTGCACTGATATCATATTCTCCAATCCACTCAAATCCATTATCCTTATCTAATCGAAAAGCAATAGATTTTCCTTCCGGTGCTAAAGAACTTTTCGTATGGCACACCACCCTCGTTTCTGGTTCTTCCTTGATTCTGCCAACAATCAGGACACTTCTTGCTGCTGCTTGAAAGTCAATGGATCCAAGTCCACGGTAGGAAGATTTTCCGTTACTGTTTTTGTTCATATGTCCGATTAAGATAATCGCACAGTGATATTTTTCTGCCAGCACTGCAATGCGCTTCATCAGCGGACGAATCTCATTTGCACGGTGCATATCAACTTCAGCTCCCAAGAATCCCTGAATTGGATCAAGCACAACCATTCTTGCTTTTGTCTGTATAATTGCCTCCTCCAGCCGGATATCTGCCATTGTCAATGGCTGGTCTGTATCATCAATAACCAGCACCTTGGAGCAGTCTGCACCTGCAGCAAGCAATCTGGGTTTTATGGTATCTCCCAAACCATCCTCTGCTGTCTGGTAAATCACATTTACAGGTACTTCGGCATTTTCTTTATCATCAGTTAATGAAACTGTCGGAAGAATTGCTTCTCCTCTGGTCAGTTTTGCAATGATCTGAAGTACCATTGTAGTCTTTCCTTCTCCCGGATCTCCTTGGATAATTGTTACTTTCCCATATGGGATAAATGGATAGAGCAGCCATTCAATCTGTTCAACTTCTACCTTATCCATGTTGATAAGCTTCAATTTCGGCTCCATTCTTTTCTGTACTGTTTTCTTTGCTTCTGTTACTTTGTTTTCCATCAGTTCCTCCATATTTTCCCGTTGAAAGAAAGAATGGATTTTGATAGAATACTCATAGAAACATTTTGGAAGAGTATTCTACCAAATCCTTGCCTTTAGGTGTTTGCCGACACTTAAAGGCATTTTTATTCATCTTTCATTCCATCCATCGTTACTGTAATCAACTGAATTACTTCCAGTAAATCTTCTGACACATTTTCTCCTTTTTTCATACTCTTCAATTCATTCAGTACCTTTGCAAGTTCATTTTTCAATGCCTTATACACTCTCGGATTCCCGGTTACTACAACCTCTTTTTCCTGTAATCTCCGGACAATATACTCTTGTTTCGTCAATCCTGATAAGCGGACTGCTGTTTCCAGAAGTTCATCTTCCTCTGGTGACATTCGAAACGCTACAACCTTATTTCTCCAACGTCCCTGTTGATCCAGACATTTAGCTGACATTTGCAAGTCCTCCTCCCATTTCATTCGGTTCTTCCTTCATATTTTCCGCATCTAATTGCTCTGCCATATCCAACTGTACCGATGGAAACAGGTGTGCATAACGGTAAGTGATCTTTTCTGCTGAATGACCAACTCTTTTTCCAATTGCCAGAGCTGTATATCCCATATTGATCAGTAAAGATACATGACTGTGCCGTTACGGTATAATAACGACAAACAGAAAAAGCCTTTATTTTCAAGGGGTTT
>OGRU01002460.1_pt1 | contig 12010 bp, 12 predicted proteins | sample 1553541 | NCBI WGS metagenome assembly OGRU01 (sample SAMEA2580068, study PRJEB22360) | human gut metagenome | biome: human gut; feature: human-associated habitat; material: faeces | place: Denmark | collected 2008/2010
GTGCCTGAAGTTTTGGCAGCGCGTCAACGAAACATGCGCATTTGTGGTGTTTCATTAATCAGTAATATGGCAGCAGGCGTTCTTGATCAAAAGTTGACAGAAGAGGAAGTACTTGAAGCTGGACGACAAGCTCAACCAGTATTTAAAGGTATGATATCCGACTTCATTCGCGAAATTGGGGGATAAAAAATGGATAGTCTTCAAACCATTCGTTTTGAGTCGAAGGAAAATGCTGTCTATATTTTGGATCAAACGTGCTTGCCAAATGAATTGGTTGAAAAACGGTTAACAGAGCCTCAAGATATCTTTGATGCGATAAAGTTTCTTGAGGTTCGTGGTGCACCGCTTATTGGCATAACAGCTGCCTATGGATTAGCCATGACCGCACAAAAATTGACAAGTACAGATTTGGACTCTTTTTATAAAGAAATTATTGAGCTAAAACAGTATTTTGAAAATGCAAGACCAACGGCTGTTAACTTAGAAAACGCACTAAATAGAATGATAGATGGCTTGTTACAGTGCTCATCTATTGATGAAGCAAAGAAAACATTGTTGGATAAGGCCATTGCATTTCATGAAGAGGATTGTGAAATTGGGCAGTCGATAGGTTATTATGGCCGTGAAGTGCTGCAGGATGATGCAAAAGTCATGACTTACTGTAATGCGGGCTCATTAGCGACAGGAAACAAGTACGGAACCGCTTTAGCACCGGTGTATGCGGCAAAAGAAGCAGGAAAACGTGTTGCGGTATATGCTTGTGAAACCAGACCAGTGCTGCAGGGAGCGCGTTTGACCACTTTTGAGTTGACGTATAACCATATTCCGACAACGTTGATTACAGATAATATGATGGGATGGCTTATGAGCACTCAAAAAATTGATGCTATCTTTGTTGGCTGTGATAGAGTTGCAAAGAATGGAGACTTTGCCAATAAAATTGGCACCTACACATTAGCCGTAATGGCAGAAAAGCATGGAATTCCATTTTATGTTTGCACACCATCTACTACCATTGATTTTTCTGCTGAAAATGCATCTGATATTCAGATAGAATTTCGGGATCCAGAAGAAGTGCGCAGCATGTGGTACAGTGCTCCGATGGTGGCGAAAGATGCGTTGATACTTAATCCGTCTTTTGATTGTACACCGGCTTCTTTGGTGACAGGGTATATTACTGAACGAGGGATTTTGTTGCCTCCGTTTGAAAAGGAGCTTTTTATATGAGCATTGAAAAATATTTTCCGGAATTTCAAGATGAGATCATACGATTTGTGGAGATATGCCATCGCTTATATAATAAAGAATTTGTCTGTGCATATGATGGGAATGTATCGCTAAAAAGGGGAGATCGCATTTTAATAACCCCCACTCATTTATGCAAGGGAGACCTCTTAAAAGACGATTTGCTTATAGTGCGTGAAAATGGTGAGCAATTATATGGCGCGCGTCATCCCAGTTCCGAATTAAAACTGCATTTGGCGGTGTATGCTGCGCAGCCAGAAACACAGTGTATTATTCATGCACACCCTTTGTATGCAACGGCCTTGTATCGCGGTGGCAAATCAGTTGATGTATCTGTGTTGACAGAAGCAAGTGACACGCTCGGAGATGTTCCGGTAGTGCCTTTTGAAGCTCCGGGGAGCAAAGCGTTGGCAGATGCAGTTGGCGCAGCAATGACAGTTGGCATTCATGCGTGTGTTATGGAGAAGCATGGGGTTGTAGTTGCAGGATGTGATCTAGAAGCGACATATTACATGTTGGAATCACTGGAGCGTTTAGCAAGAACAGAAACTGTATTGGCAACCATGAAATTATAAGCGCATCTGCTGTTTTTTTTTCGTATGTTATGATAGAATATAAATGGTTTGTAAAAAAGGGGGACGACACCGATGAATCGCGATAAAGAGTTTCATTTGTTTATATCAAGTTTGGATGATGATATAACAATTGGAAAAAATCATCTAATTGATGATTTGCCTGGAATTTTTGCGGCGCCGGACTTCCTGTATTTTTTTGCGCTAAGAGATTATTTTTGGGCTGATGTTGAAATCGAGGAAAGATTGATGATTAGTGTTGCGATGGCAGAGTGCTATCTCAGCGCATTGCTTCATATTTCTTCAGGGGAGTATCATTTTGATGAAACGAACCACCATTTAGAACATTGTATTCTTTATGGAGATCTGCTGTCTGGTGCATTTTCGGAAAAACTGATTTTGATGAATAGGGTTGATATGCTGGAAGAATGGTTGAATTTACTTCAGGATATCAATAAGGAATTGCTCTCGTTTTCTCTGGAAGGAAAAAGTACCCTAGAGAAAAAAGTGTGTTTGGTTGAGCATTTGATTGCAGCGCTTGCAAAATCAGAAGATACTGAAAATCTTGTTGAAAATGCAAGACAATTGTTAGTTGAGAATACCATGCCGAAGGAAGATCAGTTGTTTTCAGATAAAAATACGTCTTTTTTTGCGTCTATTATGGGCGAACCGTGGACTTCGGCTCAAGATCTAAAAACATTGCGTGAACAGGTGAATCCATGAAGAATTTAATGCAGCAACAAAAAATTAAATCAATATTAAAAGAAGTAGAGGCCGAACTGGAAGAACTTGTTGACTTTGAGGATGCCTTTATTAAAGAATGTGCGTTGAACACTATTAGAGCAGGCGGAAAACGTCTCCGTCCAATATTTGTCATCTTAAGTGCTCAATATTTTGGTGTGAAAAATCCAGAAATTGTAAAATTTGCTTCTATTATGGAATTGGTGCACACTTCTTCCCTTATACATGATGATGTAAATGATAATTCGGATTTGCGAAGAGGAAAACCAACCATTAATGCATTATACGATAATAATATTGCTGTGCATATTGGCGTGTATATTTTAATTGAAGCATTAAAGAATGTGTATAATGTATCGCATGCAAAAGAACTGTTAAATATTTTGACTCATACTGCAGTGGAGATGTCTCGAGGGGAGATTGCACAGTTAGCCTCTATGTTTGACACTGCGCAAACAGTTGAAACATACAATTATCGTATTGAACGGAAAACTGCATTGCTTATTGCAATATGCTGTCAAACGGGTGCTATTTTAAGCAATGCGTCAAAAGAGCAAGTAGAGGCTTTTTACAATTTTGGACATCATTTAGGAATGGCATTTCAAATCAAGGATGATCTATTAGATTTAATGCCAAGCGACAAGAAAATAGGTAAGCCGATTGGACAAGACTTAAAGAATGGGTTGATTAACTTACCGACTATTTTGCTTTTGCAAAGAGAATTTCCTGAAAAAGAAAGTATTATTCAACGCATTCAGCAACGGTTTCCTAATGGGCAGGATGATTTGGATTTTATTTTGCCATTTATTCTTCAAGAAGATATTATAAAAGCCTGCGAGGATGCAATCATTCATCATATAGACGCAGCAAAAGAAATTCTAAGTGGATTTGAAAACAATGAAACGCGCTCTTTGCTTTATGAAGCTGCGGATTACATTTATGAGAGGTCCATATAATGGCTTTCACATATTCTGTGATGTTGGATTTGACAGAGCGTAATGTATTAGTTGTTGGAGCTGGAAAAGTTGCTGTACGAAAAGTGAAGCGACTCTTAAAATCTGGTGCAAAAATCACAGTTGTAGCTCCAAACTCCTCTGAGGATCTTTTAGCTCTGGCACAATGTCAGATGATAGCGTATATAAAACGCCCATTTGATTTGAAGGATATTGTGGAATTAGAACCTTTTTTAGTTTTTGCTGCAACAGACAATCCTGTATTAAATGAAACAATTGCTCAGTATTGCGCCACGAATAATATATTGGTTAATGCGATCACTGATCCAATAAATGGGAACTTTTCTGTTCAAGCGGAAATAAAAAAAAGAAATTATGCTGTATCAATTTCCACGTTCGGGCATGGACCAGGTTTTTCAAAAGCGATGCGAGAATATTTAGAACCAGTTTTAGATGATCGTTTGGATTTGGCGGTTGATGTATACATTGGTATTCGGCAATGGCTTTTTGAAACTCAAGACAACACAGATTTGCGTATTGCTTGTATGCGACGTCTGACATTGAAAGAAATATGCTCGATGATTGATGAAGGTACTACAAATTACGATGAATTATTAGAGAAGGTGAAAGAATGGCTATTCTGCTCATTGGACTAAATTATAAAAGTGCACCAGTTGAAGTGCGAGAAAAAGTATCTTTGTCCAGACCTCAGATTGAAAAATTAAGCGAAAAGATTCGACAGGTGCAGTCTTTTTCAGGCTGCACCATTCTTTCGACTTGTAATAGAACCGAATTCTACGTAAATGCGGATTCGCCTTTTGCTGCGCAAGAGAACTTGATAAATCTTATGTGTGAATATAGTGGTTTGGCACCTCGAACACTCGCTCCATATCTGTATATTAAGTTTAATAAGAATGCAGCAGAACATCTCTTTACAGTTGCTGCTGGGATGGATTCCATGATTTTGGGTGAGAGTCAAATTCAGGGGCAAGTGCAAGATGCTTACGAATATGCCTTAAATTATGGTATTTCAGACAACATTCTCAATACGCTGTTTATGAATGCGCTAACAGTTGGGAAACGTGTTCGCACAGAAACTCAGATTGATCGGCATACACTCAGTGTGAGTATTGCAGCTGTTGAACTCGCTAAAGAATATTTTAACGGACTGACCGATCGTACTGTTTTGGTCTTGGGGGCTGGCGAAACCAGTGAACTCACTTCGAGATATTTGATTTCGAATGGTATACAAAGTATAATGGTTGCCAACCGTACTTTCGAACGCGCTCAGTGGTTGGCTGGTGAAATTGGCGGTAAAGCTGTGAAAATGTCTGAGTTGGAAAAATATTTACCAGTTGCCGACTTGATCATTAGTAGTACGGCTTCTCCGGTTCCAATTCTTGAAAAAGAAGACTTAATAAAGGCTCAGAAAGATCGACAAAAGCCTTTATTGATTATCGATATTGCAGTGCCGCGCGACATTCATCCGGATGTTTCTGAACTTGATTATGTAAAGCTATACGATATTGATGATATGGAACGCAAAACGGATGAAAACTTAGTGGCACGTCAGCAGGAAACGGTCAAAGCACAGGAAATAGTAAATGAAGAATTAGAAGATTTCTATTTCTGGTTGGATTCTCTTTGGGTTGTGCCAACTATTGTAAAAATGCGTTCTCAAATTGAGCAAATAAAGAAGACGGAAATTGAACGTGCCATAAATCGAATTGATCATCCAAGCGAACGGGAAGTTCATATCATCGAACAATTGGCGAATAGTATTGTCAATCGTTGGTTGCATCGACCAATTATTAATATGAAGTCTTTGGCAGGTAAACGTGCAGATAAAATTGAATGCTATATTAATGCAATAAATGATTTGTGGGGATTAGAAAATGACGAAGAAAATCATTAAAGTGGGTTCAAGAGACAGTCAATTGGCCTTGTGGCAGACAAGATATGCTATTGAACAACTGAAAAGTGAGTTTACAGATTATGAATTTGAAATTATAGATTTAAAAACCAAAGGCGATAAGATCTTGGATGTATCTTTGTCAAAAATTGGCGATAAGGGACTCTTCACAAATGAATTGGAAGCCATGATGCTTTCTGGTGAAGTGGATCTTGCGGTGCATAGCTTAAAAGATATGCCAACGGTATTGCCTGATGAACTAGCATTAACTTGTTTTTTGTCGCGATATGATCACAGAGACGCTTTGTTGACAAAACATCCTGGCGGTATCATGGAACTTCCTGAAGGCGCGATTGTTGGCACAAGTAGTTTGCGCCGTCGCTCACAGCTTTTGTCCATGCGACCAGACTTGGAAGTGAGAGATTTGCGTGGAAATGTAAATACTCGTTTGCGCAAGTATCATGAAGGTGAATTTGATGCAGTAATCTTGGCTGTTGCAGGCTTAGAACGTTTGGGCTTTCATGATGAAATCAGCGAACGCCTGGATGATGCATTTTTTATCCCTGCAGTAGGTCAAGGGGCTTTGGTTATTGAATCACGCGTTGATCGGGTTGATTTATTAGAGAAATTTAAACGCATCAACGATGAGGAAACTTATCGATGTGTAACCGCCGAAAGACAGTTTATGTGCGCGTTGGAAGGTGGTTGCCAGGTACCAATGGGTGCTTACGCATCCATAAATAATGAAGGGATCATGACCATTCATGGTTTTGTTGGTGCCGTAGATGGCTCAAAAATGTTGAGAGCCGAAGTGAGCGGTTCTTCCGCGGAATATAATAAATTAGGACAAACACTTGCTGAGAAATTGCTCGCAAATGGAGCGGATGAGATTCTAAGTCAAGTTCGAAGTCAGGGATGAGGGAGATGTTATGAGTAAAGGTTATGTATATTTGGTAGGAGCAGGTCCAGGGGACATTGGACTAATTACCGTGAAAGGGCTTGAATGCATTAAACGTGCGGACGTAATTGTTTATGATCGTCTGGCTAATCCACGCTTGTTGTCTTATGCTCGAACAGACGCAAAGTATATCTATGTTGGCAAAACGCCGGATCATCATACATTAAAACAAGAAGAAATCAACCAGGTACTGGTTGACGAAGCTGTGGATGGTAAAATCGTTACACGATTAAAAGGCGGCGATCCGTATGTTTTTGGGCGCGGTGGTGAAGAAGGCGAGACTTTGCGCGCTGCAGGAATTCCGTTTGAAGTTGTTCCGGGAATAACTTCGGCCATTGCTGTGCCGTCTTACGCAGGCATCCCTGTCACTCATCGCCATTTGACCTCGACATTTACTGTCATTACTGGTCATGAAGACCCTCTAAAAGCAAGCAGCCAAATTAATTGGAAACGTTTGGCCGAGGATCCTGGAACGTTAATCTTTTTAATGGGTGTTGGACATCTTTCTCAAATTGTGCAACAGCTCGTTTCCAATGGAAAAAGTTCTGATACCCCGATTGCTTTAATTCGCTGGGGAACACGTCCCGAGCAGCAAGTGGTTGTTGGCACTTTGGCTACAATAGTTGAGGATGTTGCCCGTGTGGGACTTACATCTCCAGCAATTATCATCGTCGGAGATGTGGTTACCATGCGTGATACATTAAGCTGGTTTGAAAACAAACCGCTTTTTGGGCAACGCATCCTTGTAACGCGCGCACGTGAACAAGCCAGCGCTTTTTCAAGCATGATTGAAGAAGCTGGCGGAGAAGCTTGGGAAGCTCCAACCATTGCTATTGATTCTTCCGCTGATACGGATGAATTAAAAACAGCTGTTAAGAACGCTGGCAATTATGACTGGATAATTTTTACCAGCGTTAATGGCGTTAAAGCATTTTTTGATTGCATGCGTGAGAACAACCAAGACATTCGCAGCTTAGGCTTGGCAAAGATCTGTGCCATTGGTCCAAAAACAAAAGAAGCGCTGGAAGAAAAGGGGTTGTTAGTATCAGCAATGCCTGAAAAATTTGTTGCCGAAAGTGTCATCGAATGCTTGAAGCCAATATTAAATCCAGGTGAACGTATTTTATTGCCACGCTCTGATTTAGCACGTAAAATGCTCGTAGATACGCTTGTCCAAATGGGTATGGAAGTGGATGAAGTTATTGCCTACCGTACCGTGAAAGTAAACCGTTTCAATGATGAAATTCTTGAAAAGATCAAAGATAAATCCATTCACATTATTACCTTTACCAGCTCATCAACAGTAAAGAACTTTATGGAGCTGATCGAGGACAAACGAGAACTTGAAGGGATAAAACTCGCTTCTATTGGACCTGTAACGACAAAGACACTGGCCGAGTACGGATTTACACCTGATATTGAGGCGAAAAACTATACCATTCAGGGGCTGTTTGATGCGATTGTAGAATCTGTAAACAAGGAGGTTGGATAATGTTTCCTGAAGTAAGAATGCGTCGTTTACGGCGTACTCAAAACATTCGTAATATGGTGCAAGAAGTTCAATTGAATATGAACGACTATATTTATCCAATTTTTGTCATTGAAGGTGAAGATATTAAAAAGGAAATTTCTTCAATGCCTGGGATTTACCAGTTTTCTTTAGATCATTTATTGGAAGAAGTACAGCGTGCAGTGGATGCGGGTGTGATCGCTATCATGCTGTTTGGTATTCCTGCTAAAAAAGACGAATGTGGTTCAGAAGCATACAATGACGAAGGCATTATTCAGCAGGCGGTCCGTCTTGTTCGAGCCAACTATCCTGAGCTGGTGATTTCGACGGATGTTTGTATGTGTGAATATACCAGTCATGGACATTGCGGTGTTATCAAGGGTGAGACGGTTGATAACGATTCAACACTTGAATTATTGGCGAAGATTGCCGTAAGTCATGCGAAAGCCGGGGCGGATATTTTAGCTCCATCAGATATGATGGATGGCCGTATCGGTGTGATTCGTGATGCGTTGGATGAAGCTGGTTATAAAGACGTTATCATCATGGCGCATGCTGTAAAATATGCGTCGGGTTTTTATGGTCCGTTTCGTGATGCGGCAGAATCGGCACCACATTTTGGGGATCGCAAAAGTTATCAGATGGATCCTGCTTCTGGTTCTCGACAAGCTATGCAGGAGATCGCTCTTGACATTGAAGAGGGCGCAGATATGGTTATTGTGAAACCAAGTCTGGCGTATTTAGACCTCATCTCAATGGCGCGTGAAAATACATTTGTTCCTGTTGTTGCTTATAATGTCAGCGCTGAATACTCCATGGTTAAAGCGGCAGCTCAAAATGGCTGGATTGATGAAAAAACAATTGTTCTTGAAATCATGAATGCTTTCAAACGTGCTGGTGCAAAAATGGTCATTACATATCATGCTATTGATCTTGGAAATTGGTTAAAGGAGAAATGATCATGTCTTATCAATTTGAACAATCAAAATCTGCTTTTAGCGAAGCACAGCAAGTCATTCCTGGGGGCGTCAATAGTCCTGTTCGAGCATTTAAAGCTGTTGGAGAAACGCCTGTTTTTGTTCAGCACGGTGAAAAAGCTCATATTACAGACATTGATGGACAAACCTATGTCGATTTTGTCTGCTCTTGGGGACCGTTGATTCTTGGTCATCGTCATCCAAAGGTTGTTGAAGCCATTCAGCAAACATTGGAACATGGGACCACGTTTGGTATGCCGACTGTACTTGAAACAAAGATGGCAGAATTGATTTGCGAATTAATTCCATCAGTGGATATGGTGCGTATGGTATCTTCTGGTACTGAAGCAACAATGAGTGCGCTGCGATTGGCTCGTGGCTATACCAAGCGCGACTTTATCATTAAGTTTGAAGGTTGCTATCATGGTCACGCAGACCATTTATTGATTAATGCTGGTTCTGGTGCGATGACATTTGGTGTACCTTCAAGCCCTGGCGTACCTGCTGATGTTGCAAAAGAGACACTCGTTGCTAAGTATAACGATCTTGATAGCGTTAAAGCCTTGTTTGAACAACATCCACAGGAGATTGCGGCTGTTATTGTAGAACCAATTCCAGGCAATATGGGGTTAATTATGCCTCAAGAAGGCTTTTTGGAAGGCTTGCGTCAACTGACAACAGAATATGGCGCTGTGCTGATTTTTGATGAAGTAATTTCGGGATTCCGCGCTAGCGACGGCGGTGCTCAGAAAGTCTTTAATGTGATGCCAGATTTGACCTGTCTAGGCAAGATCATTGGTGGTGGACTTCCTGTAGGTGCCTTTGGTGGTAAAAAAGAAATTATGGAATGCTTATCACCATCCGGTCCTGTATATCAGGCAGGAACTCTGTCTGGTAATCCGTTGGCGATGTCTGCAGGGTATGCAGCACTGTCCGTATTGAAGCAAGAACAGCCATACGACGCTCTTGCACAAATGGGGGCAGCATTAGCTAGTGGTCTGCGTGAGCTTGCAGCAAAACACGGTGTTGATGTTACTGTGAATCAATTTGGTTCGTTGTTAACCGTTTTCTTTACGGATAAGCCTGTTACTTGCTATGCTGACGCAACAACGTCCAACACGGAAAAATTTGCCAAATTCTTTAGTGTTATGTTGGAAAATGGGGTTCATCTGCCACCATCTCAATTTGAATGCTGGTTCCTTTCTGCAGCACATACTCAGGAAGATCTTGACAAGGCGTTGGCGGCTGCCGATCTCGCTTTTGCTGAAGTAGGAAAAATGTAATGTACAAAAAATTCTTTATTCAAACTTTTGGCTGTCAAATGAATGAGCACGACTCAGAAGTTATGGCTGGTTTGCTGGAAGAACGGTTTTATGTTCCGACAAAAGACATAAAAGAAGCAGATTTTATACTGCTTAATACTTGCTGCATTCGCGAGAAAGCCGAGAGCAAGGTTTTAAGCATGCTGGGATCATTAAAAAAGATCAAAGAAAAAAAGCCCTCGCTGATTGTTGGTGTTTGCGGTTGTATGATTCAACAGAAAAATATCGTACCAAAGATTCTTCATGCGTGTCCGTTTGTCAATTTGATGTTCGGAACAAATAATATGAACCGACTTCCGGAGTATCTAGAAAAGATTGAAAAGAACGGGCAGCCGATTTATGAAATTGTGGATGAAGATTCAAGTGCCGAGCTTCAATTACCAGCTAGTCGAGAATACCCTTTCAAGGCCTTTGTCAATATTATGTACGGCTGCAATAATTTTTGTACGTATTGCATCGTACCATATGTTCGAGGCCGTGAGCGCAGCAGAAAAAGAGAAGATATCGTCGCTGAAGTGCGCCGTCTTGTTGAAGATGGCGTTGTTGAAGTGATGCTTCTGGGTCAAAATGTGGATTCATATGGCAACGACTTTGCTGAACCGATTTCTTTTGCTTCTTTGCTAAAAGAAATCGATGATATTCCAGGCATAGAGAGAATTCGTTTTATGACGTCACACCCAAAAGATTTTTCGTTGGAACTCATTGACGTGATAAAAAATAGCAAACACATATGCCATTCCCTTCATTTGCCTGTGCAATCAGGATCGAATGAGGTTTTGCGACGCATGAATCGAAAATATACAAGAGAACATTATCTTGAAATTGTTCAAGCGATGCGCGAAGCTATTCCGGACGTTGCTCTTACAACAGATATTATCGTCGGATTTCCAGGTGAAACCGAAGAACAGTTTCAGGAAACAGTTGATCTTGTTGAAACTGTTGGCTTTGACAATGCCTTCTCTTTCATTTACTCTAAGCGTCCGGGGACTGCTGCTGAAAAATTTGAGGATCAAATTCCATTGGACATAAAAAAGGAGCGTCTTCAACGTTTGAACGACGTGCTCTCTAAATGGAGTTTGCATCATAATAAAAAATATGAAGGGCAAAATGTAAAAGTTTTGGTTGAAGGTTTAAGCGAAAACAACGATAATATGGTTAGTGGTCGGACCGATACGGGGAAGACTGTTATTTTCCAAGGCGATCCATCGCTGATAGGAAAATTTGTTGATGTTAACATTACCACGGCACAAACGTGGGTATTAAAAGGAAAACTGGAGGAAGAAATTTAATGAGTATTTATGACAAAGCAAAAGCACTTGCTGATGAAATTGCAGCTAGCGATGAATTGCGTCGCGTTAAGGAAACTGAATTAAAAATGCTGATCGATTTGCCAGCGCGTGAAATCGTTGAAACATATCAGCAAATTCAGATGGATGCTATTAATGCCGGCATTTCTTATGATCAACTTGATGATGAAAAGAAAGCTCAGTTGACAGAGCTTGAAAAGAAGATGCAGGAAAATGCTGTTATCGTTGAATACATGAATGCTAATCAAGAGCTCAACCAAATGCTGGAATCTGTTAATATGATTATTTCCAGTGCACTCAACGACAACAATGGTGGCGGATGCAGCAGCTGTTCTTCTGCTGGCAATTGCGGTGAAAATGATTGCTGCAGCTCTTGCGGTCATTAATTCATAACATTTTTAGATGATAAAAACCTTGTAATAAGCAAAGTTGCGCTTATTACAAGGTTTTTTTCTGTCCTTGAATTGTCAAGTCAAATGCAACACAACCGAATAGTATATCTCATACGGGGTT
>OGRU01002464.1_pt1 | contig 11991 bp, 8 predicted proteins | sample 1553541 | NCBI WGS metagenome assembly OGRU01 (sample SAMEA2580068, study PRJEB22360) | human gut metagenome | biome: human gut; feature: human-associated habitat; material: faeces | place: Denmark | collected 2008/2010
TGGTGGCTACTGGTCCTCTGCAGAGGGAGGAGGTTTCAGCGGTAACTTCAACGGAAACGAAGGTGAATTTTCCGATTTCTTCGAATCCCTATTCGGTCAACGCCGGGGAAGCAGCCGAAGAAGTTCGGCTGGATTCAAAGGGCAGGACTTCAATGCCGAATTGCATCTTTCTTTACGCGATGCCGCAGAGACCCACAAACAAATCCTGGAAGTCAACGGTAAAAAGATCCGGATCACCGTGCCGGCGGGAGTAGCCGACGGACAGACGATCAAACTGAACGGACAGGGAGGCCCGGGGATGAACGGTGGACCGGCAGGCGATTTGTATATCACTTTCGTTATCGGCGACGATCCGGTATATAAACGCGAAGGTGACAATCTGTATATGAATGTCCCGATCGACCTCTATACCGCTGTATTAGGCGGAGAACAGATTATCGAAACCTTGAACGGAAAAGTGAAGATGAAAATCAAGCCCGAAACACAAAATGGGACAAAGGTACGCCTGAGAGGAAAAGGGTTTCCCGTATATAAACAGGATGGACAGTTCGGGGATCTTTTTGTCACTTATGAAGTGAAGATACCGACTCATCTCACAGAGAAGCAGAAGGAATTATTCCGGGAATTACAAAACTCCTAACTTAAAGATCGTTCAACTATGGATACAGAATTAATTATTTTCAACGAATATTGCCAAAAGAGCCATACCGACCCGACTTTTATTATTTCGCTCGAAGAAGGAGGGTTGATCGAAATACGCACCGTCGACGGCGAACGGTATCTTCTCGCCTCCCAGCTCCGGGAACTGGAAAGATATAGCCACCTGTATTACGATCTCTCGATCAATATCGAAGGCATCGACGCCATTCATCATATGCTGGAACGCATGGAAAGGCTGCAACAGGAAGTGAGCTTCCTCCGCCGTCAGCTCCGCCGCTTCCAGACAAAGGATGATTTTTTTCAGGAAGAATATCGATGATAAAACTAATTTTATTCCTCACAAGTTACCTTTTTCTGAGAACAATGGAGAAATGGAACAATGAAAGAAAAGCAAACTTTAATTCTCCGTTTCTCCTAATTTATGGTAGGTATATTTCGTTACTCATTCGTCTCCGGTGATCGGAATTGGCGACCCGGTCTGACGGTATAAAGCCCGGAATCGAAATAGAAAGAAAAAAAATTCAACCTAGCATTATTTTTCCTAAAGCCTAAGGATTATGAAGGGAAAAAACTATTTTTGCTCACAGATCAAAATTAATGTAATTCATACACTTTAATCCGGGATTTCCTGACTAAAAACCAACTGATGAAAAGACATTTCATTTTATTCCATTTCATCTTGTCGACCGGCTTCGGCAGCTGGTCTGCCCAGGCACAAGGCCAATCCGATCATTTTGTTCTTCCTCCGGGAAAAGCTATTTATCAACCGAAAGAATTTGCAGGCCAGGATTGGTATTCCGACACTTCCCGCTACTCCTACCGGCGCATGTCCTGTACGGATAATCTGGCCATATTCTGGGAAAAAGGATTCGGGAACGATTTAGCTGCTCCTCCCGATTTAGAGGGACATCCGATGGCTGTGGATCTGGAAAATCTGAAATATCAACTGGAACGTTTTTACCTATTTTACCGCGACTCCCTGAAATTCGTCAAACCAGGATCGCAAAGTGAAAAATACCGGATGATGGCGATGATTCAATATTCTCTGGAAGGGACGGCCTATGGCGGCGATTACGACCAGGTGATCGGTGCTTTCTGGGCTACTCCGAACCGGCTACAGGACAAAAGATTAAATGCTGTGGCTCACGAACTGGGACACAGTTTTCAATTACAGTCGATCGCCGACGGAGAAGGTGTCGCCTGGGGAGGTAACGGGATTTTCGAAATGGGAGCTCAATGGATGCTCTGGCAGGTCAACCCCCACTGGATCGATGACGAGACCTATCACTGGGATGCTTTTAAAAAGAATACCCACAAAGCTTTTCTGCATACGGAGAACATTTACCGTTCGCCTTATATACTCGAATATTGGAGCGAAAGGCAAGGTTTACCATTTATCGGCGAATTATTCCGGCAAGGCAAGAAAGGCGAAGACCCGGTTATGACTTATAAGCGGATGCAAAATCTATCCCAGGAACAATTCAATGACGAAATGTTCGATGCTTATCAGCACCTGATCAATTTCGATTATAAACGGGTATTTTCCATCACCCGCCCATGGGCCAATTCTTTCCCGGATTTCAGGAGCTGTCTGGAAGAAAAAGAAGACGGCTGGTATCAGGTGAGGAAAGCCTGGTGTCCTGAAAATTACGGATTTAATGCGATCCACCTGCAAGTCCCGGCAGCCGGCACAACCGTACAAATCACCTTTGCGGGTCTAACCCCGGCCGGACAAGATTATAACATTCAATCACCGAAAAAAGCAGGCTGGCGTTATGGTTTCGTCGGAGTCACCGCAACAGGACAGACAATCCGGGGCAAAGTACACAAAAACCGTAAAGGAAAAGTCAGTTTCAAAACCCCCAAAGACCAACCTTTAAGCCATCTTTGGTTCGTCGTCATGGGAGCTCCTGCCGAACACCGGATGAACCCGGGATGGAATCCCCAAGGCCCTCAGCCAACCGATGCCCAATGGCCCTATAAAATAAAGGTAAATGGAACGGAAATCCTTTGATAAATAAAACGGTGCCCGCAGTAAAACACAGGCACCGTTTCCTTTCCGGCTATCAGCTTCTCAACACCTACAATCCTTTCGCTTTTTCTCCAAGCAAATCCTGCACAACGACGTCCAATTCAGCCCCCCTTACCCCTCCGCATACGATCTTCCCTTCCGGGTCGAGCACGATACAATCGGGAATTCCAAATACCTGATATTCTATCACGACCGGTCCTTTACGTCCTTTCTGGTCACACAGCTGGTGCCATTGCATACCCTCCTCTTGTACCGCTTTCTTCCAATCTGTATCCCGCTCGTCGATCGACACACTGATCATATTGAAATCTTTGCCGCACACTTCATAAAGATGTCTCAAATGAGGAATCTCTCCCCGGCAGGGACTACACCAGGAAGCCCAGAATTCAAGCATATTATAAGCACCCGGTTTCACATATTCCGAAAGTCGCACATTTTCTCCTTTCAGATTTTTCAGAACGATATCATGATAAGTCACCCCGCGGGCCACACATCGCATCCGCTCTGCTGTCTTTTTTACCTCTCCCATCATAGAGGCATTTTGCAGGGCAGGGGCAAAGCCGTTCATCAGCCCGTCGATCTCCTCCACCGTCATTTCCGACCGGGTTGAATTCAACAAATTATTCGCCAGTAATAAAGATACAACAGAATTATTGTGAGCTTTGATAAATTCCCCGGTAGCTTCGTTCAACCGGGCTTTGACACGATTCAGTTCCCGGACGATCTTCATGCCCTTTTCCGTATTGAAAATTCCATCCAGGGCCGGCACATGATATACTTTCAGGTATTAATTCCACAAAGCCGTTTTCCTTTCTGACAATTCCTGTACAGAGGTTTTATATGCCTGATACAGATCCTGTGTGGGAGAACCGGTCAGCGTAACGTTGTGTTCCTTATTTACCGCTTCCCAGTAATAAGCCGGCATACTGTCCATCTGACACTGGAATTCCATAGCCGTATTATCCGCAAAAAAACGATAGGCCTTCAATGTCTTTTTGCGCTGATCGGGTTCATCGGGAGTCATATCGACTACTAAACGGCAATATTTCGGATACTCGAAAGTCCGGGTTCCTTCCAGCTGGAATTTTTCATCTTTGATTACGGTAGAATCCAGCAATACGTCGGGATACGTATCGATATTATACAGTTTGACCACATACCCGTCCAGAGCTCCCGGTAATGAACCGTTTATCCGATATACCCGGGGTTGATGACAGGCCATACACAAGCCGGTCAAAACGATAAAATACAATAGTTTCATAGTTGTAATTTTTTATTTAACGGTTAATTTCTGACATTGTTTTGCGATCTGTTCCAGATCCAGCTGGTAATATTGCCGGTAATATTGTATGACCAGATCGTATTTTTCCTGCAAGCGGGACCATTTTTTCATATCCGCATCCCGTTCAGCCTTCTCTTCCGTCAGGATCCAGGCGACAAAAGAAGCCCAGTCTGCATAAGCATAATCACTGGTGGCAGAAGCCCCGAAAGGAGAGACAAACCCGCATTTTTTTCCGATTTCCCGGTTATAATTATTCGAATAGTCCAGACAAACATCTTCATCTGTTTCATTTTCATAGTAATATAATCCTTTGGAGATTGCTCCAAAACGTTCCGGCAACGGAATACCTTTGTAAGTGGTATAAGACAAACCCCGGAAGAACTCATAAAAAATCCCCCATTTCCATCCTTTCAGGTTATCCGTAAACTTATCGTCGGTATCCTGGCTGTTATCCAGGTAGCCGTAATAGAGGATCCCCTGCATTTCTTCCGTCTTGGTATTGGAGAAAATTCTATTCCCATTCTCATCCTTGTATTTATTATTTCCGGGATTGATTTTTACCAAAACCTGCCGTCTGTAAAGTCCGCTACTTACCATCTCATCAGGCAGCAGGGCGAAGAAACCCGTCAACAAGGTCAGGAATTTTTCAGCCACCGCTTCGTCTGCAGCCTGCATCGGAATCGCTTCCGGATTATTTGCCGTAATCCCATTCACCTGGGTATAACCAACCTCCGTTTTCAGGGCCTCCTCTCCACTCAGATTATAGTAAATATGTAAATCGTACTTCTGATAAAGGGCATAACACATTTTCTGCGCTTGGGAAGGACCGTCCAGGATGGCAGGCACAGGCCCTGTATACTCCCACATGGCTTCGGGGGTATCCTCTTTGGTACAGGCCATAGTCCCCCATATCAAACAACAGTAACAGATCATTTTATATAGACTCATTCGTTTCATAGCTCTATCATTTTAACGTGGATTACTACCGATTCCGGGATTCACACTCAGTTCCCTCTTCGGAATTTGCAATACATAGCGGGGATCATCTTTTTCCAGACGGGCCACCTGATTTTCATAGCCGATACGTTCCATAGCAGGCCGGGTTGTCCGTCTGAGATCGAACCAGCGGTGTCCTTCCAGACACAATTCACGGCGGCGTTCCGCTTCTATGAATACCAACAGGGAATTCTGATCGAAATCCGCAGCTTTCAGGTCTGTATAAGTCCCCTCCCGGAATTTTTCAACCCTCAGTCGGTTCAGATACTTTACAGCCTCCCCTATCCCGTTCTCTTTATGGGCATAAGCTTCTGCCAGAATCAGATACATTTCTTCAGTCCGGATCACCCGGGTATAACCACTGCCGGCATCCGGTCTCATTACACTGCTGATGTTCGGGATATATCTGTTTTTGGCATAGATCAATTTGGGTTTTCCCCTTAAAGAATAAGTCTGCATAAAGTAATAACGTCTCACATCGTCCGGCTCATCTTCATACTCAGCCGCCAGTTTTTTATTGACACTGAAGGTTGAAATAAAATGATACCATCCCAAGGCAGGCACAATCTCACTTATTCCATTTACAAACAACACATTATCATTATCTTTCGCCAAATAATCCTTTCCCCACACCGTCGAAGCATTCCAGCTGCTGACAAAGTTATTATCCATACTGAGGCGGAGTCCTGCCTCATACAGGTTGAATATCGCCGGATTTTCCCGGATGACCTGTTCAGCACACACAATGGCAGAATCCCATTGCTGCATATAGAGATACACCCTGGCCAGCAAGGCACGGGCCGACAAAGCATCGAATTTCAGTTTGGCAGGCTTGGAAACCGGATTAGCCTCCATCAGCCGGACTCCTTCTTTCAAATCTCCGACAATCAGGTCGTATACCTCTTTAACGCTGTTCCGGGTATATGCCTTATCTTCTGCCGCCGTACTCAGATTCAGCGGAATACCGGGATCTGTGGCACAAGTTTCCGGATCATAAGGTTTGGCATACAGGTTGACCAGATAGAAATGGGAATACGCTCTCAAAGCATAAGCCTCTCCCTTGATATTCTGACGGGTACGTTCCACATTCACCTCATTCAGTTCCATCCCGGCAGCCTGATCGATATTTTCCAATACCACATTGGCATAAAAGACACTTTGGTAGAATTTCTCGAAAGCGATATCCCCCCCGGGCATAGTTGTCTCGATATCTTTATTCCACATATAGGCAGCCACATACACATCTCCATAATCGTCCCCCTCCATAGAGTGGTCGGAAGCAATCAGATCCACATCGTCCGAAAGGATATCCAGGTAAGGAACCACCTGTTCTGTCAGATACCCGTAGTTCAGCAACTGATCGTAATCGTCTGTCGTATTGGGTTTCAATTTATTTTGGGGCACCTCTTCCAGGTAAGACTCACAACTGCCGGAAAAAATCCCTCCCAATACGACCAGCATATATAATAATCTCTTTTTCATATCTTTTGTGTATTAAAAGTTTACATTCAATCCCAAGGTAAAACTACGGGGTAAAGGCAGTGAACCGTAAGCCGTCGTTGTATAATTAATGGTCTCCGGATCATATCCTTTCATCCGTTTATCCGCCCAGACAAACAGATTTTGAGCCTGGAACTTCAGGGATATACCTCCCAGTTGACGGTCGCCCAGAACAATCTTCTGTACCAACCGGCCGGGAAGCCTGTATTCCAACATCACATTCCGCAGACGTAAGTAGTCTCCGGGCACTACAGTTTTCTGACTCTTATTGAATATCACTTTGGTGTAATGGCTGTCTCCGCCGGCATGCCCGGACAGGACCGGAATAATCTTCGTTGCTTCATCTCCCGGTTTTCTCCATCTGTCCATGATTTTCCGGTTGGCATTCTGGTCTGCCTCCGGTAAAGAATTATAGGCAAATTCCGGTAGACGGACCTTATTTTTCAGACCGAACGAAAACAGGAAAGACAGGGAAAAATCTTTATACCGGATGACGTTATTGAATCCGCCCGACAATATCGGATCCCGGGTACCTTCGTATTTCAGGTTATAGATATTGTTGTAAACAGCCTCTTCGATCTCCGGATCGTCTTCGCTCAGGATATTGTTGTTTTCATCGTAGAACAAGGGTATACCGTTTTCATCCAGACGGGCAAAACGATACGAAAACATACCGTTTACAGGTTTGCCCAGAAAGACTTCACCCGGGGTATAGATACTCTTTACCAGACTTTCGGCCTGAGGGGTTATATTAGATTTTACGACCTTATTTTTTACATACCCCAGATTGACGGACGACAACCACGAAAATTGCTTTTTCCGGATAATATACCCCGATACGGACACATCTACTCCCTGGTTTTTCACATCCGCATAATTGACAAATTTATTGAGAAAACCCGTTACAGAAGAGACGTTCTTGGATGCAATCAGGTCTTTGCTATAATCCCGGTAGTAGTCCACATCCAGGGTCAGACGGTTATCGAACATGCCCAGTTCAAAACCGATATTGACCGAGGAAGTGGTTTCCCATTTCAGTTCCGGATTCGGGGCTTGTATAATTTCCATCTGCAACAATTGATTGACTTCGTTCGGAGGTAAAGCAGAAGCAACAATCTGCGGCGTACTCTCCTCCACGATATTTCCCCTTAAACCATAAGAAGCCCGGACGGCCAGGTTATTGACCAGTTCCGATCCCGACAGAAAATGCTCATTGCTGATGATCCATTTCCCGGAAACCGACCACAAAGGCAGATAACGGTACTTCGGATTAGAACCGAACAGATTCGAACCATCGAAACGGATATTCCCGTTGATCACATACCGGTCTTTATACATGGCCGACAGAACGGCGTAATAAGATATATAAGAACGTTCGGGTATATTCCGGGTCATTTTATTTCTGGCCAGATGACCGGTATTCTCTCCCAATGCAGGTTCGTAAAAAATATTGCCCCGGTCGTGCATATATCCCGAACCATTGCTGGTCAACCCCTTATACAGGGTGGTCCTGAACTCCTGTCCGAGCATGGCGTCGATAGAAAAATCTTCTGCCAGGTTTCCCTTATACTCCAGGCTGTTCCGGATCAGGGACGTTCTCTGTTCATAATTCGTTTCATTGTACACTCCTCCGAAAGGCAAAGAGGTCTTATCATATTCTTCCTGGGTATAGTCCCCGAAATCATACCCTCTGATTTCCGCCGCATAGGCACTTTTTTCCTTAGCGTAATCCGAACTGGAGGAATGCGAGGAGGCATAACTGAACAAACCGTTGTATTTTAATCCCTTATAAAGATTTACCGTCAGATTCAGGATCCCTTTCAGGTCGGTCTGGGAAGATTCCCGATGGGTATTTTCCTGTTCGTTCAGTATATTATAGAGGTAATATCCTCCGAATGTCTTTTTATAAAAGAAGTAATCGCCGTTTTCATCATATACCGGAATCGTCCGTGAAGTCCGTACTGCATACTCGAACGGGTCGGCACTGACATGGAAAGTTTCCCGGTCACGGCGCCCTGCCTGTAAAGTGGCAGACAGGCGTACTCCCCGGAACAGTTCTGCATTCAATTTGGCCAGTCCGTTGAAATTCTTATAATCCGTCTGTTTGTCGGCCCCTTGCTCCCCGTCATAACTCAGGGAAATGTAATAATCCGCTTTCTCCGAACCGCCGGAAACACTCAGGTTATGGGTCTGGGTATATGCATTCCGGTACAATAGTTTAAACCAGTCGGTATTCCGGGTTTCCGTCTTTTTCACTTCTTCCCTGAATTGTTGCAGGGTAAGGTTACCCAAGGCATACTGGCTCATCAGTCCTTCCATTCCTACCCCTCCGTTGATATACAAACCATCGTCATAGCATTGTTGGGTCAGTTCCACTCTTTCCCGGGAGTCCATCAGGTCAAAATCCCGGTAAGCAGGACGCAGGCTGACAGCTGAAGTGTGTTGATAAGAGATATTGAATCCGTTCCGCTTTCCTTTCTTTGTCGTCACCACGATCACCCCATTGGCTGCCCTCGTCCCGTAAATCGCCGTTGCCGAAGCATCTTTCAGAACTGTGATACTCTCTATGTCGTTGGGACTCACTCCTCCGATAGCGGAGTTGAACATATTCATGACATCCGGGCTATTCAGCTCTGCGACTGTTATAGGCACGGAATTTTCCAGCATCACTCCGTCCAACACCCAGAGCGGATCGGCGTTACCGGCTATCGTTGCCGTTCCCCTGACCCGTATTTTGGGGGCAGCGCCGGGAGCTGCAGAAGTATTCACTACCGACAGGCCTGCCAATTGTCCCTGTAGCATATCTTCGATACTGGAAGCCCCTACCATATTCAGGTCTTCTGTTTTGATAGTCGAAACAGCACTGGTCAACTGCCTTTTCTCGATCTGCTGGTAACCGGTCACAACCACTTCTCCAATCTCTGTAACAGCATCTTTCAGAACTATATTCAACATTTCTTCTCCACGATACGGTATCTCACGCGTTTCCATTCCTACAAACGAAAATACCAGTACCAAATCGGGCAGATCCGCAACCTCCATCCGGAATTTTCCGGCATTATCCGTAGACACCCCGACCGTAGACCCCTGAATCACCACCGAAACGCCGGGCAAGGGTATTCCTTTCGTATCCTTTACCGTTCCCTGTATGACAATTTTCGGATTTTGCTGTTGTTTTACCGGACGGATGACAATCGTTTTATTCAAAAATTCATAGGAATAATCATCCTGCAAAACTTCCTTCAACAACTTACTCACCTCCATTTTACTGTCTGTCAGTTTAATTTTACGGGCAACATCCAGTTCATCGTCGCTATAGAAGATATCATATTTCAACTGTCTGTTGATGGCCGTAAAGATATCTTCCATTGTCAGTTCGTTCAGGTTCAGAGTAACAGTCCCTCTCTGGCCATAAACCGAAGCACTCACCTGAAATATGCCCAGAAAAAAGAAAAAAGTAATCAATTTCATAAGCAACAACCATTTTTTTATTTTACCTGAACGGCAAAAACAATTCAAATCCTCATTTTTTTTCATAAATTTGTAGATTGAAGTTAATAATGGCCTGTAAATCAGTCTGGCTCAAGGATCGGTTTACAGACGTTATCGATTATCGGGGATGAGAGTCGCGACCTCTTATCCCTTTTAAATTTTACTCACAACGATTTGCTTTCCTTCTACTTTAAAACGGATACCGGTAGTCATTTCCAGAAAACGCAACACCTCGGTGACCGGGCTATGCTTGTTGATGGAACCCGTAAAACGCATTTGTTTTACCTCTTCGTCCTGATAAACCATCGTAAAATCGTACCAGCGTTCTAATTTTTTGACAATCTCTTCGAAAGTGTAAGCCTTGAAATAAAACTTTCCATCGACCCAGGAAGTATATAAACCCGCATCGACCGAAACCACCTTCCTTTGGCCGGAACAGCGGCCTACGGTATATTGTTCCGAAGGCTTTAAAACAACCGTACGGCCTTGTTCCGCAATCCTGACACTTCCTTCCACCAGAGTAGTTTGCCAATAGTTGTCTTCGCGGTAAGTACTCACATTGAAACTGGTTCCCAACACCGTAATTTCTCCATTCTCAGTCGATACCTGAAAAGGAGCGGTTGTATCTCTGCACACTTTAAAAAAAGCTTCTCCGCAAAGCTGTACTTCCCGCTTACCGGCAACAAACCGGACCGGGAAACGAATCGTCGTTTCGGAATTCAGCCATACCTGTGAACCGTCGGGCAGCCTCACCATATATTCACCCCCTTTCGGTACGATCAGCGTATTATACGCTGTAATCGTGGAATCTTCCGTACTCTCGGTTTCATATTTCAGCTCTCCCCCTGACGTATCGTTGGTAATCTTTACCCCTAATTCCTCGATATCCCGAATTTCTGTCTGAGTTCCCAGGATAATTCTTTCCCCACTCGCCAATATCAATTCTGCTTTCGAAACGCCCGGTAGAATAACATCCGTCAATTCTCCCGTAACCGGAAGTGCGGACTCCCTGTTATACGTTACCCACCCCCAGACAGAAAAAAATAAAACAGTCACAGCCGCAGCATATCTGCACCAGCCGGGTACGCGCCATCCACCGGCCGTCTGTTTCTCCACCCTCCGCCAGGCCCGGTCGATATCGTACTTCTGCTTCTCCGCAGCTTTCATACTCCTGCGGGAGACCATCATTACATCCAGCATCTGCTTCAGCTGCGGATCATCGTATCCGACCGCTTCTTCCACCTCTTTTTTATCTCTCCTCCATAAAGCAGAAAGCCGTTGCCATAAATCTTCTGAAAATGGTACACTCATGACCTTTATATCTTTAATTTTATATAAAGGCAACTAAGTTTAAAAAACGGGTGAGTGAAAAGAAAAAAATTACTTCATCTCTTTATAAGTTGCACAAGCAATCAGTAACAACAGGTTCGAATTTTTAAGTACAGCGATTTTTCCCCGGATTTCACGATAAGCTTTGGAGATATGTGATTTCACCGTATTCACCGATATGCGGAGCTCCTCGGCTATCTCCAGGTATTTTTTCCCTTCCAGACAACTTTTCATAAACACAATACGGCATTGCTGGGGTAAAGATTGAAGGATATGCTGAATTTGTTCCAACTGGGTCTGTTCTTCTTCGGAATAACCGGATTTCAACAGATCGTCCCAATATTCGGACAGTAAACGGGAATGAGTTCGTTCGACAAGCTGATGTTTCAAAATATTCAATACCCGGTGTTTGATGGCAGAAAAAAGATACCCCCGGAAGGATTCCTGCAAACGGATCGTTTCCCGGTTGTTCCAGATATAGATAAATACATCCTGTACCGCATCCTCGGTTTCACTCTTTTCGTCCAGATAAGTCCAGGCGTAATGGCACAAGTCTGTATAATACTTTTGAAACAACTGCTCAAAAGCATTCCGGTCACTCTTTCTGACCGCCTCAAAAAGTTGTAAATCTGGATCTATATTTCCGAAATCATTCATCGGGGACAAATATAAAAAGTATCTCTTTACGATCAAAGAGATA
>OGRU01002466.1_pt1 | contig 11986 bp, 14 predicted proteins | sample 1553541 | NCBI WGS metagenome assembly OGRU01 (sample SAMEA2580068, study PRJEB22360) | human gut metagenome | biome: human gut; feature: human-associated habitat; material: faeces | place: Denmark | collected 2008/2010
TATTTAAAATTAAGTAAAGAGGATGATATTATGAAGAAATTAAGTACGATTCAAAAACGTGAGAAACTTAACGAGGTATATGCTGCTGGTGAAAGAGGAAACGGCGGTGCATATCATCAGTACAATATTGTTGGGCTGCCTGTTGATGAAAACGGAATAGGACAGTTTCAGGAAATCATACACTTTCAGAACGGTGCAAGAAAAAATTCTGACAGCATTCATGGTGTTCTTGACACTGATCTGCTTGAAATTGTCCGTGACCGTTTGAAATGTTTTCAGAGTGGCGAGTTTGCCTGTCGGGAAAACGCTTGTGCCCTCACTCATATTGAGGAAGCCTTGATGTGGATGAATCGCAGAGTTGAGGACAGGATAGAGCGCAATCTGCTCGGCACAAACAACAAGTAAATAAAGTATACAGCACCTTCACAGGTGTTATTTTTATACCCAAAACCAAGAAAGAGAGGTTAAAAGCTCATGGCAGAAGAAAAGAATAAACCGGAAGAGGAAGAGCAGAAGGAGTCTGAATCTCCCGAAGCCGAAAAGCCGGAGGAGAAAAAAGAAGAGCCGCCGAAGAGCGGCGATGCTGAAGAAAAAGCTTCCGATGACAAGCAAAACGGCGAAGGAGCAGAATCCAACTCCAAGGAGAAGCTTGAACCGGAGGAAAAGTCTCCGTCCGATGTTCCGGAGCTGTCGGAAAATGATAAGCTCAAAGCTGAGAATCTCACTCTGAAAACGCAGCTTGAAGCTTTGAAAATCGGATTCAAGCCGGACTGTATCGAGGACGCCATCGTACTTGCCGAAAATCTTGTAAAGCGTGACGGAAGTGACATTTCAGCCGCCTTACAGGCAGTCGCAAAGAAGTATCCGGATTGGAAATCAGACACTAAGTCTGACAAATCCGCAGGAGGTTTCAAGGTTGGAGCTGACAGCGGTTCAAAAGAAAAGAATCCCGACAGCGATAGACTTTCACAGGCTTTCGGAATAAAAAGGAAAGGAAAGGTGTAAAATATGCCAAACACTATCAATTATGCTGATACTTTTTCAAATCAGCTCAGAGAGCTTTACGGTCAGGAATCCGTTTCTGACGCTCTCTATCATTCAAACAGCGACATTCAGCTGACAGGCGGTAAAACGATAAAAATCCCCACTCTTTCGGTATCCGGCTATAAGGATCACACAAGAGGTTCGCTGGGATTTGCAGCAGGCTCTTACAGCAACGGCTACGAGACTAAGACCCTCGATCATGACCGTTCCATTGAGTTTGTGGTTGATCCCATGGACTTTGACGAGACCGACACGGTCGTTTCCCTTGCCAATATCCAGAACCGTTTTGAACGAACTCAGGCGATTCCGGAACGTGATTCCTATACTTTTTCAAAGCTTTATGCAGAAGCGGAAAGGGTTGGCGCTGAAATTAAAACGACAGAGCTTAATGTTGAAAATATTCTTGCCGATTTCGACGAGAATCTCCAAAATCTGGAGGATGCCGGTGTTCCGCTGGACAGACTTGTTCTTTTCTGTACGCCGCAGTATAAAAAGCTGCTTAAAAATGCAGAGGGAATTCAGAGAACTCTTGATATCAGACAGGGCGGCGGTATCGACAGACGGGTTCATTCTGTTGATGATATCGGAAATATTGTGACCGTGCCGTCCGCAAGATTCAAGACTGTATACGACTTCACGGACGGATGCAAGCCGGGAGTTGGTGCAAAGCAGCTCAACTATATTCTTATCGACCCCGAGTGTCAGGTATCAAGGGATAAGTATTCATATATCCACCTGTTTTCGCCGGGTTCGGACAGCAGGACTTCCGACAATTACCTCTATCAGAACCGCAAATACAACGGCACGTTTGCTATTGATGAGCTGTTTATTGACGGCTGTATTATCAGCGTGGACACACTCTCAAAGACGTTTACAGGCGACGGCTCAACAACTGCATTTACACTTGCCGACAAGCCTGAAAAGCTCGTTGGAGTGACTGTTGAAGGAACAGCGACAACGGCATACACATATGACAAAACAACCGGAACGATCACCTTTACAGCTGCTCCTGCAAGCGGTAAATCAATCGTTGTGAACTACTGAGAGGAGTGATACCATGAAAGCTGTTAAAGCAAATAAGCAGTATACCATTAATACTGCCGAAAAGCAGTCATATCTTGCGCAGGGATATGACATAATTGACGATGACGGTGCAGTTATAGAGCGTTCTCCGCAGGCAGCTGTACCGTATTTTGAATATGAAAGGCTGCTTAATGAAAATACTGCTCTTAAAACAGAACTTACCAGACTGAAAGCTGAAAGAAAACGAAAAAAGGGTGAAGCCGATGTACCTGAATCCTGACGAGTACAGCGGTTCTGTTCCGAAAGAGGAGCTTGAAAAACATTTGAAAGCCGCCTGCCGCATAGTGGACAGTCTGACGTTCAACAGAATAGTCAAGGCAGGATTTGAGAACCTGACAGAGTTCCAGCAGGAACTCATTAAAGAGGCAGTGCAGCTTCATGCGGACTTTGCTTACGACAATGCGGAGCTGCTGAACAGTCCGCTCAGTTCCTACAGCATATCAGGAGTTTCAATGTCATTTGACAAATCAAAGATAGTGACAGTCGGCGGCATAACCACAACAAGCGAGGTATATAATCTGCTCATGCAGACCGGACTTTGCTATAGGGGGCTGGACGTATGAAGTTCCCGAGTTTAGTTCCCGACAAGGTTTGCAATACTCCCGTGACCGTGTACCGTGAGGACGGTCTTAACCGTGACGGTTCTCCGAAACGGACTGTTGTATTCGAGGGAAAATGTTTCTATAGTGAAAAAACGAAGCAGAAGATTACTGCCGAAAAACAGCTCATAACGCTTTCGGGCGAGGCTCTTTTCAACGGAGATATCGCTCCCGATACAGACATCATAAACGGCGAAGTGTGGCTTCTGAGCGGCATTAAACGCAGGATATATGCGTCCGAAAAAGCTAAGAATCCCGACGGCACAGTGAACTATACAAGACTGGAGCTGATCTGATGAAAATTGAAATAAAGCTCGATAAACAGGCAATAAAGGAGATTGAGAATGCTGCTAAAGCTGCTGCCTTAGAAGCTATGGAGAAGCTGAGAAAAGATCTGCTTGATTCAGAAACAATGCCGTTCGATACAGGCGATATGCAGAATAATCAGACCTTTGTATCTGTTGAGGGTGAGGAAACGATTAACGGCGAGGATACATATTCCGTTTCGCTTGTAACAGGTTCGCCGCAGGCAAGACGGCTGTACTATCATCCTGAGTATCAGTTCCAGCAAGGTCATAACGACAATGCCGGAGCACTATGGCTTGAACCGTACATAAACGGTGATAAAAAGGACTTTGTTCAGACTGAGTTTACAAAAATATTTAAGGAGAAAAGCGGAATATGAATTACCTCACTCTTATTGAAATTGCTGATCTTCTTGCGGAGCTGCTTGACTTCGACAGCGTAACATCCGGCTGCATCGACGCTTCACTTGACAAAACGATCGGAGTATACCAGCGTGAGCCGTTTGCGCCGAGGGAATGCGTCGGCGGAGATTCAAGCTATCAGACAGCTAAGCTCCGGGTTCTTGTTCGCTGGGCTGACAGTCCGCCTGAAGCTGAGAAAAAAGCTCTCGAAATTTCGGAGCTGTTCGACGGTTTCCGAGACATGGAAACTAAAGATCACATCATAAAATTTGCGGATTTAAAGGCAGTCCGCAGCATAGGAAAAGATGAAAAAGGCGTCTGCGAATATATCGTGGACGCTGATATCATATACACTGAAAAGGAGGAATAAATAATGGAAACACCTATCACGGGAGTTTTTCCCTGCTACGAAAACCAGTTTTCCATCGACATAACAGGAGGAGACGGTTCAGATGAAAAAAACTGTGTTCCTATCGCCGATATGGAGAGCTTTTCCGTTTCGATCGACGGCAATGTCGAGGAATGGAATCCCTATGACGCAAAGGGCTGGGTAAATCGTCTTGTAACGGGTAAAGGTCTTACAATTTCCGTATCGGGAAAGCGCAACGTCGGCGATCCCGGAAACGACTACATCGAGAGTATCGCCCTGAAAATCGGTCGTGACTGCAACACAACATTTATTTGGAAGTTTCCAAGCGGAGCAAAGCTCGTTATGCCCTGCGCGATAAACGTGACCGAGTGGGGCTCGGGAGATTCCAGAGCCGTTGCACCGCTCGCTTTCGACGCTATGAGCAGAGGCAAGCCGGATTTTACAGAATCGTCCGCTTCGTAAAAATATAATGAAATATGGAGGAAAATATTATGGCAAGAATGTACACATTTGATAAAAAGCTTCTCTGTGGAAGTCCTGAGATCAGGATAGGAGAAAAGATCTATCCCATTGACGACCGCAAAAATACTGTTAAAAAAGTCCTGAAACTCTTCGAGGATAAGAATGGCAGTGATATGGATAAATCCGATGAAGCTCTGAAAATAGCCTTTGGAGATAACTATAACGAGATCGAAGCTCTTGATCTGTCGTTCAGGGCTTATCAGGAGCTTTCAGAAATGGTCATAGCCGCCATGACCGGAGAAGAACCGGAGGATTTTGAAAAGCGCAGGGAAGAGGAAAACCAGTCCTTTCGGGACAAACAAGTGGTATGATCTTGAATACGACAAAGATCTGATCGCTCAGTCGGTCGCAAAGCAGTATGGCATTCTGCCCTCTGCTCAGGACGAAATGCACTACAGTGAATGGATTCTCCTTGTGAGCGGTCTTATGGAGGACACTCCTCTCGGTCAGACCGTCCTTATCCGCAAGGAAAACGACAAGGAGCGTCTTAAACATTTCACTCAGCACGAGCATAGAATCCGCAATGAGTGGCGGAGCTTCATTGCAAAGCAGAAAATTCCCAAAAATAAACAGCCGGAATATTTTGCGAAAATGTTTGAGGATATGTTCAGGAATATGTTCCAATAAATTGACAAAAAACGGCATCTGTGATATAATAAAAACAAGGCGGCAATGCGCATAATGCACAAAGCTACCCCGGATGCTGCATAACGGTAGGCGGTTCTAATCTTTCCTCGGAAACGAGGTGAGCTGAAATGACGATAATGGAATTACTAACATTACTTATGCTCGTAGTTGCAATCATAAATCTCAGCAATAATAAAAAGAAATAACCGTCCTCGCTTCCAAAGATGACGGTTATTTCATAATCTAAACCTGAGGAAGAACCGCTTATCGCAGTACTCTTTCTATATATATTATATCATAATTTAAGAAAATGTCAAGCGCTTTGAGAAATTTCAAGGCGCTTTTCTTATTAATTCTGAAAGGAGGGCAAAGAAATGTCAGAGATTTCAGCAGGAGTTATTTCGCTTGATCTTGTCATCAAGGAGAAGCTCAGTGAGCAGCTTGAAAAAATAAAATCTTCTGTACGCAGTCCGGCAGAAAAGATCGGCGAGACTATCAGTCAGACCGTTGAAAATTCCATTAAGAATGTCGGTAAGTCTACGGCTAAAACCGTGGATAAAGCTGTTGCAAATGCCGGAAATTCGATTAATAACGGTGTTGAGGAAGCTCTTGAACGTCTTTACAAAAGAGAAGAAGAACAGAGAAAAGCTTTGCTTGAAGCAGCAAATTCTATTCCTGAAAGGGCGGCTTCATCGGGCGGAAATTATATGAAATATAATACCGATGAGATCATGAAACAGGTTGATCAATTTGAAGAAGCTATCAACAAGCCCGTCAGAGAAACCGTTGAAAAGGCTAATAAAAAGCTGGCTGAATTCGGCAAATTTGAAGTCAGCAGCGATCCTGTCAAGCGATTGAGACAGGAAATAGACCTTACCAATACTCAGATGAATCTGCTTCAGAAAAAGTGGCAGGAGCTTTCTTCAACAGAGCCCTCCGACAAGGTCACGGCTCAGCTTGCAGCGACAGAGCAGAAAATAATTTCCACACGAGATAAGCTTGACCGACTTAATTCTGAATGGACAGAGCTTGCATCCGGAGGAAATTCAGCCGGAGAAAAAATAACATCGGTATTCAACCGCATTTCGAGTTTTGCAGGCAAGACCGGCAGTAAAATCAAATCGCTTCTCGGAGGAGCTTTCGGAAAGATAAAGGATGCTGGCGATAAGATGATATCCTCGCTTAGCAGCCGTTTTACAGCTCTCGGCAAATCCGCATCAAACGTAACAAAACCAGTCTCAAAGCTTGGTAACGCACTGAAAAGAACGTTCAAAAACGTATTTCTCATAGCAGGAATATATGCAGCGTTCCGAGCGATAAAAAACGGACTTCTGGAAGCCGCAAACGCCGACGAGGAATTTTCAAAGTCGCTTAATGCGGTCAAGGCAAATCTTTCGATAGCGTTTACGCCGATATTGCAGGCGATAATGCCTGCGCTCAACGCTCTGATGTCGGAACTTGCAAGCGTTACGAGATCGATAGCCGGCTTTATCTCGGGACTTTTCGGGACGACCTACAAACAGGCGGCGGAAGCCACGAAAAAGCTCAAAAGCGTATCCGATACCGCAAAAAAAGCGAAGCTATCCACTGCCGGAATCGATGAGATGAACATTCTCTCCAGCAATGATGACGACAGTTCTTCAGGCTCGGAAAAACAGGGAGTCGACTACAGCAATATCGATATGTCAGAACCGGAGCTTCCGGACTGGGCAGAACGTCTTAAAGATTCGATAAGGTCGGGAGACTGGGCAGGAGTCGGAGCTATTCTCGCTGAAAGAGTAAATTCCGTTCTTGGCTCTATAAACTGGGATAAAATCCAATCTTCAATTAACAGCGGAATCGGCAAAATAACCGACGGAATAAACGGTTTTCTCGATAATATCAACTGGGAAACTCTCGGAGATACGCTCGCAGGCGGACTTAACACGATCACCGGAGCGATAAATGCTTTTTACAGCAAGGTCAAGTGGGATAAGCTTGGCAGCGGAATCGCCAAGGGACTCAATCAGACGATAAAGAAAACCGACTGGAAACAGCTTGGAAACGCTTTTTCTGCCAGAATACAAGCGGTCATTGATACCGCTTATTCTTTTGTCACAACATTTGACTGGTCGGGATTCGGCAGTGCGTTCGGGACGGCAGTTAACGGCTGGTTCGACGGAATCGACTTTGGAAAAGCCGGAAGAACTCTTTCCGGAGGAATCAAGGGACTTCTCGATGCGGCAATAAATGCAGTCCAGACTATAAACTGGCGGCAGATCGGCTCTAAAATAGCAGAATTTATCGGCTCTATCGACTTTTCGGGAATTGCTCAAAAATTCTTTACGCTGCTCGGTTCGGCTCTCGGCGCAGGCGTCTCACTGATATGGGGAGCACTCGAAAATCTGGTGAAATCCATAGGCGAATATTTCTCTGGGAAAATCGACGAATGCGGCGGAAACGTTGCTCTCGGACTGCTCAAAGGAATCGCAGACGGCTTGCTTTCTATTGGAAAATGGATAAAGGATAACATTTTCAAACCGTTTATTGAAGGTTTCAAAAAGGCTTTCGGAATCCATAGTCCGTCAAAGGAAATGGCGGTAATGGGCGGATATATCATCGACGGTCTGTTCAATGCCATATCTGACGGAATTGCGAAAATCAAAGAGATTTTCACAAAAATGCTCGAAACCATTAAGAAAGTTTTCTCAAAAATCGACGACTGGTTCAAAGAAAAATTCTCTGATGCATGGAAGGGAATAAAGGAAGTATTCTCCGGAGTAGGGAAATGGTTCTCGGACAGGTGGGACGATATTAAAGAAGTATTTTCCGCAGTTGGAACATGGTTCGGAAATATTTTCCAGACAGCATGGGACAATATAAAATTGGTATTTTCAAATCCGAAAGAATTTTTTGATGAAGTCTGGAAGAATATTAAATCTTGTTTCAGTCACGTTACAAACTGGTTCAGGGACACTTTTTCCGAAGCGTGGCAGGCAGTCAAGAATGTGTTCAGCCGTGGAGGACAGATTTTCACAGGCATTGCCGAAAGTATATCCGACATTTTCAAGGATGTTGTAAACAGTCTTATTGACGGTATAAACTGGGTGATTGCACAGCCGTTTGACGGAATAAACTGGGCTCTTGACGGCATCAGAAACGTTGAGATCATGGACTGGGAGCCGTTCTCGTGGCTGCCTTCGATTGACGTTCCGGAGATACCCAAGCTTGCAAACGGCGGACTTGCAGCAGCTCCGACGCTTGCTATGGTCGGAGACAACAGGAACGCTGCTGTTGATCCGGAAGTTATTGCTCCGCTTTCAAAGCTTCAGGGAATGCTCGGCGGAGATAATTCAGAAATAATTGAACTGCTCAAAGTCATTGTACAGCTCCTTAAAGGCGGTATTTCGGCTGAAATTATAGGTTCGATTTTCGGTTCGGATTTCAAACGAGCTGTTTTGAAAATATGTGCAGACGATAAATCAAGGAGGTTTGGATAATGCTTGCAATAGAATCAATCGACGGCGAATCGCTGGCAGTTCAGCCGCTTCGTGACGGATATAACGTTATAACTTCTGATCTGCTGTCGGACGGTTCGGGACGCAGCGCAGAAACCGGAGAAGCGATACGTTATCTCATCCGCAAAGACGCATTCAAACTGAACCTGAAATTCAAGGGCTATTCTGAAGAAATTGCTCAGATCGTTCCGCTTTTAAGCAGATTCGAGCAGACTGTTAAATTCAGATACGCAGGAGAATTTTTCACTGTGAAAATGTATCCCGGCGACAGGAGTCTGAACGATAATGGTCTGACTGCTGAGCTGACCGTTAATTTGATACAGATATAGGAGGTGCGTTATGTATCAGGTGTCGGAAGCTTTTCTGGAAGCTTTGAAAGACTATGAAAATAAACATCACATCAAAGCGACAATAAGCCAGATTGACGGCACTGTGTATACTCTTCAGGACAATGAACTCCTCGGTTCACCGAGATACGACAAGCAGTGTGTAGAGAATCCGGAGGTATTCAACTTCGGGGAGATGTACGTGGGGACGGCGGAAGTGACGGTGCGGATGCCGGGAATCCTGTCCAATCGTTTCCGGGGAGGAGAACTGCGGCTTGAATTCGGAGTTGATATCTCGGAAAGTGAGACCGAGTGGATACCGCTTGGAGTGTGGGATATAACCGACCCGAAGCGTGAGACGGGCGACAGAATTATCCTTCAGTGCAGCGACCATATGAACCGGCTTCAGGTGCGGTGCGACGACAATTCGACCGGAGTAATATTCCTGCAAAACGTGCTGAATTTTGTTTCGGAAAAAGCCGGAGTGGAGTTTGCGCAGACTGCCGGAGAAATAGCGGCAATGATCAATGAATCGGCAAATATGCTGTACAAAATATCATTTGCGGAAACGTGCTGGGATGAAGTTCGGATGATCTCTCAGCTGGTGGGAGGCTTTGCATTTGCGAACCGTGAGGGAAAAATCGAGTTCCGGAAATTTTCGTCCGTTTCGTACATGATTCCGGCAGAAAAGCGGTTCGGACTGTCTCTGAACGAGTATGTTTTCGGAACTCAGAGCGTTTCATATACCGACAGGCACGGTATGACTTACACTACCGGAAGCTTTAAAAGAGAAGTCGGAGCAAAGCTGAGCTTCTCCGAAAACGGCTATATCCCGTCGGTTGAGTACAAAATGAATACCGACATCGTGGGGAAGATTCAACAGAATTTAAAAAGCGAATGGACTCCCGGCACGATTGAATTTTACGGCAATCCTGCGCTTGATATCGGCGATATAGTCGAGGTCGGAGGCGGTATAAACGGCAAAAATCACACCTATTTTCTCATCGGAGCAGACTCATGGCAGTTCCGTTCCAAACAAACGCTCATCGCTCCCGGACCTGCTGAAACCGGGAGTTTATCGTCCGTTGGAGGGAGTTCTTCCGGTTCGTCCGCTTCTTCGGTAACGAACGTCACGGTGACCAAATCGCTGAATACGGTTATACTTGAAAAGCGTTTGGGAGAGCTTTACGAGGGTGAGAAAACTGCGGCGGAAGGCGGATTTTCGTGCAAATCGGCAACAAACTGCTTTCTCAGCTTTGCAGCAGTTTTCCTTGCTGAAAAGGACTGTACCGCCGCAATAAAAGTCTACCTGAACGGCATTGCTCAGGAGTTCCGGACAAAGCTCACTCTTCATGCCGGAGAATTCGGGACAGCTTCGTTCACGATACCGCTTTCGGTCGGTGCAGGTACTCATGCCGTGAGCGTTACGGCTTCGGGACTCGCCGAATTGCAGGACGTTTCAGCGTTTGTTTTCGGACAGGAAATAACGGAAAAAGCTCCGCAGTACACCTCCGGCGAAGACTACAGATATACTGTAAACAACGGAATATCGACCGTTACAGCGTATCTTGGAACAAGTCTGCATCCTGAGATCCCCAGCACACTCGGCGGCGGAGCAACAACAATAATCGACAAAAAAGCCTTCACGGAATCGGATATCACAGGAGTGTGGATTCCGGAGGGCGTGACTGAAATACGATAAGGAGGGATGATTTTGAGAGGAAACGGAACGCAGGAAAGCCCGTACATAATCACGACATGGTCGGAGCTTGAAGAGTTGAGCGAACGCTACTATGACCACGAAAATGCGTACATTGCTTTTGATCCAGATGCGGATAATAAGGTCATAGATATGATGGAAAATCCGGCGGTAAAAACGATCAAACTCTACTGCTGGCACATTCTTGGAAACGGCTGGACTATCCGGAATATGCACAGCTCCGTGAGTATTTTCAAGCCCGAGGACGCACTGCGCATAAGCTATGTGAGCGACTTGAACTTCGAGGATTTTTTCCTTGACGGCAGTGCCGGGACGGTATATTTCACCAACGATACCGCAGCTTTTTCAGGCGATTGGGATCGTGGAAATTGCAAGTGGACTCGCTGTACTTTCAGCGGAGAGCTTGCCGGGGACGCATATTTCACCAACAATCACTGGGCAAATTCAAGCTCTGTACGAGAACGTCCCATGCTCGACAGATGCGCTCTGGACATTAAATGCGGCGATAATTCCGGATTTGGAAGAGCCTCCGGCGAACTGTTTCTGCGAGATACGAAGCTGACGATAAATATCCAAAAATCGGCTTATTTCAAGCTTGAAAACAGCAAGCTCACGGGAAATTATGCGTCCCTGAACGTCAGCGGTTCGACCAGCGTTATCGACGCTGATGTCGATGAACTCAGCGGAAGCGGAAGTCTGATACTCGTCAACAGCGACAGATGCAGCGTTCCGGAGGGATTCACTTCGGTAACTACAGTGCAGCTTAGTAATGAGGATCATCTTAAAAGTATCACTTTTCCTATTGGCGTTGTTGAGGGAATAAATATTGAGCTATCCGCCTCTGATTTTGAACAGGGCACGACTTCCGGCGACGGCGGAAACAGCGGCAGTTCCACACGAGTGCGGACTTCAGAATGGCATCCGTTTTCCGGAGATCCTTCAAAGGTCACGGTTACAGCGGAATCGGTCAGCGGCAAAGCACTGCTGCTGAACTTTATGGGATATCCGCAGAATGCTCCGCCTGCAAGCTGCGATCTTTGCTGGTATGAAAGTCCGTACGATTTCGACATATCGGCTTACGATGTGAATTATTTCCGCATACTGCTTCGCTATGATTCCGGTAACATCAGTCCGGATGAGATACAATCCTGTACGATCGTATCCAATGACTACGAGAGCAAATGGCAGATCGTTAACGGCGAGCTGACAAATACCCTGTTTCCAGTCGAGAAAAATTTCGGAGCGTTCATGAACGCCCAGAATCTTGAATATGCGTACATCCCCCGAAGCTGTAAAAAGGTCGGAGAATGGGCGTTCACTAATACAAAGCTGCGCCGGGTGAAGATTGCTGACGACTGCGAGTATTACCCGACTTCCTTTCCGCCCGGCTGCGAGATAGAGTTCTACGGCGGAGGAGGAGAATACGGTCAGCTTCTCGACAGCGAGGGGTATGCGGTCATCGACGCCGACGGCGCAAGGGTTTATGTAAAG
>OGRU01002471.1_pt1 | contig 11961 bp, 12 predicted proteins | sample 1553541 | NCBI WGS metagenome assembly OGRU01 (sample SAMEA2580068, study PRJEB22360) | human gut metagenome | biome: human gut; feature: human-associated habitat; material: faeces | place: Denmark | collected 2008/2010
TGGGCGGGTGTCCACCCGGTTCATATCCCAGCGCCCGCTGGCGTAAGTATTCCGAGAGAGACAGCCCGCAACGTTTAGCCATCAGCGTCATTTTTCGTTTCTCTGTGACGCTGGCGCGGACATTGATCCCGGCACTGCGTTTTCTCATGCGCCAGCAGCCTCACAGGGGTTCGGGGCTGTCCCCGTAGGCTTTTCGGCGGGTTGCCCTGTGGCAACACTTCGCCCATGCTTGCTACCGTGATGCGGCCCCAGATCTCGCTGCCCCGGGCCAGCTGCAGGCAAAGCCACAGACACAGCCAACTTTTGCCTGCCTTGCTGGCACCGGCCAACAAGGAAAGCCCGGCGGGCAGCAGGCCGGGAATCAGCCACCGCACCGGCGGCAGCGGGGTGGAAAGTAGAGTTTCAGCATCAATAGGTTCGTTTCTCTGCATAGCATACGCCTCCTTCTTGCTGGGCCACAGGTCGCCCAACGGGGCCCTGTGGCGCGACCTTTGCGACAAATGCGGGTAACGTGTCCGCCGCCCGGCGGCGCGCGACACGGCGCGGATTTGGGCGGAGGTACAGAGTGAATCTTAATAAGATTCACTTTGTCGGGAAAATCGCTTGCGTGAATCTTGTTAAGATACCTTTGGCCGCAATACAGAAGAAAGTGAATCATGCTATGATTCACTCAGCTTGTCAAAAAACCTATTCAAACGCCCCCGATTCCTGTATAATAGAGGAAACGGGGGTGTTGTGTATGGAAAAGTGGGGAAAAGACGCACGCAGAGAAGCGGTGATCGTGGATTTGGATATGCTGGTGCCGAAAGACCATCTGCTGCGCAAGATAGAGAAGGTCATGGATTACGACTGGCTATATGAGCGTCTGGAAGGATACTATTGCCACAACAACGGCCGCCCCGGAACGGATCCTGTTGTGCTAATTAAGATGGTATTGCTGCAGCATTTGTTTGGAATCCCCTCGCTGCGTCAGACCTACCGGGAAGTACAGGTGAATCTGGCGTACCGCTGGTTTCTCGGATATGGGCTTTTAGACGAGATTCCGCACTTTGCAACGGTAAGCTACGCCTTCTGCAAAAGGTTTCCGGAGGAGCTGACCGATGAGATCTTTGAACATATTCTCAACAAAGCCTTGAATAACCGGGTGGTGGATCCCAGTCTGGTGTTCATTGACGGAACACACATCAAGGCGAGTGCGAACAAGAAGAAATTCCAGAAACAGCAGGTAGCCAAAACAGCAAAAGTATACTCGGAGCAGCTGAGGCAGGAGGTAAATGCCGAGCGGGAGAAGCTGGGCAAAAAGCCGATAGAAGAAAGTGCGGATGATAACGAGAGTGACGGAGGAAGCGGCAGCGGAGGAACCACTGAGAAAACAGTTTCCACCACTGATCCTGATTGCGGGATGTTTGTAAAGGGTGAGCACGAACGGCAGTTCGCCTATGAAGCACATACCGCCTGTGACAAGCATGGATTTGTGTTGGGAGTTCAGGTAACAGCCGGGAATATCCATGACAGCGTTGCATGGGATGATCTGTATACCACAATTACCAGGAGATTCAACGATGTTCGGTACGCTGTCATGGATGCCGGCTACAAGACCCCATGGATTGCCAAAAGGACCATTGATGACGGGATTGTTCCTGTTCTGCCTTATACCCGATACAAGGGAGCAAAGGACGCCTACCGTCCCTGGGAATGTGCTTACTTGCCCGAAAAGGACGCTTATCTCTGCCCACAGGGAGCAGAACTCCGGCACACCACTACGGACAAGGATGGAAAACGAGTCTACCGCAGCACTCCAAAGCACTGCCGCGAATGCCCCTGCAAATCGAAATGTGGGGCAAATGAGAGAGGTCAGAAACTCCTGACCAGACACATCTGGCAGCCCTATCTGGATGCTGTGGAGTGTATCCGAAAAACAGAAGATGCGAAATGCATTTACGCGATGCGCCAGCAAACCATTGAGAGAGTGTTTGCTGACGCAAAAGAAAAGCACGCAATGCGTTATACGCACCACAGAGGCTTGACCGCAGTTACCAGATGGGTCAAGCTTAAGTTTGCTGCCATGAATCTGAAAAAACTGGCAATTTGGAGCTGGAAATGCTCCTTTTTGTCGCTGTGTTCTCTGTTTCCGCTTCAAGTTTTCCACAAAACACACCAAAACCCCTGCTTAGCAGCTTGCTAAACAGGGGTTCTTTGACAGTCTGAAGAGCAGAAACCGTAAGGTTTCTGCTCTTTTTTTGCTTCTTTTTTTGCTTGTGATAAAGAGAATGCTGTGCACCGCCCGCATGATGTAATGGCTGCAACACTGCAACGAGTTTTTACTTTGCGGGAACTCAATTCATGGCAGGAAATCGTCCCAATAGAAAAGTAGCCGGGCGCTGTGTTTAAACCTCCGAAAAAGGGGATTCTGATATAGCGGGGGATTCTTTGGTGCGCACCGGAATTTCAATCTGCATGATGTAATCCTCCACGCTGTCGATGACAACCTCGTTGATCCCTTTTTCATAGGCAAATCCGTACAATTCCAGATCGTGCTGCCGGGCATAGTCCACCATTTCCGCATACCGCTGCGGGAGTTTGTCCCAGCTTCCGAAGGAAAAGGCCCTCAGATACCTTCCGGTGGGCTGAAGGTGCAGCCCCTCCTTTTGCAGGGGAAAAGGCATCTGAATATACAGAAAGTCGCATTTTCCGGATTCGCCCCGGTACAGTTTTTCCACATGCCGCATGGCACCGTAAGTGGCGTCCTGCAGGCGGTGCAGACCATACTTTCTTGCCAGAGCAATGATTCTCTCAGTGTCCTCATCAAAGGACGGATCTTCAGAAGTGGCCATCGTCACAAGGCGGTTGGCCTTTTTCTTTTCAATGACAGCAATTTCGGAAAGATCCAGCCTGTGAAGGTTTTTCATATCCCGCTGCTTGTCGGTCAGAATTTTCTGTATGGCCGTCAGATGGGTGATGCGCTGTTCAATTTTGGATATGTTTTCACTCAGCAGGGTTTCAAAGGTAGAGGCGGAACGGTCGTTCAGAAATTTTTGAATGTCACTGATGGGAACATCCAGGTCCCGGAGCATCAGGATGACCTCCAGCACCGAACTCTGGTGGTAGGTATAATACCGGTATCCGTTGGGTTTGGTGACAGCCGGTTTCAGCAGACCGATTTCGCCATACCACATGAGCGTCTTTTTATTGACCTCATGCAGCCTGGCAAACTGACCTATGGAAAACAATCTGTCTGTGGGAGCAAACATCGCGACACCTCTTGACCGTACAGTTACTGTACGGTTTATTATACGCTATATAGAAGCAGTATACAAGACATATGGACGCTATTTTTGGGGACTCCACCAGCGTGAAAATCGTTCCGGGAAGCCCTGCGGCTGCCGGAAACAGGGCAGGAAAACGAGCAAAAGGAGAGACTTTTATGAATGTTGGCGAGGCTGTCAAAGTCAAATTTACGCTGTTTAAAAATCGCTTTGCATTTGCGTGCGGTAACCATGGTTTTACACTGGAAAAGGTGGGAGGAGGCATCTGCCTGTATGCTACGGACCATACCCATGAGGATATTTATTGCGCCATGCCGCTGGGAATGGAGCGGGAGTTCAAGGACAGCACCTATTATATCTATGCACCCAGCGAAAACCGGATGATGCTTCGGGTCCGCAAGGCGGTGATGCTGGTGGACTTTAAGGAACACTGGTGTGCCACCAACGTAAAAGATTTCCGGGTATATGGTTCCAAACAGTGGGGGCAGAACTGTATGCTCCCCTGGAAAGAGGAATACACCCGGCTGTATAATGCGGCCGAAAAAGCCCGTCTCGTCGTTGAATAGTCCTGTTGTGTGAGGTGCGAAGATGAACAGGATCATGTATGTAGGGGAACACCCGAAAATCTATAATGTTCGCATGCACAAGCATGACCATTGGGAAGTTGTGTATTGTACAGCGGGGGAGGGGACCTTCCGCTTTGAAAAACAGCCCTCCATTACCTACTCTGCGGGGGAAACTGTGGTCATACCGCCCCAGATGGCCCACGCCAATTCCAGCACGGAGGGTTTTGCCAATATTCACATCATGCTGGATTCACCGTCTTTTCCTTATCAGGATGCTTTTCGCGTGGTGGATGAAGAAGGGGGGCTGGCCAATGCGTTTGCCCAGGTCCGGCTGTACCACATGTCTGACCGCAACCGCCACGAGCTGGTGCTGGCTTCCCTGGGGGAACTGATCGCCAGCTATATTGTGGTGTTTCGCAGCAATGTGGAATTCTCTCAGCCGGTGGCGCAGCTGCGCGCCAGCATTATGGAAAATTTTGACCATTCCGGGTATCAGCTGGACGAAGTGATCCGTTCTATGCCTTTTCACCACGACTACCTGCGGAAACTGTTCAAAAAAGAGGTGGGCATGTCGCCGCTGGAATATCTGACCGAACTGCGGATGAAAACGGCGGAACGGCTGCTGACCCTGTGGGCGGCCGGGTATACCATCACCCAGATCGCGGAGATGTGCGGGTTTGATGATTCGCTGTATTTCTCCCGGGTATTCAAAAAATATTATGGCTGTTCGCCCACGCAGTTTATGAAAGACAAAACCGGTGTGTACGCCAATGTGCCGGATCGTACAGAATTGGAAATCTGATGGCCTCAGTGGGGCGGTTGGGTAGGGACAGGAACGCTCCGCTGCAAAAAGCGCTGCACAACGAACAATGTTGTGTGGCGCTTTTTACAATTTCGGAGCTTTTGATTTGTGCAGATTTACTTTTTTCTTTCCAAAGAAGGAAATCGAACCGCCGAAAATGTCTGTTTCTTGAATAAAAAGTGCTGAAAAAGAAATTCAAGTCGGCCGGGTATGTTGTTATACTTATGGCACAAACAAAGGACACGAGCAAAAAAGTACTGTGGAGCATCGATTTTGGACCGCGCTTTCCCAGCGGCTTTTTTACCTGCCCGAATCCAAAGAAATCCATCACATCGCAAGGAGGATATCCGCTATGGTCAGTATTCTGATTGTCGGTCACGGCAATTTCGCCACCGGTGCCCTGAGCGCCACCCGTTTGGTGGCAGGCGCGCCGGAAAATGTCTACGCCCTGGATTTTTCCGAGGGGATGAACCCCGCGGAACTGAAGGAAAAGATGCAGGCTCTGCTGGCTGACATCAGCACCCAGGAGATCCTGGTCATGGCGGACCTGGCGGGGGGCACGCCCTTCCGCACCGCGGTGGAACTGAAGATGACCCTGCCCGAAAAGCAGATCCGGGTAGTAGCAGGCGCCAATATGCCCGCCCTGATGGAAGCGGCTTTCTCCTCCGACAGTATGAATCTGGCGGAACTGACTGCCACGGTGGTGCAGACCGGCGTGGAAGGGCTTGTGGATTGGGATGCCCAGACGGAAGCCGAAGAAGAACCGGATTTTGAAGGCGGCCTGTAAGGCGGAGGGAACAACATGATCAAGACCATCCATGTGGAACCGATCCGGAACCGGGAAAAATATCTGGCCACCCAGCCGCTGACCAAAGGGGAAGTGGAAAAGGCCATGGATTATGTGGTGGCCCAGACCCGCGCCAACATGGAATACTTCGGCACCCGGTTTCCCTGGTCGGCCACCAGAGGGCTGAAATATCCCATCATTGACAACATCGAATGGACCGACGGTTTCTGGACCGGCCTGCTGTGGCTGTGTTACGAGTATACCGGGGACGAGGCTTTCCGGGTGCGGGCGGAACAGAACATCGACTCTTTCCTGCACCGGGTGGAGAACCGCATCGAACTGGACCACCACGACCTGGGTTTTCTGTACTCTCCTTCCTGCGTGGCGGGCTACAAGCTGACGGGGTCCGAGAAAGGCCGGCGGGCAGGTATCCTGGCGGCGGACAAGCTGATGGAACGCTACAATGAGCGGGATGGCTTTATCCAGGCCTGGGGCGCGGTGGGCGCCCAGGACAACTACCGCCTGATCATCGACTGCTTCATGAATATCCCGCTGCTGTACTGGGCCACCGAGATCACCGGAGACCCCAAGTATGCGGTGGCCGCGGATCGGCATTTTGAAAAGGCGGCCAATTATGTGATCCGGGATGATGCCTCCGCTTTCCACACCTACTACTTTGACGCCAAGACAGGAGCACCCCTGCGGGGCGCCACCCGCCAGGGCTACAGCGATGATTCCGCCTGGGCCCGGGGCCAGGCCTGGGGCATCTACGGTATCCCCCTGAACTACCGGCAGAACCATGCCCCCGCCTCGGTGAACCTGTACGAGGGCATGACCAACTACTTCCTCAACCGTCTGCCGGAGGATGATGTCTGCTATTGGGACCTGATCTTCACCGACGGGGCGGAACAATCCCGGGATTCCTCTGCGGCGGCCATTGCGGTCTGCGGCATGCTGGAAATGGGCAAATACCTGCCGGAACTGGATCCCGAAAAAACCACCTACCAGATGGCCTGCCACCGTATTCTGCGCAGCCTGATCCAAAACTATCAGGGGACGCAGGTAGAGCCGGGCAATCCCATCCTGTACCACGGCGTCTACTCCTGGCACAGCGGAAAGGGCGTGGACGAAGGCAATATCTGGGGTGACTACTACTACATGGAAGCGCTGGTTCGCTTCTGGAAAGACTGGAATCTGTACTGGTAAGACCGGTACCGGATATATGTACGGCTAAGGAGGAAACAGAATATGCCAAACATTGTTGCATTCCGTATTGATGAGCGTCTGATCCACGGTCAGGGTCAGATCTGGATCAAGTCCCTGGGTGCCAACACGGTGATCGTGGCCAACGATGCTGCCAGCGAGGACCCCATCCAGCAGCAGCTGATGAAAGCGGTCGTGCCCAAGACCATCGCCATGCGGTTTTTCTCGGTGCAGAAGACCTGTGACCTGATCCACAAGGCTTCCCCCAAGCAGATCATCTTCATTGTCTGCAAGACTCCCCAGGACGCTCTGCGCCTGGTGGCTGGCGGCGTGCCGGTGAAGGAGATCAACGTGGGCAACATCCACCGCGCCCCCGGCAAGGAAGAGATCAGCAAGTTCATTGCCCTGGGCGAAGAGGACAAGGCTGCGCTGCGGGAACTGCGGGACCGCTACGGCGTGACGTTCAATACCAAGGCTACGGCCACCGGCGACGACGGTGTCGCCCAGGTGGACCTGAATAAATATCTCTGAGAAGAAGGAGGAAGATTTCTGTGGAAATCACATTGTTTCAAGCGGTGCTGATCGCCCTGTGGACCGGCCTGTGCCTGGCCGGCATGCTGCTGGGCATCTACACCAACCGCTGCCTGATTATGGCAACGGGCGTCGGCCTGATTTTGGGCGATCCGGTCACCGGTCTGGCTATGGGCGCTGTGGGTGAGCTGGCCTTCATGGGCTACGGCGTTTCCCAGGGCGGCTCCATTCCCCCCAACCATATGGGCCCTGGTATCGTGGGCGCCATCATGGCCATCACTGCGGGCGTCAGTGTCGAAACTGCGCTGGCCCTGTCCATTCCCTTTGCGGTGGGCTTCCAGTTCGTGCTGACCGCTACTTACACCTTCGCCACCACCCTGACCGGCTTTGCCACCAAGGCCCTGGAAAAGAAGAACTTCCGTATGTTCCGTCTGGCGGCCAACCTGACGGTGTGGGTATTCTTCATCGTGGGCTGCCTCATCGGCCTGGCTGCCGCTTTGAGCGCTTCCGGTCTGGAAGCGGTCATCAACCTGATCCCCGGCTGGCTCAGCGCCGGCCTGACCGTGGCCGGCAAGATGCTGCCTGCCGTCGGCTTTGCCATGATCCTGAACGTGATGGCCAAGAAGGAACTGATCCCCTTCGTGCTGCTGGGCTATGTGCTGGTCTCTTACCTGGGCCTGGGCACCATGGCTGTGGCCATTACCGGCACTGCGGTTGCGCTGATCGTCTTCTTCAACGAAAACAAGGGCGTTGCTGCCGCCGAAGATGAGGAGGTTGTATTCGAAGATGGCATCTAACGTATTGACTAAAAACGATTATCTAAGAACATCCCTGCGGGCCTATTTCATCCAGAATGGCTTCAACTACGGCAACTACCAGGGCCTGGGCTACGCCAACATGCTGTACCCGGCACTGCGCAAGATGTACAAGGACGATGACGATGCTCTGCAGGCCGCGCTGCAGGAAAACTTGGATTTCTACAACACCAACATCCATTTTGTGCCCTTCATCACCAGCCTGCACCTGGTCATGCTGGAGAACGGCACCCCCAACAACGAGATCCGCAACATCAAGATGGCCCTGATGGGCCCTCTGGCGGGCATCGGCGACTCGCTTTCCCAGTTCGTGCTGGCGCCGCTGCTGGGCACCATCGGCGCATCCCTGGCCTATGAGGGCCTGATGCTGGGCCCCATCATCTACCTGCTGGGCATGAACATCGTGCTGCTGCTGGTCAAGATCATGTCCGGCATGCTGGGCTATAACCTGGGCACCAGCATCATCGGTACCCTGACCAGCCAGATCGAAAAGATCTCCCGCGTTGCCAGCATGATCGGTGTGACCGTCATTGCGGGTTTGGCAGTGGGATTCGTCAAGATCACCACACCCATCCAATACGCGGCATCGGTCCCCGGGGGCGAAGAAAAGCTGATCACTCTGCAGTCCATGCTGGACGCCATCGCGCCCAACCTGCTGCCCTGCCTCTTTGTGGGTCTGGTGTTCTATCTCATCAAAGTGAAAAAGTGGACCACCGTCAAGTTGGTCTGCATGACAATCGTTCTGGGTATCGTACTGTCCGCGCTGCATCTCGTGGCCTGACCTTCCTGTAAATCCGAATCGGCGGAAGCAACAGGATATACCCGTATAGCTTCGGGCAGGGATGCTGCAAACATCCCTGCCCTTTGTTTATTTGCTGGAGGATGCAAACGTGGCACTGGATCTGACCCGGCTGCGGCGGACCGCCGTGATTGCGGTGGAACAGTATGACCTGCAGGCGACTGCACAGTATGCAAAAGCCTATTGCAGCCAGGAAGTATGCCGCCTGCTGGAACAGGCGGATGCCCTGCTGGAACACCGGGTTACTTTCTGTGACCGTTGGGATATGGAGCCTTGCCATATCCCCTATACTGTAGACCCGGGACAGTGGACCCAAAGTCCCAACGGTGACCCGGAGTGGGTCTTTATGCTCAACCGGCAGGACTACCTGCCCAAGCTGTGGCAGGCGGCGGTTCTGACCGGGGAGAAAAAGTACACCCAAAAGCTGGTGGAACTGGTGTTGGACTGGATCGCTTCCAATCCCATCACCGAAGAGGGAACCCCCGCCACCCGCACCATCGACACCGGTATACGGTGTATGAACTGGTGCCGGCTGCTGCCGTTTCTGCTGGCGGACGGATCGCTGGATGATGAGGCGGCGGAACGGCTTCTGCACAGCCTGGCGGAACAGTTTGTGAACCTGCGGCGGCGGTATCAGCTTCGGTATGTTCTCAGCAACTGGGGTGTACTGCAAACCACCGCCATCTGTGCAGGGTACGCCTGGCTGTCTGAGTTCCTGCCTGAAGGTCTGGAAGACTGGGCTTGGTCGGAACTGCATACCCAGCTGCGGCTGCAGATGCTGGAGGACGGCGCCCATTGGGAGCAGTCGCCCCTGTATCATGTGGAGGTGCTGAACGCCTGTGTGCAGCTGCTGGTGCAGCTGCGCCGGGCACGCCTGGCGGGGCAGCTCCTGGGCAAGGCTGCCTTGCAGGCAATGAATGAAGTGCCGGACGGGGATGAACGGCAGGCGGGTCCGGGGGAAGGCCTGGACTGGGAGAGCCAGGGCTGGCTGGAACAGGCAGTGCGGGTCATGAGCCGGCATGTGCTGCACACTGCGGACCCCGGATTTTTCCAGCTGCCCCAGTGCGACAGCGATGTTACCGATGTGCGGGATACGCTGGCCCGGGCTGCGGCCCTGCTGGGGGATTCGGCGCCTTTCCGCTGGGGTGCCGGAGACCGGCTGGACCTGCAAAGTGCCTTTCTGGTGGGGGCACCCGGCATCACGGCGTTTGAAGCGTGCTCGCAGGCGGTTCCTCTGCGGCGCAGCTGGTGCTGTCCCCGTGCCGGGCAGCTGTTTCTGCGCTCCGCCTGGTCGCCGGATGCCAACTTCACCGCGGTGAAGAACAGCACGTTGGGCAGCAGCCATGGTCATGCGGATCAGACCCATCTGAACCTTTATTACAAGGGTTTGCCTTTCCTGGTGGACAGCGGCCGGTATACCTACCGGGAGGATGACTCCCTGCGCACGGCTCTCAAAGCCCCGACAGCGCACAACCTCTGCGTCATCGACGGCCAGTCCGGCGGTACGCCGGACGGTTCCTGGAATTATGCCGATTATGCCGAGACCGGGCCCAACTACTTCGCGGAGCAGGAAAATGTACATTACGCGGAACTGCCGTTTCAAGGAACACTGAAAGACGGAACGCCTTACCGGGTGACCCGGCGGCTGCTGGTGCTGGACGAGGGCATCTGGCTGTCGGTGCAGGATGTTGTCTGCCCGGGGGAACACCGGGTGGAAGAATATTTTCACCTGCACCCGGCGGTACAGACGGAACCTGTACAGGATGGATACCTGCTGCAGCAGGGGAAAGCCTACCTGAAACTGTGGCGTGACGGAAAGCTGGAGGCGAGGCAGAGCGTATTTTCCCCGCGATACAACGAAATGCAGGACAGCACCGTGCTGGTAAAGTCTGCGCTGATGCGGGACCGCTGGACAGAAGCTACTTTGTTTGCACCGGCCGCCTGCATGGCTCGCCCGGCGGCTGTCTGTCAGGCAGGCAGTGCGCAGCCGCTGCCCCCTGAAACGGTGAGCGCCTGGGAGGTCCGGGCGGAAAACGGCAGCGTCTGGAAATTGTTTGTCTGGAATCGGGAAAATTTCCGTGGAGCCAAGGTGTTTTCCTGTGGTGATCTGCCTGTTTATGGGAAGGTATTGGCGCTCTGTGAGCAAGGTGGAACGCTCCGTACAATTCGACTGAAATAACCAAGGGGAGAAGCAACTGATGATCAACCAAATTTGTATTCTGGATGCGCAGGGCGCCTGTAAGGCGGAAAAAAGCAGCCGGGAAGAAGTGGTCCTGGCCTGGAAGGGCAGCTATGAGCCCGGCGATGTGATCCTTTTTAAGGTGGGCGCGTCCGGACATTATGTGATTCGGGTGGATGACTGCCTGGATGAGGCGCTGGTATACATCACGGAAGAAACCCTGCGCTATCCTGTTCTTTTTGAAGAGAAAAAAGATGCCCATAATCCCAAGGCGTTTACCGGGGAGCGCCACTACCTGACTCTGCGCCCCGCCCGCAGCTGGGAACTGGGATACCGCAATCTGGCCTGCAATCCTGCCGACCAACATGATGTGCAGGGGTGCTATCCCCATGCCAGTGCCAATGTGGAGACCCGGGGAGAATCGGTGTTTGCCGCCCGCAATGCCATTGACGGCATGTTGGCTGTTTCTTCCCACGGGCGGTGGCCTTATGCTTCCTGGGGAATCAACATGCAGGAAGATGCGGAATTTACCCTGGATTTCGGCCGCCCTGTGGATTTTGATACCATCGTTTTGTATACGCGGGCTGATTTCCCCCATGACAACTGGTGGGTCCGCGGAACATTTACTTTTTCGGACGGCACACAGCAGGAAGTGGAAATGACGAAAACCGAAGGGCCGCAGAAATTTTCCATCACCCGTACCGGCATTTCCTGGCTGAAGCTCAGCAACCTCATCAAGGCGGATGATCCGTCGCCGTTCCCGGCATTGACACAGATCGAGGTCTACGGGACGGATGCGGTGAAGGAATCTTCACTTTGAACGATGGCTGAAAGCATATCTGTACCCAAGGTTCCCGGCGTCCCTCTGCGACGCCTTGGATACACTGACATTACACTCAACAGGAGGTTTTACCATGTCTGTCTGCACCCCCAAATCCTTTGACCTGACCGGCAAGGTCGCTCTGGTCACCGGCGCTTCCTACGGCATCGGCTTTGCTATTGCCACCGCTATG
>OGRU01002473.1_pt1 | contig 11960 bp, 9 predicted proteins | sample 1553541 | NCBI WGS metagenome assembly OGRU01 (sample SAMEA2580068, study PRJEB22360) | human gut metagenome | biome: human gut; feature: human-associated habitat; material: faeces | place: Denmark | collected 2008/2010
TTTTTGCGATGACAGTGAGCAGCTCACGGGTGTGGTCAGCGCTGTGCTCCCAGTACATGATGCCGAGCATGCCCTTTTCCTTGACGTACTCGCACTTGCGGCGGATGGCTTCAGGGGACTCGAAGCTGATGAACGTTTCGCCGTTCCAGAGATATGCGGCTTCAGCGTCCTCGTCCCAATATTCCGTGTAGTTATGCTCGCGGCGGAACTCCTCGGTGAGACCGTCGTAGTTCGGGCCGTACATACCGGCGCTGGCTTCCTGCAGGAGACCGTTGTTGACGTTTGCGGCGCCCGTGTAATGGCGGCAGTAGAATGCTGCACCGACGACGAGCTTATTGTACGGCACACCGGCGTTGTGGAACAGCTCGACGATGTAGCGCGTATTCGTATTGCTCGTATCGCCGCGGCTGGCACTGAGGGAGGCGTGGTGGCCGGCCTGATGCGTGAAGCCGTTGCGCATGTCGTAGGTCATGAGCTGCACGTAATCGACGATCTCGGCGACCTTGTCCATTTCGGTGTTTTCCGGGAAATAATCACCTGCGCCGACAGCGGTGGAGACGATGCGGTTCATGCCAAGGGCGTCGCGCAGAGCTTGCAGGAGCTTTGTGTAGTTCTGTTTATCGCTCGAGTCACAGTCAATCTCGGCTTGGTCGCTGCATGGGTATTCCCAGTCGATATCGATGCCATCGAGGTGATACTCCTCCACGGCTTTGCGGCAAGACTCCGCAAATGCGCGGCGGCCTTCTTCGGTACGGGACATGAGGGAGAAACCGCCCGCGCCCCAGCCACCGACGGAAAGCACCACGCGCAGAGCGGGGTTCCAATCGCGGAACTGCGGGATGAGATCGAGATGTGTCATCTGGTGCAGATCCAAAAGGCCGTTTTCGCTGATGAGACCGAACGCAAGGTTCATGTGGGTGAGCTTCTGTACATCTTCGCGTGTAACTTCCGGCAAACCGTCGTTGACGGCGTAGCCGATCGAATAATACTTCATGAAAATTCCTCCGAAAAATTGATAGGAAAACGATTTTCCTTTTAAATTATACCACTTTTCTTTCGTAGTAGATAGTAGTAAAATAAAGAAAAGCGAGGAAACTTTATGAAGTATGATTATAACGCATTGATGAAAGAAATCTACGAAGAAGTGCGTGCGCTGGGTATCCCGGTCTCGGGCAACATCGAGCCGGAGGTACAGATCAACACGCGCGCAAAAAAGCGCTACGGACGCTGTATGCGATTACATGGCGAAAAATATGAATATCGAATCGAGGTCTCAGCGTATTTGGAGGACAAGGACGAGAATTGTGTGCGCAGCGTTTTGGCGCATGAGCTTTTGCACACGTGCCCGCGCTGCATGAATCACAAGCTCCTTTGGAAGACATACGCAGGTAAGATGAACAACGCGTATAGCTACTGCATTACGGCAACGACGAAGGAAGCACTTGTGGAGTACGAGGAGAAACCGGTGAAATATATGCTGCAATGTACAAAATGCAAAAGGCAGTTTCCGCGCATGAAACTCACGGCAGTGGTGCAGCATCCGGAGCGGTACCATTGCGGCTGCGGTGGCAAGATCATTCGTCTGTTCTGATGACGATTCAAGTAAATTAAAAGAAACCCGCATTCTGTACCGTTAAAGGCACAGAGTGCGGGTTTTGCAAATCAATGGGGGATAGCAAAAGGGAGACCTTCCGACGAAAATCTCCCTTGTACGCTGATATTAGATCTGCACGATCAGTCGCTGCTGAAGGGCAGGAGAGCGAGGTGACGAGCACGCTTGATAGCGACTGTCAGGCCACGCTGATGATGTGCACAAGTTCCCGTAACTCTTCTGGGGAGGATCTTGCCTCTTTCAGAAATAAAACGGCGAAGCTTGGCAACATCCTTGTAATCGATGTAATCCGCTTTGTCAACGCAGAAGCTGCATACTTTTCTGCGGCCCTTGCGACCACCGCGGCGATTATCTCTCTCCGGTCTGTCTGCCATTGCGAAAGCCTCCTTATCTTAGTCGTTGTTAGATCATCAGAACGGCAGGTCGTCGTCCCCGATGATCTCCTCGAAATCTCCGCTGTTACCACTTGAATAGGTGGGAGCGGGTTCGCTGTAAGCCGGGCGCTGCATTTCATTTCCGGCTGCGTTGTTACTTCCGTAATTATTGCCGTAAGACGGGGCGGAGGGGGCACCGTAATTTGCGCCGCTGTCACTGCGTTTGGAATCCGCAAAATTGACATCGTTCGCAACAATCTCGGTCGCCTTGCGCTTATTGCCGTCCTTATCTGTATATGTGCGTGTCTGAATGGAACCGTGAACCGCCATCATCTGGCCCTTGCGGAAGTATTTGCATACAAAATCCGCGGTGCTGCGCCAAGCGACAACATCAATGAAATCAGCCTGACGTTCTGTGCCGGACTTAACATAGGAGCGGTCTACCGCCAGCGTGAAGCTGGTAACGGCAACATCGCTCGGGGTGTGGCGAAGCTCAGGATCGGCAACCAGTCTGCCCATAACAACTGCAACATTCAACATAGGTAACAACTCTCTTTCGTTTTAAAAAACTTACTCAGCAGCGGACTCGTTTGCTTCGACAGCCTCGGCTGCGACAGCCTCAACGTCGATCGGCTTCGGCTCAGCGGCTTTACGCGGCTTTGCAGCAGCGGTTGCAAAACGGGGATCCTTCTTCACGATGATGGAACGGAGAACGCCGTCAGTGATCTTATAGCGTCTGTCCAGCTCAGCGGTGAAGTCCGGCGTGCTCTCGAAGTTTACGAGGGTGTAGTAGCCTTCGGTTTCCTTGTTGATCGGATACGCGAGTCTTCTCTTACCCCACTCGTCAACGCTCTCGACAGTGCCGTGCTTTGCAATCAATGCCTTGAACTTTTCGACCAGCTCTGCATTACCTTCCTCACCGAGCTTTGCGGAGAGAACGATAACGGTCTCGTACTTGTTCTTTACTACCTCTGTCATGGTTTGCACCTCCTTTTGGACTTTGGCCCCGTACTTTTAAACGGAGCAAGGATTGTCATTTGTGTTACACAAAACGCATAAGCACAAACTAACAAAAGTATTATAACATAAAAATCCGCAAAGTCAAGAAAAATCTTGGAACTCGGCGGATTTTTGGAAAATCAAATTTGATATAGACGCTTTGTGAAGTTGGTTAACTTTACAAAGCGAATGAACTTTACATACATGTAATGTGAATTGACTTTACGCTCAAAGCGTTTTGGCAAGCTCTTTAAGGTAGGCGCGGAAGCTTTCACCAATCTCGGGGTGCTTTAAGGCAACTTCTACCTGTGCCTGCATGACGCCGAGCTTATTGCCCATATCATAGCGCTTGCCTGTGAAATCGACGGCGATCATGCTTTCGGTGCGGGCAAGCTCACACATGGCATCGGTGAGCTGAATTTCGCCGCCGGCGCCGGGTGCGGTGTGGGCAAGAATGTCAAAAATCTGCGGCGGCAATACGCAGCGGCCGAGGATGGAGTAAAGCGACATAATCTTATCCTTACTCGGCTTTTCAATCATATCGGTGCAGGTGAACCAGTTATCGTGCAAAGGCTCTACCTTGAGGGAGGAGTAGCGCTGAATGGCTTCTTCGCTGACCTCTTTCACGCCGACGACACCCTTGCCGGTCTCGTTATAAGCGCGGATGAGCTGGCCACAGGCGGGATCTTCGCCGAGGATGACGTCATCGCCGTAGAGAACGGCAAATGGCTCATCGCCGACAAATGCTTTGGCACAGGAGATGGCGTGGCCGAGACCTCGCGTCTCTTTCTGGCGGATGTAGGTGATGTTTGCAAGGTGCGCAAGGTTCACAACTTCATCGTACACTTCTTTTTTGCCGCTTGCGAGCAGACGCTCCTCAAGCTCCGGGGCGCGGTCGAAATGATCTTCCATGATGGATTTGCCGCGGTTTGTAATGATGAGAATATCCGTAATGCCGGCGCGGACCGCTTCCTCCACAATAAACTGGATAGCGGGCTTATCCACAATGGGCAGCATTTCCTTGGGCATCGCTTTCGATGCCGGGAGCACGCGTGTGCCAAGGCCTGCTGCGGGGATGACGGCTTTTCTGACGGTTTTCATAAATCAATACCTCCAAATATACTTCCTATTTTCCAAATGTGTTTTATTTTAAACGACATTACCGCGTGAAGCCGTAAGCGGCGACGTCGCTTTTAAGCTGGAATCAAGTCAAAAAGAGCGGGATCCAACGCAGGATCATGTAGCAGGCGAGCAGGCAAAACGTTACGACAACGTTCACGCCGCCGCGTGCGGTGTATTCTGCGGAAAGATCGGTTTCCGTATTGCTGACGCTTTTAATCTCCTGCACGGTGCGGACGCAGTGATTTAAATACATGCGGTTTGCGCGCACGCCGACGAAGATCATAATGCCGAGCATCAGGGCGCTGCACAAAAGCGGCAGGCAGAACAAAAGATACTGTGAGGGGTTATCCATCAAGTACTGCGAAAGCAGGTTTGCAAGCTGCACGTAGCTGAGATCCGATGAAGACACGCCGGCGTTATCGATAACGTGCGTCGTGATGGGGTTGACGACGAAACACGAGAGCATCAGGTTTGCGATATATAAAAGGAACATGATTGTCGTTGTGATGATGCCCGCCTTGTACTGCTTGCGATACAGGAGCCAGCCGCCGGAGAACAGGAACGCGCTGAAATTGAACTTGCTGCGCCCGAAAGACTTAATATTGCGGAACACGGAAAGGTAATACGCTGTATTCTGCTGCACGACCTTGCTGACGTCGCCGTAGGTGACGTTATCCGCAACAAATTCCGCGGGATTTGCGCCGCCCATGGGGTCGAACGCGAACGGCACGCCGCCAAAGCCGCGGCTCTGATAGTTTGCGTTGTTTTGCGGCGGGGGATAACTGCCGTACGGGTTATTGTAATTGTTATAGCCGTTCGGATTGTTCGCGTTATTCGGATTTTGCTGCGTGTTGTAGCCCGTGTTGCGGTGTTCATCCGGCGCGCCGGTGAGGGAAGTGCCGCAGATGTTGCAGAACAGCGCGCTGTGGGCGTTTAAGGTGCCACAGTTCGGGCATTCCTTGTCTTTAAGCTCACTGGCCGTGTTCGGCGCGTCCGGCGGAACAGGCGGCGCCCAAGGCTTGCCGCTTTCGTGCAGATCTGTGAAAATGCACGCACCTTTTTCTTTATAGCAGCCTCTGTGGTACGGTGCACCGCAGACCGGGCAAACGACGATATCGTCATTTTCCGTAAACGGCTTGTCGCACACGGGACACTTGATGCCTTTGTAGTCCAAAACAGAACCTCCAAAATTCGGTTGGCAATATTTCGAAAGACGGTCAGAATACTGCCAGAATTATTTTCTTATTCATATAATACTACAAAATGCCCGCAATCGCAATGCAAAGCGTGCAAATTTTCAGACTGTTAATAATTCAGCGAGAAAACGAAGTAAAACTTCAAGAAAGGCTAATATAAAGATTTCAGCGAAACTGTGCGTTTTCCCGCATTTTTTCTATTTACAAACGGCGGGTTATCTATTATAATAAACAGAGATTTGCGCACATTTAAGCTGAACGCCGCCGTGAAATGTTTGAAGGCGGGTTTGGACGGATATTTTTGAAAGGTAACGAAAACGTATGCTGCAATATGAAGTATTAAAACATGAACTGAATGAAAAGCAGGCGGCGCTGGATGAATTGAAGGACGCGCTGGGCCTTGAAAGACTGCGTGAAGAAGTGGAGATGCTGGAAAACAAGGCGGCGGAGCCGGGCTTTTACGACAACATGGAATCTGCACAGAAGATTTTGCAGAAGACTGCTGCGTTAAAGCAGAAGGACGAGACGTACCTGAACCTTGTTTCCCGCTGCGAAGATACGCTGACGCTCATTGAAATGGGCAATGAGGAAGAAGACCTTTCTCTTTTGCCGGAGGCACAGGAGGAAGTGGAGGCCATCGGCAAAGAGATTGAGACGATGCGTCTGACAACGCTTCTCACCGGCGAATATGACAGTAAGAACGCGATTTTGACGTTCCATGCGGGTTCCGGCGGCACGGAGGCACAGGACTGGGCCGAGATGCTGTTCCGTATGTACAACCGTTGGGGTGAGCGTCACGGCTTTAAGGTTTCTACGCTCGATTACCTTGAGGGCGACGAAGCGGGCCTGAAGAGCGCTTCCATCCTTGTCGAGGGCGAAAATGCTTATGGCTTTTTGAAGAGTGAAGCGGGCGTTCACCGTTTGGTGCGCGTCTCGCCGTTCGATTCCGCAGGCCGCCGCCACACTTCATTCTCCTCTCTGGAGGTTATGCCGGAGATTGACGAGGACCTCAGCGTGGAAATCAACCCGGACGATATTAAGATGGAAGTATACCGTGCGAGCGGTGCGGGCGGACAGAAGGTCAACAAGACCTCTTCGGCCGTGCGTTTGATCCACATTCCGACGGGCATTGTCGTTTCCTGCCAGGTGGAACGCAGCCAGTACCAGAACCGCGACGTGGCTATGAAAATGCTTATCTCTAAGCTCGTTGAGATCAAGGAACGTGAACACCTTGAAAAAATCTCCGACATTAAGGGCGAGCAGAAGGAGATCACGTGGGGCAGCCAGATTCGCTCCTATGTCTTCATGCCGTACACGCTCGTAAAGGATCACCGCACGGGCTGCGAAAAGGGCAACATCAGCGCGGTGATGGACGGCGACCTTGATGATTTCATCACTGCGTATCTGAAGGCGCTCAGCCAGGGTACGCTCGGCGAGAACATCGAATAAATTTAGATTTTGTGAATTTGGGCAGCGTCTTTTGCGGGCGCTGCTCTTTTTTGCAGAATTTTTGCAGAGATATATGTTTTTTGCGAAAGAAGACCTTTCTTTTTTCGGACAAGTGTGGTAAACTTAATCACGGTATCGCACAAAACGATTTGTGCGTGCCGTATGGATCCGGCCAAAATTTCTATTACACATTGGCCGAACGACCGCTGACTCTCGCTTCAAAACTCATGAGCGGGAAAAACGCAGCCCCACGCATAACGCGTGTGATCGCTGAATCATGCAGATGGCATGGTAGAAAGGATGGTACTACATGAGTACAAACAACACGAAAGCATTTGAAACGTATGAATCCGAAGTTCGCTCTTACTGCCGTAACTTCCCGACGGTCTTCGTCAAGGCGAAGGGCTCTATCCAGACGGATGAGAACGGCAAGGAGTATATCGACTTCTTTTGCGGCTCCGGTGCGCTGAACTACGGACATAACAACCCGTACATCAAAGAGAAGGTCGTTGAATATTTGCAAAACGACGGCGTAATGCACGCGCTTGACATGTACACAAAACCGAAGCGCGAATTCATCGAATATTTTGAAAATGAAGTCATTCGCCCACGCGGCTTTGACTATAAAATTCAGTTTGTAGGCCCGACCGGCACAAACGCGGTGGAAGCGGCCTTGAAGCTGGCTCGCAAGGTAAAGAAGCGCAACAATGTCTTTGCACTGATGGGTGCATTCCACGGCATGACGCTGGGCTCTTTAGCGCTGACAACGAATGCGGACTCCCGCAAGGGCGCAGGCGTGCCGCTTTACAACGTGACGCATATTCCGGCACCGTATATGTTCCCGGAGCTCGACACCGTAGCGTATATGGAACGCCTGATCACAGACGACCACTCCGGCGTGGAGAAGCCGGCGGCAATCATTTTGGAAACGACGCAGGCGGACGGCGGCATTTATGTGCTGCCCGATGAGTGGCTGCGCCGTGTGCGCGCACTGTGCGACAAGTACGACATTTTGATGATTGTCGATGACGTGCAGGTGGGTGCTTCCCGTACCGGTTGGTTCTTCTCGTTTGAGCGCGCAGGCATCACGCCGGACATCGTGACGCTCTCGAAGTCCATCGGCGGCTATGGCATGCCGTTTGCGCTGACACTGTTGCGCCCGGAGCTCGACCAGTGGAAGCCGGGCGAGCACAACGGCACGTTCCGCGGCTATCAGCTGTCTTTGGTCGCAGCGAAAGCGGGCCTGGAGTTTATGCTGAACGAGCACGTGGAAGACGCGGTTCGTGAGCGTGCGCCGTTCGTGGAGAAGTTCCTCAAGGAGAACATTGAGACGATTGACAGCCGCATCACGACACGCGGCATCGGTTTGCTGTGGGGCGTGGATTTCGGCGCGTTTGAGGGCGATGTTGCGAAGGCAGTCATTCATAAGGCGTTTGAAAACGGCCTCATCGTGGAGCGTGTAGGCCGCCGCGATTCCGTTGTAAAGATCATGCCGGAGCTGAAGGTGCCGATGGATACGCTGGAAAAGGGCCTCAATATTCTGGCGAAGTCCATTCGTGAGGTTGTTGGCGAGCTGAAATAACTTAAAATTTATCTCAAAGATAGAGATCGGGCTTTGTGCGCGGTCTCTTTTTGCATAGATCATATTTTGCTGTGCAGGATAAACAAAAACTACTTGCAAAATGTGCAAAGCGGTGGTATGATAAGCGCAAATAGATTTTGGAAAGGAAGCGTATTGTTGTGCAGAAATTCAGTGAACTTCCGTACACCCGACCGGACATTGCGGCGGCAGTGGAGGAATATAAGCGATACAGCGAGGCGTTTAAGGCAGCAAAGACCTTTGAGGAAGCGAAAAAGGTGTTTTTAGACGCTGAAAAGCTCGACACGCACTTGTCTACGATTGCGTCGCTTTGCAGCATCCGCAACACGATGAACACGACAGATGAATTCTACGAAGCGGAAATGGCGTACCTGAACGAAAATCTGCCGAACCTGATCCCGGCGGAGAAGGCGATGAAGGAAGACATTGTGAACGGCCCGTTCCGTGCGGACTTTGAAAAGGAATACGGCGCGCATTTCATCGCGGTTTTGGAAAACGACCTCAAGACGCAGGACGAGCGCATTATCCCGGAGCTTGTGAAAGAATCGGAGCTTTCCGTGGAGTATTCCAAGGCTGCGGCTTCCTGCAAGGTGGATTTTCACGGCGAGACCTGCAATTTCTACGGTCTTTTAAAACATATGGAGAGCACCGACCGCGAGGAGCGTAAAGAAGCGTTTGAAAAGTGGGCGAACCTTTACGAGGGCGTTTCCGACAAGCTCGATGAGTTGTACGATAAGCTCATCGAAGTGCGCGTGGAGATGGCGAAGAAGCTCGGCTATGACAATTACACCGAGCTTGCGTACCGCAATATGGGCAGACTGGACTACACGCCCGAGCACGTGGAGAAATTCCGCGAGCAGATCCGCACGGTCATCACGCCGGCAGTGGACCGCATGCGCAAGGCGCAGGCAAAGCGCCTCGGTTTGGATTCCGTCAAATACTACGATGAGAGTTTGACATTTGCAGGCGGCAACGCAGATCCCATCGGCGGCAAAGATTATATGGTGAGGCAGGCGACCGAAATGTACGGCGCGCTCTCGCCCGAAACAAAGGAATTCTTCGACTTCATGACGAAGTACGAGCTGTTTGACCTTGAGACGCGCCCGGGCAAGCACCTTGGCGGCTATTGCACATCTTTGCCGGAATACAAAGCACCGTTCATTTTCTCGAACTTTAACGGTACTTCTGCAGACGTGGACGTTTTAACGCATGAGGCCGGCCACGCGTTCCAGGCATATCTCGGTGAGCGCTTGATTCCGATCGGCGTTTTGCAGGGCTCTACGAGCGAGGTGTGCGAGATTCACTCGATGTCGATGGAGTTTTTCACCTACCCGTGGATGGGTAAATTCTTCGGCGACCGCGCGGACGAATACCGTTATGCACATTTGTGCGATGCACTGGCCGTTATCCCGTACATGGCGTGCGTGGATGAGTTCCAGCACGAGGTATACAAGAACCCGAAGATGACGGCGAAGGAACGCCGCGGTGTGTGGCGCAGCATTGAGAAAAAATATATGCCGTGGCGCGATTATGACGGCAACGCATTCTTGGAAAACGGTGGTTTTTGGATGCAGAAGCAGCACATTTTCCTCTACCCGTTCTATTATATCGATTACGCGCTGGCGCAGATCTGCACATTCTTCTTCTATGACGAGATGAAGAAAGACCGCGAGAGCGCTTGGGCACGTTATTTGAAGCTGTGCAAAGCGGGTGGCACGCTGGGTTATTTTGATCTGCTGCATTATGTCGGCATTCCGGTGCCGTTTGAAGATGGCGCGGTGGAGAAAGCCGTGCGCGGCGTGATTGAAGAGATTGAATCTGCGAAGTATTAAAATAAATTGTAAAAGCCGAACGGCGGGGAAAACTCCCATGCCGTTCGGCTTTTTGTTTGCGTGCTAATTTTGTTTGTTTTGCGGATTGAGCTTTTTTTGCATGCGAATGTCTTTGCCGCGAAATGGCAGGCGATCATAAAAACCGATCACACGGGAAACAAAGCGTTCTGTATACCGCTTTTCGAGCTCTAACATGGAGAGATTCGTGCTGATGATAGTCGGTTTTTTCAGCATAATGCGCGTATCGATCACGTTGTAGATGGCCGACATGATATAGGATGACGAAATTTCCATGCCGAGGTCATCGATGATGAGCAGGTCGCAGTCGTTTAAAAGATCGAGTGTATCATCGCAGGATTCTTCATTGCGCGTGAAGCGTTCGCGCTCGAGCGAGAGGGCAAAAGTCTGCGCCGTGCCATATACTACGCCGAACCCCTTATTGATGGCTTCTGCGGCGATGGCGAGGGAAAGGTGCGTTTTACCGAGACCGGTGGCGCCTGTAAAAAGTAAATTTCCACTATCTTTTTTGAAATTGTCTGCATAGCGGCGGCAATAATTGAAGATATTTCGCATCTGTTCACGGTCGGAACGCTCCCCGTTTACGGAAACATCGGAATAATAGAGCAGGGAGAAATCCTCAAAGGACGAGAGCGTCAGCGGGGAGATACGGTTTAGGTTTTCATAGGCGATCTGCTTTAACAAATTGCGGTAGCAGGAGCAGATGCGGCCGTCTACATAGCCGGTATCTTCGCAGCGCTTGCAGGTGTACTGCGGCTCAATATCGGCGCGGGTGAGACCGTGCGCGGCAAGGAGATCGGCAAACTGCTTTTGCAGCGAAAGATTTTCGTTTTTTAGAGCTTCCATAGTCTCTCTCGCGTTGCCGCTGCGCAAAACAGCCATGGCCGCCTGACTTGCCGTGGAAGCGATGCGTCTGCGCACGTCTTCGGCTTCGGGGCAGACGGCGTAAAAGTCCTCTAAGCGGCGCTGTGCGGTGTCCTGTGCGGTGGTACGGCGTCGATTTAATTCATTTTCAGCCTGAAGGTAGACCTGTCTTGCATATCCCATGGTTTATTTCTCCGTATTGAATGTATCAAACTTTTCGTAAGAATCGAGACTATATGAGGGGGAATGCGCGCCCTCGCGGCGGGCTTCGGCGGCAATTCTTTCATCCACGGCTTCTTTCAAGGTATGGATGCCCGCGTTGTGCCACGATTCCAAAATGGCGTTGATGTATTTCATGTTGACCTTGCCGGTGTTATCCACACAGCGGTTATAGGCTTCGTTTAGAAGCTCATCGGGCATGCGCCACTCGAACACCCATCTGTGAGCAAACTGGCTCTCGTTTTTGCTGGGTGCGCGGCGGGAGGTGATGCCGAACGCATTTTCACAGCGCTTCCATGCGATGGCGGTCTCGTCGAGCTCGCGGAGCTTTTCCTCCGCGGCGGCGATGCTTAAAATGTTGGAATCTGCCCAGTTGCGCACGGTGGATTCGATGTAGCTCGTGTTTGCGCGGCCAATCTTATTCGCGTAGGCGATAAGCATTAAAATGACTTCGCACGGCAGGCCGTAATCTTCGTGCGCCTGAATGAGCGTGCCGGAAAGAGCGGGAGAAAGCGTTTTGCCGAGCAGGTTCTGCGCTTCCTCTACAAGGCGGCGAATCTCCGGGGAGGACTCTACGCGCTCCGAGATATAAAGCCCGTCCGGGCGCAGCATACGCTTCGGCGCGGTGGGGCGCTGCGGCTGGGTTGGGGCGGCCTTCGGCTGCGCGCGCTTGTA
>OGRU01002475.1_pt1 | contig 11951 bp, 12 predicted proteins | sample 1553541 | NCBI WGS metagenome assembly OGRU01 (sample SAMEA2580068, study PRJEB22360) | human gut metagenome | biome: human gut; feature: human-associated habitat; material: faeces | place: Denmark | collected 2008/2010
CAGAAATTTTTTTGAAGATAAAGACTTAAAAAAGAAAGGATTCACATATGGCAAAATATACACTTATGAAAACAGAAGGCCGTGCCAAGCGTGCCCAGTTTGAGACAGTACATGGAACCATCCAGACACCTGTGTTTATGAACGTGGGAACTGTTGGCGCCATCAAGGGTGCAGTATCCACCATGGATCTGAAGGATATCGGAACCCAGGTTGAGCTTTCCAATACCTATCATCTCCATGTAAGAACAGGAGACAAGCTGATCAAGGAATTTGGCGGACTTCACAAGTTTATGGTCTGGGACAGGCCGATTCTCACTGATTCCGGCGGCTTTCAGGTGTTTTCCCTGGCAGGACTTCGTAAGATCAAGGAAGAGGGCGTTTATTTCCAGTCCCACATTGACGGTCATAAGATTTTTATGGGACCGGAGGAAAGTATGCAGATTCAGTCTAATCTGGGATCCACCATTGCCATGGCATTTGACGAATGTCCAAGCAGCGTGGCAAGCAGAGAATATGTACAGGCTTCTGTAGACCGCACTACCAGATGGCTGGAGCGCTGCAAGGCGGAGATGGAACGCCTCAATTCTCTGCCCGATACGATAAATAAAGATCAGCTGCTCTTCGGCATAAATCAGGGCTGCACTTTCGATGCCCTGCGCATAGAGCATATGAAGCGTATAGCCGCTCTCGATCTCGACGGCTACGCCATAGGCGGACTTGCCGTCGGCGAGCCGAAAGAGGATATGTATCGCATAATTTCGGCTGTCGAGCCTTATATGCCCGCCGATAAACCGCGCTATCTTATGGGCGTCGGCACTCCCGGAAATATCCTCGAGGGTGTTTCTCGCGGTGTCGACCTTTTCGATTGCGTTATGCCCAGCCGCAATGCCCGTCACGGACATCTTTTCACCATGGGCGGTATAATCAATCTCAACAACGCAAAGTATGAGCGCGACCTGCGCCCGATCGATCCCGAGTGCTCCTGCCCGACCTGCCGCAGACATTCGAGAGCATATATCAGACACCTGTTCAAGTCCGGCGAGATGCTCGCCATGCGCCTGTGCGTCATGCACAATCTCTGGTTCTACAATACCCTCATGGAGAAGATACGCCAAAGCCTTGAGGACGGCACTTTCGCCGAATTCAAGGAAAAATACACGGATCTTCTCGACACGAGGATATAAAATAAAATACAGCGACCGCCCTTCTACGGCTGCGAAGAGGTGATATGCCTTGGGAAAAAAGTCCGGGAAAAAAGGAGGAGCATTTATGTGGGTAACTTTCGCGCTGCTTTCGGCAGTATTCGCCGCGCTGACATCGATTCTCGCCAAAATAGGCATAGAAGGAGTTAATTCCAATCTTGCCACGGCAATAAGAACCGCCGTCGTGCTCGTTCTCGCTTGGGGTATAGTCTTCGCCACAGGCGCACATCACGGTATCAGCAGCATCGGCACACGCAGCTGGATTTTTCTTATCCTCTCCGGCGTTGCAACCGGTCTGTCGTGGCTGTTCTATTACCATGCCCTCCAGCTCGGCGAGGCGTCAAAGGTCGTGCCGATAGACAAGTTCAGCGTCGTTATAAGCATCGTGCTTGCGTTTGTTATTCTGCACGAAAAGGTGACTTGGACTACCGTTCTCGGCGGAGCGCTGATAACCGCCGGCACTTTTGTACTTATTCTTTAAAACAAGCCCTGCAATAAGTGAATAAAGCCCTCCCGTTTTGCATATCTATTAGCGACATTGAAAAACGGGAGGGTTCGTTTTGAAAGGAATAGTAGAGGAGAGAGCCGTTGAGCTTGCTGAGTATATAGTTGAGAACAAGGCAACTGTCAGGGCGGCGGCAAAACAGTTCGGAGTTTCAAAGTCGACCGTACATATGGATGTCGCGCGCAGGCTCCGCAGTCTTAATCCCCAGCTTTACAGCGAGGTGCGCGAGATACTCGATATAAACAAGGCTCAGCGCCATATCCGCGGCGGACTTGCTACCCGCGAGAAGTACAAAAGCATGAAAGAAGAAAACAAATAGACAAATTATGTAAAATTCATTGCATTTTTCTGCCTGTTGTGGTATGTTTTTATACACAATCACAACAGGCATTGCTTTTGCCAAAAAGGAGAACTGAAATGTCAAAGAAAAAGAAGAGTGGAAAGAAAACCGCGCTAAAAGTTATTGGTATTATTTTAGCTGTTGTAGTCGTCTTTGTCGGCGTGTATGCCGCGCTCATGGCGTGGACGCCTGCGGCAATGACTTACAGCGGCGAGATCAATCCTTATATCACTGCTGATGCTGCGCTCGTTTCCGCACATCGCTCGGGCGGCGGAATCATGCCCGAAAACACGATGCTCGCGTTCGAGTCATGCATGAACAGCAAGGATTTCAATACAGATATCTTTGAATTTGATCTGCATATCACAAAGGATAACAAGCTTATCCTCCTGCACGACGATACGCTTGACAGAACCACCAACGCAGTCGAATATTTCGGCTATGAGGATGTCAAGCCCATTGATCATACATATGCCGAGCTGCGCGAGCTCAACTTCGGCGAAAATTTCCAGGCGGAGGACGGCAGCTATCCCTACAGAGGCCTGCGCGGCGATAAAATCCCCGATGATCTGCGCGCGGTGCTGCTCGAGGATGTGCTCGACAAGCTCGAATCCCACGGCAAATACAGCTATATTATTGAGATAAAAGACGGCGGCGAGAACGGTATGCGCGGCGTTGATATTCTCTATGATGTGCTCAAGGAGCGCGGACTTCTCGACCGCGTTATCTTCGGCACCTTCAAGGGCGAGGTTACCGAATATGTCGATGAAAAGCACCCCGATATGCTCCGTTCCGCGGGTGTATCCGAAGTGCTCAAGTTCTACGGCGCGGCGCTTCTCAATCTCAACCTCGATGAGGATTCGATTAAATACAGCGCGCTCCAGATTCCCGCCAATCAGTACCGTGTCGTCCGTCTCGGAACGAAGAAAATAGTAGATTACGCTCACCGTTATAATATCGCCGTGCAGTACTGGACGATAAATGACCCCGAAGAGATAGAGCGTCTCAACGATATCGGAGCCGATGCAATAATCAGCGACACGCCGGATATTGCATATAAGATAATAAAAGAATAAGACCGCAAGTCAGCTTTTGAGGTCTGTGCCGTCGTCGCGGAGGGTCAGGTGCTCTTCGTCCGTGCGGCACAGACTTTTGTTTTCCATGCAAAAAAATGCACCTGCGACATCGGCGGAGTAAGCGTATCTCACCGCTTCGCCCTGTGTATACTGTGTTATCGCGGTTGCATATTCATTTTCGTTCGGTATGTTGAGCTTCGCAGAAATGTTTTCGTATGTGTCCTCGCTGTTTGAATAGGCGGGGACTGCGCATTTGCAGAATGCCAGAAAACGCGCGAAAAGTCCGTTTTGCATCTCCTCGACATTCCCGTGTGCCGTTATGCTTATCCGTTTTACCCGCACTCCGTCGCTGTCCGTATACAGAGATATCAGAATGTTTTCGTCCGGTGTCAGACTAAACACGGTGCATCCGTCCGTCTCTGTGACCGTTGCCGTTTCAATATCGAGCAGTGATTCTTTATATTCTCTGTTGAACCGCCTGCAGAACATCGCCGCGTCGGAATATCTCTGCACCGAGCACGCACCGAGCAGTAGAGCGAGAACGGCGAGCAGAATTGCTGCGATCCTTTTCATTTTCGTTCCTCCGATGTCGCTGTGATTTTCACCAAGAAACGGTATACGCATTCCGGGCGTTATATATCTATATGTAAAACTTGCTTTTATCAGACTGAAACGCCTCCGGGGTTCTTGAAAAAATATCAAAAAAAGTTTATACTGATTAAAATTCAAAAAATATTCACAATTTATACAGCAACAGGTCTATATTTTGCCTGTACAATTTCTCTATTATATGTATGCGCTTTGCGCTTTTTCAAAACTTTGAGACGGAGGATACGCATGGAAACAAAGAAGTGGTCAACAAAAAAGAAAGTGCTCGTGTCGATCCTTGTGATCCTGTGCGCCGCGATTATCGCGGGCGTGCTGTATATGTTCTTCAAACCCGATCCGCTGCCGCAGGTCTCGACCGCAAAGGTGACAAAGGGTTCGATAACCCAGACACTTGATATGTCCGGCAAGGTCTCGTCATCGCAGAAGGGGAACTTTGTCCCGATAGACGGCACAAAAGTCCTTACTGTCAACGTCAAGGTCGGCGAGTATGTCAAAAAAGGCGATGTGCTTGCGACATTCGATACATCGTCGCTCAACTCCGTCCTTGCGGAGAAGCAGCAGGCGTATCTGACCGCCGTTGAAAATTATAACAACGCGAAGAATACCGCCGTGAGTTCGTCTGCTCAGCTCAAAGAGATAAATGCTCGCCTTGCCGAGATAAACAAAGAGCTCGAAAAGCAGGAACAGGAGCAGAACAAGAACAACAATCAGAATAAAAATGACCAGAACAAGACCGACAGCGATGCGTCAAATAAGTTCTGGGAGCTTGTCTCCAAGGCTCTCGGCATGGACGATATAAACGCTGCGCTCAAGAAGCTCGACGAGCTGCTCAACAGCGGCAATTCCAATATCTTCGGCTCCGGCGTCTCCGAGCTTCAGATGGAAAAAATGCAGCTCGAGCTCAAAAAAGTCACTCTCGAAGCTCAGTCCGGCACGATAACCCAGAGCACATATAAGACGATTATGGAAGCTTCTAAGAAAGAGCTTGATTCGCTCACAGCCTCTATATCTTCGCTCAAAAAGGGCTGGATAGCCGAATATGACGGCATCGTCAGCGAGGTCAATATAACTCCCGGCGAGACCTGCCGTTCGGCGGCGAGCGCGAATATTGATATATCTTCGATAATCGACCTCGCGAGCGGCAACACAAATGTCGCCGATATCGTCAACGCTCTTCTCGGTCAGACACAGAGCGGCATAACCGTTGAATATTATCCGTTCGTGGTCGATTTCGTCCTCGGAAAGGCGGATATCTTCAAAGTCAGCCTCGATATGCCGTGCCGCGTCACTGCGGCAGACGACACAGTTGTTGACGGCGTAGTTACTTATATAAGCCCCGTCGCCACGCAGTCGAGCGGAGTCGATATCTCTTCTCTCATCGGCTCGGGCTCCGCGAACGGCGTCGATGCAAAGGTGACTATAGATAATCCCACTTCGAGCGTTATAATCGGTCTCGATGTCGATATATCAATTGACGTCGATTCAAAGAACAATGTCCTTCTCGTGCCCAGCGAGGCTGTCAAGAACGACAGCACCGGAACATATGTGTATATCTACAATCCGAAGACGAAGAGAATAACCTTCTCTAAGGTCGAGCTCGGTATCTCCGATGACACTAGATATGAAATAGTTTCCGGATGCAACGAGGGAGATATAGTCATAACCTCCGTGCCGACAGGAACAACTCTTGCCGACGGCGATAAGGTAAAAGTGGTAACGTCGAAATAATTGCCGGAGGTCAGGGATGAATATAAAAGAAAACATCAGAATAGCGATATTTTCGATAAAGACGAATCTCATGCGCTCGCTCCTGACTATGCTAGGTATAATCATCGGCGTCGCGGCGGTTATCGCTATTATAACGCTCGGCAACGGCGGCCGCGATTATATCGTCGGCATGATAAAAAATATGGGTTCGAGCGTTATTAATATCTCAATCAACAGCAAGGAGACCAACGCCTCCGATTATATAACCGCAGAGGATATAAAAGCTATCAAGAATCTTGACAGCGTCGCATATGTCTCACAGGTCACGATGTCCGTCGGCAATGTCACTACTAAGCATAACGAGAGCCTCGGACTCGCGATAGCCGGCAACTCCGATCTCGGCAATATGATGTCCGCCGGAATGCTCAGCGGACGCTTCTTCACGGAGGAGGAATATGAGTCCGGCGCGCGCGTCGCCGTGCTTGATTCTATCAGCGCAAAGCTCCTGTTCGGTTATTCCGACCCGGTGGGGGAGAAGTTGAGCTTCACAGTCAGCGACCAGACGGTGCAGATAAAAGTCATCGGTATAATAGATGCATCTATGCTCTCGGGCTCAAGCTCGAATATGTCTGAGACAATGTCGTCTTATATGAGCGATGCGCAGACAGGCTGCAGCATAATAATCCCAGCAACCCTCGCAGATGCCCTCAACGGCAACTCGGCGGGCAGATACGAGATGTGCTATATCATGGCGAAATCCGATTCCGAGCTTGACGCCGCGGGCAGCGCTGCAATGAACCTGCTCTATACCCGCCACGGCAATTTCGGCAAGAACGCCTATTCGCTCATAAATATGGCAACTTATATCGACCTTCTTGATACTGTTATCAACGTGTTCACAACCTTCATCGCGGCGGTCAGCGCGATATCGCTGCTCGTCGGCGGTATCGGCGTTATGAATATAATGCTCGTCACCGTAACGGAACGAACGCGCGAAATCGGTATCAGAAAAGCACTCGGCGCAAAGACCTCCACAATACTGTTCCAATTCCTGACCGAGTCGGTCATATTGTGCCTGCTTGGCGGATTGATAGGGCTTATATTGGGATCTGTCGGCGCGTTCGCCGTGGCGAGCTATATGAATATACCGATTGAGATGAAATTCTCGACTATAGTTATCGCAGTTGGATTCTCTACCGCAATAGGCGTGTTCTTCGGAATATATCCCGCACGCAGAGCCGCAAAGATGCAACCCATCGATGCGCTTAGAAGTATGTAATCGGCAAAAAAATTGTAAATTTTCGGAATAAAATTGCCTCCGTTTGTATAATACTATTTTTTGTAGTCATGCACAGGTGTATATTGTCTGCATAAAATTATATATGCAAAAATATTTTTAAACAAATTCTAAACAAATCGTTGACTTTTGTTTCTGAATGTGTAATAATAACACTTGTGCCAGCACGAAAAAAAGAAACGGAGGCAATTTTTTATGAGATCAGGAAAGAAGAGTATTGCTGTTCTTGCGGCTGTGCTCGCCCTTGTTCTCGCGGTTCAGGCGTTCGCTTTTACCGCTGTCAAGCTCGGCACTTCCGACGCTGCGGACAGTGTTGAGGCAGGCGTGACTCGCCAGGTCATGGACGCAAAGCCTGAGAACAAAACGACTGTTGTCAAAGTCACCCAGAGTGCAGATGGGTCTGACGCATCGGGAATGACCTCGATGAAGCCGGTGACGGAGTCGATAGCTCCCAGCGATGTCGCGGACACCGCGAACAATGTCAAGGTTCTCTCGGAGGAGGATACAAAAACACTCACCGAGATCGCCGAGAAGAAAATCAAGGATGAGAACATCACCGTCAGCGACGGCGAAGTAGTCTTCATCCCGAAGGAAGAGCTGCCCGCAGAGGCGGCTGAGATAAAGGATATCGGCGCGGGTATTGCTTATGACCCGAACACCGGACTCCTTTACGGCGTTGACGGACACGGACTTCTCTATATCGGCTTCGATTTCGATTCGAAGCAGGGTATATTCTATAACCCCAAGTATCCCTGGCAGAGATATTTCGGTTTCTGCGAGATATACGACAAGTGCGCTCCGGCGACCATGATGTTTTACAGCACCCAGCGCTACAAGTTCGATTACGAGGGCAAGAATTGGATGATTCAGGTCTGGAAGGGTCAGTACGGCATCACCAGCGGTGCGGAGATCGGCGTTTACACCAAGTCTCCCAAGAATCCCGTTGAGTTCTATGCCTGCGCATCTGATGAGGATTGCCTGAAGATGTCTTTCGACCTCTATAAGAAGGGTGAACTCTTCTTCCACCGCGAGGACGAGAGCCATTGGTGGTTGACGGGCTTTGCTCCGCTGACCGCTACTTCGGCTTCCGATTTCGAGATGAGAGCATCCATCACCTGCAAGAGCGAAGAGATGGCAAAGGCTTTCGCCGGCGGACTTGAGGATAACGGCTATGTCCTCGGTCAGAACTATTGGGTCGACGGCGCAGTCGTCAGATTCAATTGGGACAAATAATCAAATTAACAGAGTTGCCGCCGCAAGCTTCGGTTTGCGGCGGCTTTTTGCTATATAAAACCATATTTAATTTATCAGGGCGAACTTGTGATGCATATTGCAATTTGCCCAAAATATATAATGCGTTAAAATCACCGGTTATCAACGGTTATATTATATATCTAACAAAACATTTAGCATTATAAAATGTGTTTTAGAAATGTTGACGGACGTAGGGTGCTATGATACCATACACGGGCAACACTGCGTTGGAAAAACCAAAATAAAGGAGACTTTTATGGAAAAACTACACGATCTGAAATTCTTCGCAAAACCGCCCAAGGGAAAGATGAAAGGCCTGCTTATCGTTTTCGCATGGATCATTCTTTGGAACTTTATCTATCAAGCTGTTCACGGTGCTTGGCACGATATGCCGATTGCAAACTGGGCCTTCTTCATCAGCGTAACAATTTTCTTCATGCAGGAGGAGCTTACCTATAAAGCCCGTTTCTGGCACACGCTTATAGGCGGAGCCGTCGGACTTCTTCTTGCAGCCGGCCTCGTTACTGTTGATGTTCTGCTCGTGAAAAGCGGAGTTCCCCATCTTGCAGCTGTAATGATTCCGCTCACGGTTTGCATTGCCGCATTGATTCTGCTTAATCCCTATCTTCCCGTTTTCTTCAACAACGTCGGATTCTGCTATTTCATTATCTCGCTTATAAACGCTAAAGCGGCGGTTGAAAAGCTTCCCGTATATCTTCTTTCGCTTCTTCTCGGAAGCATCTTCCTCAACCTCGGCTGCAGCGGATTGCTCGCTCTCTATAAGAAAGCGATGATGAAAAAGGCTGCAGCAAAGAGCCGGGGCGAAAAATAAGCCTAATCTCAAAATTAACATATAGCATAAGCTTAAAAAAGCCGCAAAAACGGTGCCCTGGAAAAGGATTTATCCCTTGACCGAGACGCTCTTTTGCGGCTGTTATTTTATTTATCAGTAAAGGTCGTCGTCATCGTCGTCATAAAACGCCCTTCTGATTTCGTCATACATCTCTTCAAGCCTCTTTATCTGCTTTTTGGCATAGGGCAGGAGGTTTGAAGAGCTTGTGAAGTGGCGGTTGAGTTTTACCTTCAGCTTGCTTCTGCCGCTCTCTTTCTCTGTGCTCTCGTCATCGGTTTTGTCAGACGAGGGAGTGAAGTGGAATGCATCCCTGAGCTGTGCCGTTGCGTCTCTTCTGAAGCTCTCAAGCTTTGCCTTTGTCTCGTCGAGCGATGGAACCTTGTCGGAAACGCCGTTCTTTATCGTGCCGGCAAAATTGCTCAGCGTGTCGGAGAAGCCCTTTATCTTATCCATGACCTTTCTGACATCGAGTGCCCTGTATACGGCAAAGACGAGGTCAACTAAGAATATCGCAAGCACGCAGGCGAAGATGATTATCGCCGCGGAGTCGAGCAGCTGCGAGAAGCACTGTACGACTATCGGATGGACTAGATAGAGGAAAAGTATCGAAGCGATGCCCCAGTAGAATGTGTGCCCGAGGCAGATGCGTCCCTGGATGTTGAACTTCTTGTTCGAGTAGTCCCACCATCTCGCGTGGAAGAGCTTTTCCATAAGCACGCTCGTTATGAATTCGACAATGTCGCAGACTACCATGCCCGCAATAAAGACGAGCAGGGGAGTTATCAGAACATCGTGACCGAACATAGGAACCCTAATGTCGAGATTTTTGACCGGTGTCAGGGTTATCGCCATCGCGAGCGCGCCCGTGCCGTATATCGGGCACATCGGACCTTTTAAGAATCCGCGATTGACCCATTTGCGCGCGCCGACCGAGCAGTATATCGATTCGCCGAGCCAGCCGACTGCACTGTAAAAGAAGAAATACAGCACATATGTAACTATCGTCATAAAAATTTTCATAAAGCTTCTCTCTCTTTCGTTGATCGGTTCATGCCTGCGCCGGATATCAGCCTTTCGCGTTCTGCTTGGCTATTTTCATCTCTCTCGATGCGCAGTATTTGTCCGCGAGCGAAAGAACCATTCCCTCGGGGCTTGTCGGCGGCAGCGGCGTCAGAGGCCACATGTGCCGGATTATCATCATTTCACTTTTTCTGTCAAGTCCGCCGCAGAGTAATTTCGCATTTGCAGCGGCGAACTTCGGGTGCCTGTAGCCGTGTGGACGGTGGCTCCAGTCGTTTTCGTGCCAGTCATAGTAGAAAAGATCGTGCATCGTCGCGGCTCTTGCCGCCTTGCGGTAGTCGAGCCCGAAATGTCTGCAAACGCGGAATGTCAGATATGCAACGCTCGTTATGTGCTGGAGTCTGTCCATTTTGTCGTGCTGCGGATATTTTTTCAGACTCTGCACCTCGGGCGAAAAATATATGTCATTGACGCAGTCAAAAAAATCTGCGTCGCGCCCTGTGTCGAGCGAGTATGTCCGCGCATATACTTCCTTGAGTCTTTTGAACGGAGAACTCATGTTATCCCTGCTTTTCGAGTTTCTTTATCATCAGCTTGGCGGCTTTGTATATGTCGCCGCAGCCGAGTGTTATCACAAGATCGCCCTTTTCGACATTCTTGACAACATAGTCGGCAACCTCTTCAAAGGTGTTGAACCATACGCTTCCGGGAATCTTCTCGGCGAGCTGCGAGGTGTAGATATTATATGTGTTTCTCTCGCGCGAGCCCATTATCTCGGTCAGAACCGTTTTGTCCGGAATGCTCAGAACGCGGCAGAAATCGTCGAAGAGCATTGCCGTGCGCGAATATGTGAACGGCTGAAACACTGCCCAGACTCTGTTGAAGCCCATGCCCATAGCGGTCGTGAGCGTCGCTTCAAGCTCCCTCGGATGGTGGGCATAGTCGTCCGCAATGGTTATGCCGTTGATTCTCTTGAGTATCTCAAAACGTCTGCCCGCGCCGTGGAAAGCTTCGGCGCACGCGATTATCTTATCCATCGGTATGCCCGCATTGTCCGCCGCGGCAATAGCCGCAAGAGCGTTGTATACATTGTGTTCGCCGGGTATGCCGAGGCTTATCCTGCCGACATTCTCGCCGTATTTGATTATGTCAAAACTTGCAAACTCGTGCTCAAGCACGATCTTGTCGGCTCTGAAATCGTTGCCTTCTTTGAGGCCGAAGGTGATGAACTTTTTGTCCTTGGCCCCCGCGATGGCACGCAGCGTGTTTGCGTCGTCGCCGTTATATATGACCTCTTTGCGGGTCATCGAAGCAAACTTCGTGAACGAAGCGATGAGGTTGTCGAGCGTCTTGAAGTAGTCGAGGTGATCCTCGTCTATATTAAGCAGAACGCAGACGTCGGGCGAGAGCGAAAGGAAAGTGTCAACAAATTCGCACGCCTCGCAGAGCATATGCTCGCTCTTGCCGACAAGACCGTTTGTGCCCGTGAGCGGAAGCTTTCCGCCGATAACCGCCGACGGATCTTCGCCCGCCTGGATGAATATCTGGGTGAGCATCGATGTTGTCGTGGTCTTGCCGTGAGTGCCGCAGACGCAGATGCAGTCGTCAAACATTCTTGTTATCGCGCCGAGCATCTCCTTGCGCTCAAAGGTCGGGATTCCCGATGCCTTTGCCGCACAGAGCTCCGGATTGTCGGGGAGAAGAGCGGCGGTGTAGACTATCATCTCCGCGCCCTCAATATTCTCGGCTCTCTGTCCTAGTGTTACGGGTATACCGAGCGCACGGACGCGGTTGAGCGTGTCGCTCTCGTTGTTGTCCGAGCCGGTTATTTCATATCCTTTTGAATGAAGTATCTCAACGAGCGGACACATTCGGGCTGTCGTTTGGCTTCATCGCCGCGAGTAGACCCCCCGCCGATGCCGATGAAATGAACCCTCTTTACCTTCTTGAGCACTTCGTCTATTTCTTTCATAATTAACAAGCCTCCGAATTTGTCAGCATATTCAAAAACGAGTCAAAATCAGAATACGCTTCATGATATACATACATATAAATTATAAATGCTCGATTTGTATTATAATACACTGA
>OGRU01002477.1_pt1 | contig 11950 bp, 11 predicted proteins | sample 1553541 | NCBI WGS metagenome assembly OGRU01 (sample SAMEA2580068, study PRJEB22360) | human gut metagenome | biome: human gut; feature: human-associated habitat; material: faeces | place: Denmark | collected 2008/2010
CAAGGATGTTAATTTAATAAACTCTTGAATTGCTATTGATATAATCGTGTTTTTTACCATTGGCAATCCTGATTACTGTTAGGCCCATTTTTAGAAAGACATATGATATATATCCTTTTTAATGAGAGGAAGACGCCTCTATTTTAGGATATCTATTTGTGAAAATTGATGCGGTAGCCTATTTTTCCTGTGTAAATCAAAATATTTCCGTACATTTGCCGCTATTCAAACCAATTAAACAAGATTAATTATGAGCACGAACAATGACGAGCTACTTTACGACGAGGATGATTCCGTAAAATTTATCCAGAATTATCTTCCCCAAGAACTGAAAGGAAAGTTCAGTAATGACGATATCAACTATATCGTAGACTTGATCTACGACTTCTATGAATCTAATGGCATGCTAGATGATGATGGCGACGATGAGATCGAGATCGATGAGGAAGAGGTTGTAAATTATGTAATTAAGAACGCCCAGAAAGACGGCGTAGGCAAATTCGAACCGGAGGAAATCACTTTTATAGTACAAGGAGAACTTGAATATTGCGATTCGATCAACATGTTTGATTGATATTTGTTATATATATAAAGTTGTTTAAGTGAAATTGTAGAAGATGATGAGGAACATTAAATTATTATCTGTTTTACTGCTATGTATGGCAGTGGTGTTTACGAGTTGCGGAACGTGGAATAACACGGCGAAGGGTACGGCGATCGGTGTAGGCGGTGGTGCCGCTGTCGGAGCTGGTGTTGGTGCCTTGGCCGGAAATACCGCATTGGGTGCCGTGATCGGTGCGGCCGTAGGTGGTACAGCCGGTGCGTTAATCGGTAAGAAAATGGATAAGCAGAAGAAGGAGCTGGAAGCTACCCTGCCTGAGGACACGAAGATCGAGAGCGTGAACAATGGTGAGGCCTTGAAGGTTACTTTTGACTCCGGTATCTTGTTTGCCACGAACTCGAGTACGTTGAGCGACGCTTCCAAGAGTGCCTTGCGTAACTTCGCTACCAGTTTGAAGGCCAATCCGGATACGGATATCCGAATCATCGGCTTTACGGATAACACCGGTAAGGTGGATTATAATCAGACCTTGTCCGAGAAACGTGCGAAGAGCGTTTACGATTACCTGATGATGCAGGGGGTAAGTACGGATCGTATGGTTTATGAAGGCAAAGGTATACATGATCCTGTGGCTAGCAATGACACTCCCGAGGGTCGTTCGTTGAACCGTCGTGTTGAGATCGTGATCTTGGCTAATCAGAAGATGATCCAAGAGGCTCAACAAGGAACGCTTCGATAAGTTTTTTAAGCTATCCCTGCCGGAAGCGGACAGGTTATAGTGTATGAATTGGGGGACTGTCTTTTCCGGATAGTCCCTTTTTTGTTTAAATCGCAGGATAGGAAGGATGAAGAAGTTGATATATATTTTATTTGTGTTGATTACGATCGCTTTTGCCGTGGCAGCCATAGCCGGATTCGCTACCGGACGTATGAATCCGGAAGGGAAGGAGTGGATCTCGTTTCCCGGATTGGTGTTATTACCGGTATTGGCGGTCAATCTATGTCTTTTCTTGATGTGGTGTGTCTTTAGGAGCCATTGGTGCTGGGTACCTTTGGCGGCGTTATTGTTGAACTGGGAGTTTTTGATATCGATGTTCCAGATACGGGTCTTCCCTAAAGAGATTCCGATAGGGAAAGAAGCGGTTAAGGTGATTACCTATAACGTGAATAATTTCAATACGGACGGAAAGAAACAGCTTCCTAATATAGCGGATTGGCTGAGAAAGGAGGACCCGGATATTGTTTGCCTCCAAGAATGCCCTGTTGAATCGGCCCTGCGGATGGATTCTGTCGCCAAGACCTTATCGTTCCTACCGTATTATTGCTCTACCCGTTCGGCTACGAAAGCGGCGGGCAACGCTATTTTCAGTAAATATCCGATCCTTCGTTTTGAGTCTATCCTATACCCGGAGTCTAGCAATAAATCCTTGTTTGCCGTCATGGATATCCAAGGGGATAGTGTTCGTGTATTTAATAACCATTTCCAAACGACTAGCGTGAATGCCGTAAAGCCTCGTCTTTACCAAGCCCATGCCGAGGGTAAACAATTGGAGGAAACCGAGGCCGCCTTCCATATGGCTTTTCAGATGAAGAATTTCGTGAAACGGGCTACTCAGGCGGATTATATCCGTCAGATGTTGGATGCCGGGGAGGGGCCCGTGATTCTTTGCGGTGATTTTAATGATACACCGGCCTCTTATACGTACCGTACCGTGAAAGGTGATTTAACGGATGGGTTTCGTGACTGTGGCTCCGGTTTCGGGTACACCTTTCGTCAATTAAAGCGTATATTTCGAATTGATTACATAATTTATTCTCCTGATTTTAAGGGTGTAACTTATGATTCTCCTAATTTAGACTACAGTGACCATAAGCCCGTCGTATGGTTAGGATATGTTAATTAACACACCCAAAAGGATAGTTTTAGAACCTTTTTCAACTCATGCTGTTTTAATAGTGACTTATATATAAGCACAAATAATAGTATAAACTGTTTTAAACGTTAAAATGAGATGAAAAAGATTTTTCCTTTTTTTCTGTTAGTTCTTCTGCTGGCTTCTTGCCAAAAGGACCCGGACATGTCGAAATTGGACAATGATTTTCTGGTGTTCACGAATCATGATAAGGACGCGAAATTCGAATCGTTCACTACGTTCTACATTCCGGATAGTGTATTGGTTATCGGCACAAGCGAGAAACCTCAGTTCTGGACAGCCAATGAAGCAGACGATATTATCACTACGTTGGTGAATAATATGGAAAGCCGCGGTTTCAAACGCACGCTAGACAAAGATAACGCCGACTTAGGTCTGCAAGTTTCTTACGTACAAAGTACTCAATATTTCGCTGACTACAACGATGGCTACAACTACCCGTACTGGTGGTGGAACTATCCGGGATATTGGAGTCCGGGTTACTGGGGACCGGGTTGGGGTAATTGGTATTACCCGTATCCTGTAGTGTATAGCTATAGTGTAGGTTCCTTGTTGACTGAGTTAGTGGATTTGGATGCTCCTGCCGCTTCTAAGGCAGATGCTAAACTTCCGGTTCTTTGGACCGCTTACATGAGTGGCTTGTTGTCTGGTTCTGATAAATTCGACACTCAGCTAGCTGTTCGTGCTATCGAGCAAGCATTTGTACAATCTCCGTACGTAAAGAAATAATAATTCGAATGATTAAAAGTTTGAGGTTCTATGAAAAAGATAAATAAATTAATCGCTTTACTCATCGTTTGTATGGCGATGCCTGCTCTGGCTGGCGCCCAGGTTTTGAAAAACGCGTATTTTAATGTAGACTGGCAGATCAACTCTCCGTTCGGTCAAGACTTCTCAAAGAAGACTAGCGGTTGGGGTGCTCACGCTGAGGGTGGTTACTATGTGATTCCTAATTTCGCTATAGGTGCGTTCATCTCTTATCATACAAATAATGAGTATGTGGACCGCCAGACGATTCCGGTAAACTCAACATCCGTAATCACTTCCGATCAACAGCATTCTATCTTCCAGTTGCCTTTTGGCGCGGCTTTCCGTTATAACTTCGCTCCGGAAGGACAATTCCAGCCGTATGTTGGCGCTCAGTTAGGTGCTAGCTATAGTGAGATGTCTACCTACATGAACGTGTTGAAGGTTTACGATCGTAACTGGGGATTCTATGTAGCTCCCGAGATCGGTATGACCGTGTACTTCACACCTCAGAAACAGATCGGCGTACATATGGCCGCTTATTATAACTACGCTACCAACAAGGGGGATGTCCTCAGCTATCATATCGATGGTTTGAATAACTGGGGTATCCGCTTAGGTCTAGCGTTCTGATAGACAACGTTTGTTCTTTTAAGTGTTTTATGTAGTTTAGGGAAACGGAGGGCAGTGAATGTCTTCCGTTTCTTGCTTTTATAGGATCTGTAGTTTCACCCCGAATGAAAGGCTTAAATAATCTTTTGGCTTCAAGTAGCTGTTGCCGATAGCGTTTATTATATACAAATCGCAAGTGCTCAACTCATAGAAGAAGCTGATGGATTTATGCCAGCTACTATTTGGATTCAGTTTGAGCGTGATCCGCTCCCCGATAAAGATATGGTTACGGATGCGGGTGGAGAACCAATAATATCCCGGGGGATACTTATTCGGTTGCTTGGCCCAGAAATCCCGGTCAAATAGGAAATTTACGTAGATACCGCAACAAAGAGGCTCGAAAGATACTTTTTCTCCCAGATCGATATTCCAAGGAAAATAGTTTTGTTTCAAGGTGAAAGTCACGTTCGCATGATCATTCGCGTTGCGGGGGACGATACCCAGCAACATATCCGTTTCCCAATGATTCCGGTAATAATTCCAACCGGTACCCACGGAGAGCATCGCCATGGAACCTGCGAATTGTACTTTCGTATAGCGGGGGATGACCCGTTGCCATGCGTTCTCGTACCGTTGCACTCGTTTCGTGTATTTATCCTCTTGCGCATGGAGTGTAAGGGGAAAGACACAAGTTAAGAGGAGAAGCTTAAAAATTGACCACTTCATACATATAATCGTCAGGGGTTAAGGTAAAAAGAAGATAACTTCGTTTGGCGATATTGGCGCAACCGTAGTAGATAATACCATCCTCAAACAAATCGGCTGCCGATACGCAATGGTTATGCGCATGCAAGCAGAACATTAAAGATGGTAATGTCTTGATATAAAGTTGGAACACGTCTTTCACGTTATTGTCGAACTGTTCGTTCCCGGGAGGGGCGTGCATGACTACGATCGTGCGTTTATTACGGGTACTATCCGCTATCTCATTCTTTAGGAAATTAAAATCGGGTACCGGATGGGAATAATCATACTCGATAGCGTTCGTATTGAGGCATACGAATTTCACGTCGCTCACGACAAACGAGAAGTTCTCATTCCCAAAGATTTTACGAAATACTTGGTCGCCATTACCGATCAACCCTACGTAAGGCACTTTTAGTTTGGACAAGATATCATCGTTCCACTCGAATTCCTTCTTTAAGCCGAACTCCGTATAATCTCCTCCATGGATAATGAAATCGATGCTATCTAATTGATTAACGTACTTGACGAAATCTTCCGTCTCGTTATAACTCCGCTGGGTATCGCCCATAAAAATAAAACGGATCGTGTCCTTCCCTTCGCAGACTTTCTCGATACGCTCAATATTGGTCGGGTTGATCTCCCGGGAAGTATCGGAATCCAGACGGCCGTCATACGGATGATAGTCGATTAAGTCGCAAGCCGTGAGGAGCGTAGCGGCAGAAAGCCATATGTATTTCTTTAAAAACATAGCATCCTAACTTTTTTATATGCAAAGTTAGGATGCTATCAGTACCAAAAAAGGTCATTTCTGAGCTTATACTGGTCTAAAATGTATATTCTATAAAGCGAATACTTGCTTTATTTCCGTGAAGTCAGATAATACGATATCGGCAGTCTCATTTCCTTTATAAGCGCTCCAACCAATACTTTTTAGCCAGATTGTCTGGCATCCGATCCGGGTGGCGGGGACGATATCCTTATCATAGGAATCACCTACGACAACAATCTCGTCGGCGGGAAATCCCAGTTTATCCACTCCTAATCGGAAGATCGCCGGGTCCGGCTTACGGATACCTACGACCGCCGATTCCACGATAGCGCCGAATAAATGATCCAAACCGAAATCTTTCAACACGGATTCTATGTTCCCATAGAAGTTCGATACCAATACCAATGGGTAACGTTCCGCTAATTGCTCTAGAATGGGGCGAGCGCTATCGATTGCCTTCCGGGCGTATTCGTAACACCAATCCGCTAATTGTTCCGGTAACTCCGGGGTAATCGCCTCGGCGGATAAATGCCCGTTCTCTTTCAGCCATTGGATTTGTAAATCGCTTTTCAAGCGCAGCATATCCAGAAACGTATGATGAGGCTTCACGATCGGATTCTTTCCAAGCGTTCTTTCTCCATGTACATAGGCATCACGGAAAACCGCTTTGGATACGGGAACCTTCAAGGCCTCATACGCCATCCAGATCACCTCTGCCCAGTGCATGCCGTTACTGTCTATCGTTCCGCCGTAATCAAAGAGGATTCCTTTTACTTTGTCTAAATTGAACATAATCGAATGGGGTAAAAAAACGTTATAACTGTTTGCTGAAATCTTCACAAATATGCTCATGCTTTTTGATCATATAGAGCAACATCGAGTTTAATACGGTCAGCTCGAATACGAAATACAGCCAAGGCATGTCGATGAAAAGGCTGACAAACAAAGCGATCACCCGGGTATTGAATGATAGCATATTTGTATATTTCATCAACGGCAGACTCTTTGTTCGAAAAGCCTTACGGAACCATTCCGGCGCTTGTCCGTTGTATTTCTCACGGATGATGTTCATCATGTGTTGGAATTTAGGTGTCCATGCTTCTTGACCTACCGTATAATTAATGTAGAAGGTCTCGAACAATTTATAGATAAAGTCATGTTTCCAACTCATCTTCTTATAATTCTCCTTCAATTGGGGAGAGTGGGAGAGCTCGCTACCCGATTTACCTTTCAAGAACAACAAGTGAATATTGCGATAATAATCCGCCATGGCCGCTTGCTTGCTATGGAAGAATCCCGTCGTAGCCGCCAATAGCCAGATCCATATTCCCCATTCCGGCGTGAGGCGTAAGCAGATTGCCGCATAGATAGCGATAAACCAGAAATCGCCGGCGGCACCGTCCAAGATACGTCCCAAGGCACTTTTCTGTCCGGTCATACGGGCCAATTGTCCGTCTGCGCTATCATACGAGTTTGCCCAGATTAACAGTAACATGCCGATCACGTTGATAGCGAGGCTCTGGAAATAGAAACAGATACCTGCCGCTATGCCGATAAAGATGCTGGCGATCGTGATACTATTGGGCGATACCCCCAATTTATTAAAGAACAAAGCCCATTGGTAGCCAATAGGACGATAGAAATGAATATCGATAAACTCCTCGGTGTCCAAAGATTTTAAGGTTGACTCCAGACTGGGAGTAGACTTAGTCTCACTCATGATTGATTTTGTTAAAACGATTTAGATGTGTTCTCGCATAAGATCCCAGATACGACGTGCGATGTTTGGAGCCGCTTCTTCCCGGCAAGGGGCGAAACTAGGCCAATCATTGAAATCGATAATTCGCATGACACCATCCTCGGAGACGATGCAATCTCCCCCGTAAATATGTATGCTCAATACCTCGGCTGCCTTGTGGCAGAGCAGACGAAGCTGCGCTTCGTCGAAGGGGATCCCCTTCGCTGTACCATTGATAACTTCTAAGCCAAATTTACTATGATGCATGTTCGATGGATAGAACCAATAAAAGAAATCGGTTCCAGCTACCCCGTAAAATTTCACCAAATCGCCTACCAGATGCTCATTGATTACCGCCGACGGGATACCACGGATAGCGTATTCCTTCAATATGCTTTTCGCCTCTTCCGGGTTTCTCACGTAGGTGACGTCTTCCCGGTGGATAGCGTGGAAATCTCCCCGTTTGATCCAGCAATTAAAGAAACCGGCTTTCTCAAGGGCTTCTGTCGGATCCTCATCTGTCCGTAAGATTAAGCTTTCCGGATGGGAGATATGATTGGATAATAGGAGGCGGGTCATTTTCTCACGGGTACAATTCTCGATCCCGTAACCCGAGTTCACCACGAAATAATTTTTATCCTCTAGTTCTTGCAGCTTATGGATGGACTTCCAGTCTCTTACCATATTAAAGATACCCTTTTCCTTCGGGTCTTGTAGCAGCAGATCCGATTCGATATATTCGTTTACATCGCATCCCAATTTTCGTAAATGCTGGGCTGTCAAGGCGAAGATCGCCGCGTCGTTGCCGATATGATTGGGGGAGAATTGATTTCCTCTGCGGATACCTGCTAAAGTTAATTTACTCATTGTTAGACAGTATTCTTTATGACTTTAAAAATGATTCGGCTTTCAAAATGTCATCGGCGTGATCCACGTCGATGATCTTGCTGAAAGGATAGGCCTTTAGCCTCAACCCCTCGGCGATGAGCTGCCGTTGATAATTGCGCATTCTCGACATTCCCTGCGAGATGGCGTTGTTCAATACACCCAGAGCCGGACGCCTCAAGCAATAGATACCTCCCGATATGTAACGGCAATCACCGTCTGCCTGATCTAGGAAATTCCGGATGTAAAGTTCGTTGTCTGTTTCTACATATAAGGGTTTCTCGTCATCAATAAAATCAGTGACGGCCATCAATCCGTCCAGTTTATCCTCTTGGATGAACTGTTGGATATAGCCGCTGAACTCTTCTTCCTTGAAGATCGTGTCTACAGTAGTTAAACAAATCTTATCACCATCCAGATAATGACTCAGCTCGTAGAAGCTGTGCATAGAGCTGGGGGTGGATTTTACCAACAGGTAAAAGGGTATAGGTAGTCGCAGGGCCTTCAGGTAATCCTGTACCTCGGTCATCTCCTCGTTTACGATGATACTGATAGAGGTAGCGTTATTTTTCAAAAAAACGTCTATCAACCGGTCTATCAGAGCGACACCGTTGAGTCTAACCAGAGGCTTTGGCCACTTAACACCTTCTTGCGCCAAGCGGGAGCCTTCGCCGGCGGCAATGATCGCGTAATCCATAACTTTTATTAGTTCAAATAATAATTTCGCAAAGTTACGAGATTTCTGAGATAGTTTTAGGCTATATCGCTGATATAATTGGTCAAAATTTCTATAAATTAGGACTATTTGACTAGAACAACAAAGACGTTATAAAGAGCTTGAATGTTTTTTTGAAAATAATTATCGTTTTATCAGAATACTTTTTTAATAGCTGATAGATGGCAGGCAATTGAATTTTTGGGAAATCTATTATCCATTGTCTGAATTCCTCATCAAATTCAGTTTCTGTCCAAGGCATATCGTCTCGTTTTCTTCCAATCCTTGATTCTGCTCCTGAAAGGCAGACATTAAGCGGATAATCCAAGAGAAATACCGTATCGCAGTTTGCAAGACGAGTTTCAAGAGTACGCTGATAGTTTCCGTCTATTATCCATTTATCGGTGGATAGAATATCCTGAAGCTTTTTATCAAATTCTTCGGCGGTATAATTTGTTTTGTCCGGTTTGTGCCAAAGCAGATCCAGATTATGAATAGGCAGACCGGTAATGTCTCTCAGTTTTCTTGAGAAAACACTCTTTCCTGCACCCGAACTTCCGATTACTATAATTTTTTGAAACATTATTACACCTCATACAATCAAAAATAATGGCAGACACATTATGCGTCTGCCATTATGGTTTTATAGGTTAGTTAATTAAGCCTTGTTTACGCTGCCGAAAAGCTCCATCTTCTCTTTAACCTTAGCCTTGATAGCCTCGAAACCGGGAGCAAGAAGCTTTCTTGGGTCAAATCCCTTGCCCTGCTTATCCTTGCCGGCTTCAATGTATTTTCTTGTAGCATCTGCGAATACGAGCTGACACTCTGTATTTACGTTGATCTTAGCTACGCCGAGAGAAATTGCCTTTGTGATCATATCGTCAGGAATACCTGTGCCGCCGTGAAGAACGAGAGGCATTTCGCCGACAGCCTTGTTAACGGCTTCAAGAGTTTCAAAGCTGAGTCCTTCCCAGTTGTCAGGATATACGCCGTGGATGTTTCCGATTCCTGCTGCGAGGAAATCAACGCCGAGATCAGCGATCTGCTTGCATTCAGCAGGATCTGCGCATTCGCCCTTGCCTATAACGCCGTCTTCTTCACCGCCGATAGCGCCTACTTCTGCTTCGATAGAAAGTCCGAGACCGTGAGCAACGTTTACAAGCTCAGTAGTCTTAGCAACGTTTTCATCAATCGGGAAATGTGAGCCGTCGAACATGATAGAAGTAAATCCAGCCTTGATGCACTTGTAGCATCCCTCATATGAACCGTGATCAAGATGAAGAGCAACAGGAACTGTGATTCCGAGAGATTCATCCATAGCCTTAACCATAGCTGCAACAGTCTTAAAGCCTGTCATATACTTGCCTGCACCCTCTGAAACGCCGAGGATAACAGGAGAGTTAAGCTCCTGAGCTGTGAGGAGAATAGCCTTTGTCCATTCGAGATTATTGATATTGAACTGACCTACCGCATATTTTCCTGCTCTTGCTTTCTGGAGCATTTCTGTAGCTGAAACTAACATAATTTAGATTCCTCCTGAATTTTCATTTAAAAGGTGATAAGCACCCTGATAATGCTATTATATCATAATATTGGCAGAATTGCAATAGGCAGAAACGAATTTTTTAAAACTTATGGAAAGACTTTGAAAAAATGTTGTAATTTTCATAAAAGTATGATATAATATAGTGTGTTATAAAAACTTTTCTGGTATACTCACCGTTATTGATATATTTGCGGTTGCGGCTATGCATTACAGAAATGATTAAGGAGAAGAAAAATGGCTATTACTGAAGCAGTTGAAAATTACCTTGAAACAATACTGATCTTATCTAAGCAGCAGCCTGACGTTCATGCAATAGATATATGCTCTTATCTCGGCTATTCAAGACCTACCGTTTCTATCGTCCTTAAAAAAATGAAAGATGACGGACTGGTTTCCGTCGATGGAGATAATCATATAACTCTTACTGAAAAGGGCAGGGAAGTTGCCGAGAATATTTATGATCGTCATAAGATCATCTCTGAGTTTTTCATGCTGCTTGGAGTAAAGCACGACACGGCTGCTGAAGACGCCTGCAAGATCGAGCATGACATATCTGATGAGACCTTTAAGCTTCTTAAAGCGCATTATTACACGCTTTTGGAAGAAAAAAGAATTGGCAAATAAGCTGTTTTTCGGAGGAAACTATGAATAAATATGAACAATTCAGAAGAGAACATCCCGTTTTTTTATATCGTTCTTACGAAATAACCGAATCAGCCGACAAGGTTGACGTAAGCTATAAATTCTCAATACCCGGTCTTGCTGATTTCAATCCGGGCTGGAGCTTCCCGAAGCCCGAAAATGTAAGCGTTTCCGGAGATCTGACCTTTGAACGTCTTGTTTTTTCACTTGGCATGGCAGAAGCGGTAAGCTATTGGAAAGCGGTCTGTTCGCCTGAAATGATAGTTGAATGCGGCGAGCTTGACAATGAGCAGACAGCATGGTGGAAGAAGCTCTGGTTCGCAGGACTTGGCGAATTCTTTTATGTGAACGGAATAAATGCGGACAAAGAGAGCTTTGTTAAAATTGTGCCAAAGGGAAAGTTTGCCGGCACTTCTGCGGCTGAGTTACGAAAAAGTGAGGGGTGTCTTGTCCCGATAGGCGGAGGAAAGGATTCTGCGCTTACTATTGAAACTCTCGTGAATGCCGGAATGAACTGCCGCTGCTATGCGATAAATAAGCGCTGTTCGATAAGCGCGACTGTCGAAGCTGCCGGACTTGATGAATCTGCTCTTATTACGGCATCACGAAGGTTTGACCGTTCGCTTATAAATCTTAATAATGCAGGATTCCTTAACGGACATACTCCATTTTCTTCCGTAGTGGCATTTTCTGCTGAAATTACGGCATATCTGAACGGTTTGAAATACATCGTTCTTTCAAATGAATCAAGTGCAAACGAGAGTACGGTTGCCGGACAGGAGGTAAATCATCAGTATTCCAAAAGCTTCGGGTTTGAATGCGATTTTCATGAATACGAGGAGAAATATCTTAAAACAGGAATTTATTATTTCAGCTTTCTCCGTCCGCTCACGGAATTTCAAATCGCAAAAATGTTTACGGCATATAAAAAATATCTTCCGGTTTTCAGAAGCTGCAATCTCGGAAGCAAGGTTTCGCCTGATATATGGTGCGGTGAGTGTCCGAAGTGTCTTTTTGTAAGCCTGATTCTGTCGCCGTTTCTTTCAAGAAAAG
>OGRU01002495.1_pt1 | contig 11886 bp, 8 predicted proteins | sample 1553541 | NCBI WGS metagenome assembly OGRU01 (sample SAMEA2580068, study PRJEB22360) | human gut metagenome | biome: human gut; feature: human-associated habitat; material: faeces | place: Denmark | collected 2008/2010
GAACGCTGAGTATGATGCAGCAAAAGACGAGCAGAGAGATATCGAAGCCCGTATCGAGGAGCTTGAGGCAATCCTGAAGAATGCAGAAGTTGTAGTAGAGGATGAAGTTGATCTTAATAAGATCAATGTTGGATGTGCAGTAAAGGTTTACGACATCACATTTGATGAAGAGATGGAGTTCAAGATTGTTGGTTCTACAGAGGCGAACAGTCTGGAAGGAAAGATCTCCAATGAGTCTCCGGTAGGTCACGCACTGATCGGAAAGAAAATCAATGATGTCGTTGACGTTGAGACACAGGCAGGAGTTATCCAGTACAAAGTACTTGATATCAAACGTTCATAATCAGCTTAGGACAGACCTCTTACTATTAAGAGGTCTGAATTCGCTTAAAAAGACAATATAAAAAGTGACTATTTCTGTAGTGATTTATGTAAAAATCAATGCGGAAGCAGATAGAAACGGAAGGAGAACAGACAGTGGGACAGAATCAGAAGAACACACAGGAACCAGATATGAATCAGCTGAGAAAGGTTCGCCGTGAGAAACTTGCAGAACTGCAGCAGAACGGAAGAGACCCTTTCCAGATTACAAAGTTTAACCAGACACACCATTCACTCGAAGTAAAAGATCTCTATGAGGCACATGAGGCTGAGATTTTAAAAGATCACCAGCAGCCGAACGTAGAAGGTATGGATGAAGAGCAGGCAAAAGAGGCTCTCAAGAATGATTACGAAGAGAGAAGAAGCATCATGGATGCAAGCCCGATCCACGTAGCAATCGCAGGACGTATGATGTTCAAGAGAGTTATGGGTAAAGCTTCTTTCTGTAACATTCAGGATCTTCAGGGAAGCATCCAGGTATATGTTGCAAGAGATGCGATCGGAACAGAATCTTATGCAGATTTCAAACGTTCTGACATCGGTGATATTTTCGGATTAGAAGGATTTGCATTCAGAACAAGAACCGGAGAGATCTCTATCCATGCAGAGAAGATGACACTTCTTTCCAAGAGCTTACAGATCCTTCCGGAGAAGTTCCACGGCCTGACAGATACAGACACACGTTATCGTCAGAGATACGTAGACCTGATCATGAATGCAGACTCTAAAGATACATTTATCAAACGTTCCAAGATCCTTGCTGCAATCCGTAAGTACTTAAGCGGAGAAGGATTCATGGAAGTTGAGACTCCGATGCTTGTAGCAAATGCTGGTGGAGCAGCTGCAAGACCGTTCGAGACACATTTCAACGCACTGAATGAGGATCTGAAGCTTCGTATTTCCCTGGAGCTGTACCTGAAGAGACTGATCGTTGGTGGACTTGAGAAAGTATACGAGATCGGACGTGTATTCCGTAACGAAGGTGTTGACACACGTCATAACCCAGAGTTTACATTAATGGAATTATATCAGGCATACACAGACTATCACGGAATGATGGATCTGACAGAGAACTTATATCGTTACCTTGCAGAAGAAGTATGCGGTGGAACAAAGATTCAGTATAAAGATTTCGAGATCGATCTTGGAAAACCTTTTGAGAGAATCACAATGGTAGATGCAGTTAAGAAATACTCTGGAGTAGACTTTAAAGAGATCAAGACTTTAGAAGAAGCAAGAGCAGCTGCTGAAGAACACCATGTAGAATACGAAGAACGCCACAAACGTGGAGATATCTTAAACTTATTCTTCGAAGAATTCGTAGAAGACAAACTGATCCAGCCAACATTCGTTATGGATCACCCAGTAGAAATCTCTCCATTAACAAAGAGAAAACCAGAAGATCCAGATTATGTAGAACGTTTTGAGTTCTTTATGAATGGATGGGAAATGGCAAATGCATACTCTGAGTTAAATGATCCGATCGATCAGAGAGAACGTTTCAAAGCACAGGAAGAACTTCTTGCACAGGGTGACGAAGAAGCCAACACAACAGATGAAGACTTCTTAAATGCATTAGAGATCGGTATGCCACCTACAGGTGGTATCGGATTCGGTATCGACAGAATGTGTATGCTGCTGACAGGAGCAGAGGCAATCAGAGATGTATTACTGTTCCCGACAATGAAGACCTTGAATGATGTAAATAAGAAAAATGATGTAAAATCTAAGGCTGCTGAAGAAGTGAAAGCAGAGCCTGAAAAGATTGATTTTTCTAAGGTAAAGATTGAGCCTTTGTTTGAGGAAATGGTAGACTTTGATACATTCAGCAAGTCAGATTTCCGTGCAGTAAAGGTTAAAGAGTGTGTTGCAGTACCGAAGTCAAAGAAACTGTTACAGTTTACTCTTGATGACGGAACAGGCACAGACAGAACCATTTTAAGCGGTATTCATAGCTTTTATGAGCCGGAAGAACTGGTTGGAAAGACTCTTATTGCTATCACAAATCTTCCACCGAGAGCTATGATGGGCATTGACTCTTGCGGTATGCTCCTCAGTGCTATTCACGAAGAAGAAGGCGAAGAAAAGCTTCATCTTCTGATGGTAGATGACCACATTCCGGCAGGTGCAAAGCTCTATTAAGATGATGTAAAGATGTACCGTTTTACCAAATAGACGGGACGTACTTCATTTGATAAAAAACTAAAAAAACAGCGATTTACATCAAACTTACATCAATTGATGCAGAAATCGGTGCAAGCAAGAAAAAATCGCATAATTAGTGCAATGAGTGGGCAATTCCAATCGGAGTTGCCCATTTTCAAAACAAACAGAAATACAAATCGGAATTTGATGAGGAAAATTATTTATATAATCTACCGTCTATGGTCTGAAAACGACCACCTATCGAGAATCGGTGGAAATCAATTCTCGATTTTCTTATACTGTAACCGTAACAAAGAGGAGGTGAGCAAATGCAAATTGAAATCAAGTTAGATGAGAACTGCAAGGAACCCAAAATCATCGTTGTGACAAACAAAATGACCGACGAAATCAATGAAATCATGAAAAGGCTTTCAGACGAGCAGCCGAAAATGATTGCCGGATTCAAAGATGATATTGTCGAAGTGTTGGAGCCGTTTGATATTTACCGCATTTTTGCTGCATCGGGCAAAGTGTTTGCCGAAACAAATCACGGTGAGTACACGCTCCGTCTGCGGCTTTACGAAATGGAGCAGCGGCTGGACAGCAACTTTTTTGTCCGAATATCAAACTCGGATATTATCAATCTGAGAAAAGTCAAGGGTTTTGATTTAAGCTTTGCAGGAACAATTTGTGTCACGCTTTCAAATGGGACGGTTACTTATGTTTCAAGGCGTTTTGTCGCCAAGATCAAACAATTATTAGGAATATGAGGTGGTAAAAATGAAAAAAAAGATGATTCAGCGTGGGCTTCTCGGATTCCCTCTCGGCATTGCTATCGGTTTTGTAATAACTGTGATTATATCAATGTGCATAGGAGATGGTTCGTTCTATCCTGTCAACCCTGAGCTGATTGATACAATGAAAAATGAATTAAACGCAGTTATTCTTCAAACAATTCTCTGCGGAATTTTGGGTACAGGCTTTGCAATGGCTTCCGTTATTTGGGAAATTGATTCGTGGAGCCTTGCAAAGCAAAGCGGAATTTATTTTTCCATTGCCTGTGTTACGATGTTTCCGATTGCCTATATTACGAATTGGATGAAGCATAATGCCATTGGTATTCTTTCATATGTAGGAATATTCGTTGCAATTTTCGTCATCACTTGGCTCGTTCAATATTTTGTATGGAAACGCAAAGTGAAAAGAATGAATGACGGAGTTCGGAAGAGTAATAACGCAAAATGAGCATAACCTTCACAACGGCAACTTCAGGCTTATCGGATATGAAAATCTTTGTGTTCAACCGCTTTTGCAACACTTTTTTCAAAAACGTGTTTTCGGGCAGATGAAATAGTCCCCCTTGGCTTGCAACTAAACCTAAAAATCGCATAATTTTTAAGGCTTTTGCCCTGTTTTGGGCAGAAGCCTTTTTGCATATTTAATAAGATTTTCTTCTTCGTGTAATATTAAATGTGTCGGCTGTAAAATTAACAAAAATTTAATTGGATTTCCATTGAAACATATAACACCTTACAATATAATAAAAGCAAATATATAGCTTATAAAGGAGGTTCCTTAATGACGAAAAAAATAACCGCAATATTCTTGGCATTGTGCATGGCAATTTCCGTTTTGCCGATGACCATTCAGGCGGCATCAAAGCCCGATATTAAAGTTGGCGACTATGTTAAAATGGGCGCGTATAACAATGCCTCAATTCTTTGGCGATGTGTAAGCATTGACAATAACGGACCGCTTATGCTTGCAGACAAAATTGTTGACACCCTTGCATATGATGCCAAAACAAATGACAACAGCAATTCAAAATCACACAGCAGAAGCTATAAGCGTGATGATTACGGTTCTAACTATTGGAAAGACAGCAATATGCGTTCTTGGTTAAATTCGACCGCAGCTGAAGGCAAAGTCGATTGGCTTTGCGGCAACCCTCCGAAAGACGGATATGTAAGCGGTGTGGGAGCGTACAACGAAAAAGCGGGTTTTCTCAACGCTTTTTCAAAATCTGAAATTGCGGCAATGAAAACCGTTACCCAGCGTTCTCTCGTTTCTCATCCCGAATACAACAAGGGCATAGTTGATAGAGACGCAAATTCGGATTTGTTATACTACACCGATATTTCGGAAGCGGTGGCAAACTACGACAGTTCATATTTTGAAACTACAACCGAAAAGGTTTTTCTTCTTGATGTAAAGCAGGCTAATGCCGTGTGGAAAAATCTCAAAGGTTATTATGTTGCGTATAATAATGACGGTATGGCTTGGCCTTATTGGCTTCGCACTCCTGTTACCGATTGCAATCACGATATGCGTTATATCAGTTCATCGGGTCAGGTCGGTCGTTATGCTCCGTGGTATTCCGATTTGGGCGTAAGACCTGCATTTTATCTCGATTCCGAATATTTTGTTACAACTTCCGGCAGCGGCTCACAAAGCAGTCCTTATATCGGCTCTGCTCCAAATAAGCAAGAGGATGATTATACAATTTCGGAACCTGCCGAGGACACAAATCCCGATTGGAATGTCAGCACCGAGCAAAGCATTCAGCTCACCCTCGGCCCGTGGTATTCAAATGACGGAAAATATTCTAATCCTACCATCCCTGTTTATACCATCCAAAAAACACGCAGCGACACGGAAAATATGGTTGTTGTCGTTTGCGGCGAGGGATACACAAAAAGTCAGCAGGGCAAATTCATCAATGATGTCAAACGACTTTGGCAGGACGCTATGAAATATGAACCGTATCGCAGTTATGCCGACAGATTCAATGTTTACGCTCTTTGCACAGCTTCCGAATCGACTTTTGACAATGGTGGAAGCACCTTCTTTGATGTTATAGTCGACAAATATAATTCGCCTGTTATTTCTAATAATCTCCACGGAAGTCAGTGGAAAAATCATATTTTTGAGAGATGTATCGGTCCTGAATTTATCGAGAAAATTCACGATGCTCATATCAAAAAAAAGTGTGATCCAAACACAATTCCGTCCGGTTCGGAATATGAGCCTTATTATTATGTTCACGATTATATTGCTCAGTTCGCTATGGTTGTAAACACAAAATCAGATTTCGGCGGTGCTTATAATAACCGTGAATACGGCTTCCATTATTTCATTTCGCCATCAGACAGTTATCGTGCGTCAAAAACTTTTGCACACGAGTTTGGACACGGTTTGCTCGGTCTCGGTGATGAATACAGTAACGGATATTTGCTTGACGATAAGGAACTTAAATCACTCAATCTTTCCTCGGTTGAAGACCCGGAAAAGATAAAATGGCGACAGCTTTTAGGTTTTAGAAACACATATACCTGCCGCAATGCTTACGGCTCAAAAATGCTTGTTTCAAGTTATGAGTGCATAATGAGAGACACAAACTATCAATTCTGTGAGGTTTGCCGTTTGCAGGGCTTCAAGCGAATGTCTCAGCTTGTTAAGGATGTAGACCTTTATGTTGCAACTCCCGAGGTTAAGGAATATACGGGCGCTTATTCAAAGCCGTCTGATTTTACCGACCTTGAAACAAGTTCATATTATAATTACACATATAATCGCAATGACCGACTTTTGAGCGGCAACAGCAAAAGCAGATTTAATACTAATATGAACGGTAAAAAAATCGAGCTTAGAACTGTTATTCAAAACATTTCAGATAAAAATGCACGACAATTAAAATTCAAAATGTGGATTAAGCACTCCGACGGAAGCGTTGCGACCGATTCATCGGGGAATCCGCTTCAAACAGTACAAACCTTTGACATTCCTGTTTGGAATGATAAGGCAAATTTCTGGCCGCTCGGTGCTTTGGATCACATCAAAAGCGACTTTAATTCAGGCTTAAAGAGTTGCTCGCTTATTTATCAAATTCCGTCTGATGCACAGCTTAAGAGCGGCGATACCGTGGCATTTCAGGTGCTCGATGAAAACGGAAATGTGCTTGCAGACGACAATACGGAAACACAGCGCTACACAACCGTTTCAATTCAGTATAAATTTGAGGACGGCTCTGAAATTCCAAACACTGCCGGCGGAACATTTACCGTGCCATACGGCACAAAGCTTGATTTAACACCGGCAAAAACACTTTATGATTATGAATTTATAAAGGTTGACGGCTTGAATAAGCCTATTGTTTCGGACGGAACGGTTGTTACATATTATTACAAAAATAAAAACGAAGAACACACTCACAATCTGACTTTGGTTGCTGCGAAAGCTGCCACCTGCACTACTGCGGGCAATTCCGCATACTACACCTGCGATGGCTGTGACAAGTGGTTCGCAGATGCAACAGGATCGGTAGAAATTACTGATAAAACCAGTGTGAAGATTCCGGCTCCCGGACATACCGCAGGCACAGAATGGAAGTCTGATGATACTAACCACTGGCATGAATGTTCTCGTTGCCACGACAAAAAGGACGAAGCGGCTCACGATTACGGTTCTGACAATGTTTGCGACACCTGCGGATATTACAAAACTGTACCGCACACTCACAATCTGACTTTGGTTGCTGCGAAAGCTGCCACCTGCACAGAGGGCGGTAAGGAAGCATACTACAAGTGCGAAGGTTGTGGCAAGTTCTATGAAGATGTACTCGGTACAAAGGAAATAACCGACCTTACATCTTGGGGCAATATTGCTAAGATTGCCCACACCACAAAGCAAACCGTAACAAAGGCAACCCCAACAGCAAACGGCAAGATAGTAAATTACTGTTCGGTATGTAAGAAAACTCTTTCAACAACAGTAATTCCAAAGGCATCAAGCATAAAGCTTAAAGCAACATCATTAACATATAACGGAAAGGTTAGAACACCTAAGGTTATTGTTAAGGACAGAACAGGAAAGACACTTGTTAAGAATACTGACTATACTGTGTCTTATGCAAAAGGCAGAAAGTATGTTGGCAAGTACGCAGTAAAGATTACCTTTAAGGGTAAATACAGCGGAACAAAGACGCTTTATTTCACAATCAAGCCAAAGGCAACAAGTATTTCCTCACTTAAAGCAGGTTCAAAGAAGTTTACAGTAAAGTGGAAGAAGCAGGCTACACAGACAACAGGCTATCAGGTACAGTACAGTGCCTCAAGTAAATTCAGCAAGGCTAAGACCGTAACAGTAGGCAAGAATACAACAGTATCAAAGAAAATTTCAAAGCTTTCGGGCAAGAAAAAGTATTATGTAAGAGTTCGCACCTATAAGACAGTTAAGATTAACGGCAAATCCATAAGGATTTATTCAGGCTGGTCAAAAGCTAAGACTGTTACAACAAAGAAATAAAAACTATACCGTAACCTTTGATTCTGCCGGTGGCTCTGCAGTAACGACTCAGACTATCGAAGAAGGTCAGAAGGCAACCAAACCTGCCGCTCCTACCAAGTCTGACGATACCACCAAGCCTTCGGATGATGTTCAGAATCCGCAGACCGGCGACAACAGTATGAGTGGCTGTGGATCGCTCTGCTGTTCGTCAGCGGCTTCGGAGTTGTGACAACTACTGTTTATACTAAAAAAGAAAATCTGTGAAATAACAGATAGCTAACCATTTAAGGATGGCGGTAGCGGAGCTTCCGCTGCCGCCTTTTCCTTACGAAAAGGATTTCTTCGGAAGTCCCTTTCCGAAAGGCGGCAAAAAAAGCGCTTTGCCGATTTTCGGAAAGAAATCGAACAAGGAGAAATCAAATGGACGAACAAGAAAAAGAAATTGAAGAAATACTCAGAACATTTGACAAAGCACCTTCGCCTTCGTCAGAGAATATCACCCTTGCAGATTATGATTTTACCTATGAAATCAAGGACAATCAGCTATATATCGACTTTGTGAACGAATCGGCACATGACGCAACCTATGAGTTTAGTGTCAAAGGCGATACCCTCATCCTCATCGGCGGCGAAGGAACAATCGGCGGCACTTATGAGCTGACTAAGGTGCATGATAAAAAAGCAGACAAATAAGGACGGTGTTACGCTATTAAAAAGGTATGGAAAATCTTGATTTTATCTGTATGTATAACTGTTTTTTCTTTATCTGCATATCACATTTATGATTATTGGAAAGAAACACAGGACAGTCAAAGACAGAATGATGTGCTGATTGATAAAGCGGTAGAAACCGCACCACAAACACAGCAAACGGAGAATGGACAAACAGAATCTGCGATAAAGCCTGTTTCTGAAACTGCACCAATTACGGTAGACTTTGAGCGTTTGCAGGAAGAAAACAAGGACATTATTGCTTGGCTCTATTGCCCGGATACCGAAATCAACTATCCGGTAGTACAGAGCAAGGATAACGAGTATTATCTTCGCCGACTGCTTGACGGTACTTGGAATATAGCGGGAACGCTTTTTATGGATTACCGAAACGCCGCCGATTGTTCTGATCTGCATACCATTATCTACGGTCATAATATGAAAAACAACACGATGTTCGGCTCTCTGCCTAAATACAGTAAGCAGGAATATTACGAAGAACATTCTGTTTTGTATCTGCTCACACCAAAGCAGAATTATAAAGTGAAGCTGATCGCCGGATATGTTACACCGTCAGATTCAAAGGTGTATGAATTTGAGAAAACGAAAGAGGAACGCAGCGGACTGCTGAAAACAGCGCTGGATAATTCCTTGTTTACCTCCGGGACAACTGTATCCGATGAGGACAGACTGCTTACACTGTCTACCTGTTCCTATGAATATGACAATGCTCGTTTTGTACTGATGGGTATTTTAAAAGAAATCGGGTGAAATTTACTGTAATTTGCGGTGAGTCTGTTCGAGAAAGGATAAATGTATGGAAGCAAAACCAAGAATACTATATCTACTGAAAATCTTGTTGGAGCGTACTGATGAAGAACACCCGCTTTCTACAACGCAGCTCATCGGGATTTTGAATGAGGAATATGGGATTTCTGCTCACAGGACAACCATAACGAAGGATATAGCAGCTCTTGTGGAATATGGACTGGATATTGTAACCATTCATTCGACGCAAAGCAAGTATTTTGTAGCCAGCCGAAAGTTTGAACTGCCGGAGCTGAAACTGCTGATAGATGCAGTAGAGTCATCGAAGTTCATTACAAAGAAGAAAAGCGAAACGCTGATTGAGAAGATACATACGATGACCAGTCCGGGGCAGGTGGCAAAGCTGAAGCGTAATAACTATGTGGTCAATCGCATTAAGCCGGATAATGAGCAGATATATTACATTATTGACGCTATAAACGACGCCATCAATGCAGGCAAGCAGATTTCTTTTCAGTATTATGATTATACTGGATTAAAGAAAAAGGTTCTGAAGAACAAGGGCGAAGTGTATAAGCTCAGTCCGTATAAACTTCTCTGGTGTGGGGACTATTATTATGTTCTCGGATATTCTGAGAAGAAAAGTAAGGTTATCAATTTCAGGGTAGACCGTATTGCTTCCAAGCCGGAGATATTGGATAAAGATATTATTTCTATGCCTGATGATTTTGATATTGAGAATTACACAAAGGAAGTATTCTTTATGTTCTCAGGCGAGAAAGTTCTTGTGGATTTACGGTGTGATAACAGTCTGATGAAAACAATGGTTGACCGTTTCGGAGAAGATGTGACAACCCTTGCGTATGATATGACGTCTTTCAGGGTACAGACCGAAGTATCAGCCAGCCCTACCTTTTTCGGTTGGGTGTTTGGCTTTAATGGAAAAGTACAGATACTTGCACCGGAAAGTGTGAAAGAACAGTACAGACAGATGATTGCAAAAGCCGATGAGGATATGCAAGAGAGTGAGTAGTGATTCGTAAATGATTTAGAATTTGTGTGAAAAATCAATTATTATGAATATGAAAATGATATGTTTTTAAATTGTGCAGACGGTCTGCACAATTAGGAAGGAGTCAATATGCTTACACCGTCAAATCAATATTTGCAGGCAGTAGAAGAAATAAATGATTATGTCAATCAGGCTAAATGCAGAGCTTCTGTCAGTGTAAATAGTGAGATAATGAAAACAAATATATTTATTGGAAATGTTATTATCCGCAATTCTGAGTGGGGAAATAAATTTGTGGAAAATCTGTCTAAGGATATGAAGATGAGATTTCCAAGTGCAAAAGGTTATTCTGTCAGAAATTTAAAATATATGAAGAAATTTGCACAGATTTTTACGGAAGATGATGTAGATGAGTACGGATTGGGAAGAATTACTTGGAGTCATCATCAGATATTGATGAGTAAAGTGTCAAATCGAGAAGAATATATATGGTATCTGGAAAAAACTTTGGAACATAAGTGGTCAGTTGATGATTTGACTTCCCAAGTTAAGAGTCAATTATATGAGCGACAGGCGGTTGCTAACAAAATATCAAATTTTGAAAGACGATTACCGGCTGAACAAAAGGATATGGTAGTAAGCACAATGAAAGACCCATATATGTTTGATTTCATCAATTATACGGAAGAAATGTTGGAAACAGATATAGAAAATGAACTTGTAAAAAATGTTACTTCTTTGTTGATGGAATTAGGCACTGGTTTTGCCTTTATGGGACAGCAGTATCATCTTGAGGTTGGGGAAAAAGATTTTTATATAGACCTTCTTTTCTATAACACAAAGCTTAGATGTTATGTGGCAATAGACCTTAAAACTGGCGAGTTTAAGCCAGAACAGGCAGGAAAGATGAATTTTTATTTATCTGCTTTAGACGATTTAGTGAAAGCTCCAGAGGATAATCCATCAGTGGGACTTATTTTGTGCAGAGATGAAAATAGAACAATTGCAGAGTATGCATTGAGAGATATGTCAAAACCGATTGGTGTCAGTGAATATCACTTATGCACGGATTTACCGTTAGATTTGAAAAATGCATTACCTGCCGTAGAAGATATTAGAAGTAGAATTGATATGAAAAAGTAATTTGTGCAGACCGTCTGCACAAATTGCAAATTTAAATTGCATTGAACAAAAAGCCTTTATGGGCGGAAATTTTCAATGGAATAAAAATGACAGATATGTTGTATCAGTGTTATTGGCTGAAGGATAATACATAGTAAAAGTGTTCTTAGAGATTTTGGACTCCGTGAATCCAAAATCTATACGGCTGTTATTGAAGATTTATATATTGCTTAGATTGTTGCCACAGTGAGGCAACAATCTAATTGTGCAGACGGTCTGCACAAATTGCAGGATAAAAGTTCATTGAACAAAAAAGCCTTTATAGGCTGTAATTTTCAATGAAAACAAAAACTTTACTTTTAACATTGGTTGAGTTAAAAAGAAATAAATTGAGTTAAAAGGTGCGGAGGTGTTAGCAAATTGCGACACCTCTTTTCTTTTGCGAAAAACCTACTTGAAAA
>OGRU01002496.1_pt1 | contig 11884 bp, 10 predicted proteins | sample 1553541 | NCBI WGS metagenome assembly OGRU01 (sample SAMEA2580068, study PRJEB22360) | human gut metagenome | biome: human gut; feature: human-associated habitat; material: faeces | place: Denmark | collected 2008/2010
CCGCCTGCGGCTTTAACTGCTGCCATTCATCTTCCGTTACCGGCACCTTTGCGTTCTGCTGTCCCTGACTGCCCTGTGACTGCATATACTCTGCCTTGTATACATTATCAATTGTCGGTGCAAGCCGGTTTTTCACCAGATAATTTTTCGCTTCTCCACTTAAATCGGAAATCTGTGAAACCTTATCCACCGCGCCTGCAAGTTCTTCCACATTTTCCTGTGTTGCCGGAAGATTGCCTGCGCTCATCTGATTGGAAATTTCCTCTGCCATGCCCGTACTGCCGACAACCTGTTCAATCTCATCAGTGCTTAATCCCTCTCCCGCAAAATAAACTTTCTTGCCGTGTGATGCCAGTTCAATCTTAATACGGTCCACGATACCGACCATTTCTTCCTGTGACAAATCATTCAGGTTAAATCCGTCTTCGTCAATCTTTACGGCATCTGCACCGGAAAGGCGCTGGAACAGTGCCTTTAAATTGGCTTTGGCATTGGTCGCGCTCTGCATAAGCTGTTCTTTGACATCATCGGTTTCCTTTAATAAAGAATGATATGTGTTCTGGTCTAATTCCTTCTGATTCACCTGCATACCGGATATCAGCACATTAGCAAAGTCTGCTGCCTTTGTGCTTCCCTCTGTCTGTGTATTGTTTTTTATATTAATTGATGCACCCTGACTTTTGTCGGTGCCTTTTGCCAGCTCTGATGCTGCAATTGTTAAATCCATTCTTTTCACCTCAAAAAAATACTATCTATAGACACACCGTCTTATAGATAGTATTTCGTCACATTTTTACATTTCATTTAGTCCGATTTAGGATTCCTCATAATACTTCATCAGTCCCTGTGTGCCTAAATCACCCATCCCTTTGTCTTCCAGCGTTTCATACATTTCAAGCACCGTATTTAAAACTTCCAGATTGACATCACGGTCTTTGGCTTCCTGCGCAGCAATCTTCATGTCCTTGATAAAATGCTTCAAGAAAAATCCCGGTGCGTAATCGTCCTTTAAAATCTTTGCGCCAAGGGAACTAAGCTGAAAGCTCGCCGCCGCACCGTCCTTTACGGAAGCGTACAGCTTATCCATATCAAGTCCTGCCTTCTGCGCATAAGCAAATGCTTCGCACACGCCGGACAATGCACCCGCAATCATAATCTGATTTGCCATTTTTGTGTGCTGTCCGCAGCCTGCGCTGCCTTCGTATACAATCGTTTTCCCCATGGCTTCAAAAAGCGGCATACAGGCATGAAAATCCTGCTCCTCACCGCCTGCTAAAATCGAGAGTGTTCCGTTTTTTGCACCTGTATCTCCACCCGTAACCGGCGCATCCAGCGCGTGCTGTCCGTTTTTCTTTGCTTTTTCATAGATTCTTATTGCAAGCTGTGGACTGGTGGTCGTCATATCAATAAGGTATGTACCGGCGGCGGCACTGTCAAGTATATTTCCTTCCGCAAAATATACTTCTTCCACATCCTTCGGAAAACCGACAATCGTAATCACGGCATCTTTTCCTGCCGCACAGCTTCCGATAGAATTACACCACAACGCACCCTCCTGCAATACATCTTCAACCTTTGCCTTGGTTCGCGCATAAATGGACACTTCAAATCCTGCTTTCATAAGGTTTCTGACCATAGATTTTCCCATAATGCCGACACCGATAAATCCGATTTTTTTCATGTGTATGCTCCTTTCCACCCTGATATCCTATTAAATCCGTGTTTTATTCTCAAGCTGCTTTGCCGTAAATTCATAAACCGCAATTCCATATTCCGGCAGATCAACCAGTACGGAATGGGAATATCCGTCGCAGTCCCCTTTATCCACAGTCAGCTGCTTTGCCTGTATCTTTTCGTGGCTGCCCAGCACCAGACGGTACTTGCAGTCTGCCGGAACACCGACACGGAACTGTTTTCTTGCCACCGGCGTAAAGTTTAGTACAAACAACAGGTTTTTTTTGCCGTCCGGGCTGATGCGGATAAACGAATACACACTGTTGTCCACATCATTGGCATTAATCCATGCAAAACCTTCCGGCTTATAATCCGTCGCATACAGGCACGGATAACTGCTGTAGAGCTTCATGCACTTTTTCGTAAACTGCTGCATTTCCTTGTGGGACGGATCATCTAACAGATACCAGTCTAATGCACGTTCTTCGCTCCACTCGTTCCACTGGGCAAATTCCTGCCCCATAAATAACAGCTTCTTGCCCGGATGTCCGCACATATAGGCATATGCAAGCTTTAAGTTGGCAAACTTGCTTTCCCGGTCGCCCGGCATTTTACCAAGCATTGAACATTTCAGATGAACAACCTCATCATGCGAAAGCACCAGCACAAAATGTTCACTGTACGCATACATTAAACTAAACGTCATCTTGCCGTGGTTAAACTTTCTAAAATACGGGTCAAGCTTCATATATTCAAGGAAATCGTGCATCCAGCCCATGTTCCACTTAAATGTAAATCCAAGGCATTCTCCGTTGTCCGGGTCACCGCTGACCATCGGCCATGCCGTTGATTCCTCGGCAATCGTAACTGCCTGCGGAAAACGCTTGCGCATCATACTGTTAAAATGCTTTAAAAAGCTCATCGCTTCAAGATTGCCGTTGCCGCCGTATTTATTCGGAATCCAGTTACCTTCTGTCCTTCCGTAATCCAGATACAGCATGGATGCCACCGCATCGACCCTCAGACCGTCTACGTGGAACTTATCCACCCAGTACATGCCGTTTGCAATCAGGAAATTGGATACTTCATTTTTACTGTAATCAAAAACTTTCGTTCCCCAGTCCGGATGTTCACCCTTTCTGGAATCCGCATATTCATACAGGCACTGTCCGTCAAATTCCGCCAGTCCGAATGCATCTTTTGGAAAATGTGCCGGTACCCAGTCTAAAATAACCCCGATTCCCTTCGAGTGCATGTAATCCACAAAATACATAAAATCCTTTGGCGTTCCGTAGCGTTTGGTTGGCGCATAATAACCTGTTACCTGATAGCCCCATGAACCGTCAAACGGATATTCTGCAATACCCATCAGTTCCACGTGCGTATAGCCCATATCCTTTACATAGTCTGCCAGCTCCGGCGCAATCTCACGGTAATTCATAAAACCGTCTTTGGTGCCGTCCTCTTTCTTTTTCCATGAGCCGAGATGACATTCGTAAATTGCCATCGGACTTTCTAAATGATTTTCCTTTTTCTTCTTTTCAACCCAGCTTTTATCGGTCCAGTGAAAACCTGTCAAATCCGTAATAATAGATGCATTGTCCGGGCGAAGCTGGGCTTCGTTGGCATACGGGTCTGCTTTATAAATTGCTTCTCCCTGCGGTGTCACAATTAAGAACTTGTACATCTGACCAACCTTTGCACCCGGTATAAACAATTCGTATATGCCACCGTCTGATACCGGTTTCATATCGTATCCGTAGGCTTTCCAGTCATTAAAATCACCGACTACAAAAATATCCTTTGCATGAGGCGCCCACACCGCAAAATAGACCCCTTCCTGTCCGTCCTTTACTGCCTTATGTGCGCCCATCTTGTTGTAAATCTCATAATGCGTACCTTCCCCAAAAAGATACGCATCCAGTTCTGTCATAAATACATCTGTTGAGTTCTTTTTAGCCATAAATATTCCGCCTCCGCCTTTATAAATTTTATTCTGCTGTCTGCACGTTTATGATTATTAATTGTACCATACTCTACAGATAAATACTATTTATATTTTTTTTGCTTTTTTGTACAAAACTAAAACTAAGTGTGCTATACTTTGGGAAAAACATATATAATGATGTATACAAAAAAGGAGTACGTATTACAATGATTTACAATTTAATCAGTTCTGATTTGATAAAAGAAGTTACTTTTATCAGTGTGCTGTTTGCATTTATTTTGACCTGCGCAGCCATTGCTTTAGGCAAGAATATCCTTCCGCGCGATGCCGGACGTGCCTATGCCATCAACGGTTCCAAATCCGTTGGCAAGCCGCGTGGTGCCGGAATTATCTTTATACTGACTTTCACACTTTCCTGCGTGTTATTTATCAAACTGGATGCGGAAATTATCATTTATCTGATTTTAACGCTTGCGGCAATGTTAAGCGGCTACTTAGATGACAGTTCTTCTTCTCCGTGGGGCGAATTAAAAAAAGGACTGATTGATTTTGTCATTGCCTTAATGGCTGCATTTACTTATCTGCATTACAACCCGAATACCTTTGAACTGGCATTCTTTTCAAAAACCGTAACACTGCATCCGCTGATTTACGGATTTTTAATTGTCGTTTTAATCTGGGTAAGTATTAATGTGACCAACTGCTCTGACGGCGTGGACGGACTGTGCGGCACACTTTCTGCCGTAACGCTTTCCACTGCTTACGTGCTGTTCCGTGTATTTGACATTGAACCGTATTTCCGTCATGCAGTGCTTTTAATGATTGTATGTATTTTAGGCTATCTGTGGTTTAACGCTTCACCGAGTAAATTGTTAATGGGCGATGCCGGTTCCCGTGCAATCGGTATTTTTATTGCATTTGTATTCTTAAAGCTGCACCACCCGCTTTTATACATTCCGGTGGCGATTATGCTGATTTTAGACGGCGGTCTCGGACTGATTAAGGTTTCGTTTATGCGTTTCCTTCATATTAATCTGATGAAAAATATCCGCACACCGATTCATGACCATATGCGCAAGAACAAAGAATGGTCTGACGCTCAGGTTGTCTTTCGTTTTGCGATTATCCAGATTGTCATCGGACTGGCTGTTATTTACGCGATTTTGTAGGCATTTATGAAACACTCAACCACAAAAACAGCATATTACCACCTTCCCGGCCTGTTTGAATTTTACGATTTATACAGCGTTTTCCTGCCGCTGTTTTACAGCCACCGGGAATATTTTTACGACTGGTGTGACATTGCTTCTGTCTACGGTGCACCGGCCGACTGTATCTGGGGCGGCGGACGTGTTGAATCGGGAAACCGGGATCCACGGGAAGTTTTTGCACTCATGCGGGAATACGGCATTTCCGCACGGCTTACCTTTAGCAACTCGCAGTTAGAACCCGTACACCTTGCTGATAAAAAATGCAATGCGCTGTGTGCCCTGCTCTCGGAAAATGACCGTGTACAAAACGGTGTGATTATTCACTCGGATTTATTACTGGACTACTTAAAATCACACTATCCAGACCTATATTTTGTATCATCGACAACCAAGGTTCTGACAGATTTTACGGACTTTTTAAATGAAGTAAAAAATGATGATTTTCTGTATGTTGTACCGGACTTCCGATTGAACAAGGCATTTGACAGGCTCAATACTTTGCCGGATTTGCAAAAAAACAAGGTGGAATTTTTGTGCAACGAATGCTGCTTCTTTGGCTGTATGGACAGAAAACGCTGTTATGAAGCCGTGAGCCTTAACAATCTCGGCAAAGACTGTCCTGACCACCGCTGTAATGCACCGGATGCAAAAACAGGCTACCGTTTTTCCAAAGCCATGACAAATCCCGGTTTTATCGGGATTGATGATATTCAAAATATTTATCTGCCAATGGGATTTTCCAACTTTAAAATTGAAGGCAGAGGTCTGGGAAGCGCACTGATTTTAGAATTTCTTCTATATTATATGACAAAACCCGAATATCAGATTCATGTGCGGGAGGCTGTGTATCTGGATAATATGCTGGATTTGTTTTAGTGTGGCATAGTTTATATGCCACACCTATATCCACGCTGCTATCTTACTCCTGCTTATTTAACCTTCTCTGTCTTCTGTGTTCCCGCTCCTGTAACTGGCGCGCATGCAGCTTTTCGGCGCCCGCATCGTCCGTACGCTTTAAAATTTTCACTGCATAATACTGCTCATCATCGGTATGTTTAATCTTAAAACGTCCTTTTATCAGCCCGTGTTCCTCACAGAAAAACAGACCGTAATACGTCTTTCCGTTTGTCGCAAACCACTTAATTTTCCGCTCCATCGGCTTTCCGCACAAAAAGCAGTTGCAGGAGCGCACCAGCCTGTCATTTGCCGCCTTTTCCCGCGTATCAAATACCCGCGAAATATATTTACTGTAATTGCCGAAATTCATGCAGATTTCATCTTTGCGCCGCTTTGGCACGCGGTACGTGTCAATACTGTAAAATGCCCGCACCTTTTCAAAGTCCAGCAGTTTCATAAGCTGTGCCGTATACCGTGCATCAGACAGTGCCATGTGATACTGCTCCTTCTCCGCAATGCCACGCTGTTCAATTGCTGTCTGGAGTGCCGGTCTTTCTTTGCCATTTAAAAAACACAGACTGTATAATTTCTGTACATCATAGAATAAAAACGGCATCGGAAATTCCGCTTCTATGGCATAGTGATTTAAGTTACGCTGTAATTCCACCAGGTCCGTACTGCCCCAGGTGCAGAAAATGTAATCCTGTCCACACCATTCTAAAAAATCCAGTGCAGTATCCACAAAATGCTCCCCATCCGCAAGCATTTCCTGTGTAATGCCCGTTACTTCCCCGCAGACAGAATGAAGCACCGGATACACCTGCGGGCAGACCAGCCTGTCAAATTCATCTATGACATCAAATTTATTGTCCAGTTTTACGGCACCCATCTGGATAATCTCAAATGGCATGCCCGGCAGTGTATATTTTTTCCCCTTTGCACTCTGATTCCACTCTAAATCTAATACAATATAATTCATCATTATCACCAATCCGCTGTCTGTGCAGCTATTTTGTTCTTTGATTATATCAGAGTTTTATCTATCTGCAAAGTACCGTTTCTTACGATAGCTGTCCGTGCTTTTCGTAATTGGAAACGCGGCTGATATGATTTTCCTCATCGACAAAGACGACCTTTGGCTTGTGGTCTGCGGCTTCTTTGGCATCCATCTGGCAGTATGCCATGATAATTACATGGTCGCCGACCTGCACCTGTCTTGCCGCCGCACCGTTTAAACAAATCATGCCGCTGCCCGGCTCTCCGTCAATCGTATACGTTTCAAAACGGTTTCCATTTTCCACATCGACAATCTGTACCTGCTCATATTCCAGAATGCCCGCCGCTTCCATAAGCTTTGGATCAATCGTGATACTTCCCACATAATTTAATTCTGCCTGTTTCACAACGGCTCTGTGAATTTTTCCTTTTAACATTGTAAGCTGCATCGTTTTTCTTTCCTTCCGAAATTTTTTTCAAATTTTTCTTATAAAATGCGGTTATCAATCAGTCTTGTCTTTCCAATGTATACGGCAATCGCCATTAAGACAGAATCCTGAATCGTTTCTACCGGCTCTAACGTATTCCAGTCCACAATTTCCACATAGTCCGGCTTTGCAAGCGGTTCTGCCGCCAGCTTTTCACGGATTGCCGCAGACAGTACTGCCGCACTGCGCTCTCCGTTTTCGTAAAGGTCTTGTGCTGCCTGTAAAGACTGGTTTAAAACAACTGCCGCTTTTCTTTCCTGCTCGTTTAAATAGGTGTTTCTGGAACTTTTTGCCAGTCCGTCTGCTTCTCTGACAATCGGGCAGCCCACAATTTCAATGCCGAAATTCAAATCCGATACCATGTGGCGGATAACGGCAAGCTGCTGTGCATCCTTCTGTCCGAAGTATGCCTTATCCGGCTGTACAATGTTGAATAATTTTGATACAACCGTACACACGCCGCGGAAATGAATCGGACGTGTTTTTCCACAAAGACCTTTCGTCAGCGTATTCATATCCACAAAAGAGGAGAAATCCTTGTGGTACATTTCTTCCGGCTGTGGGTGGAAAATCAGCGCCGCACCTGCATTTTCACACAAAGCGCTGTCACGCTCCATGTCGCGTGGATAACTTTCCAGATCTTCACCCACACCAAACTGCATCGGATTGACAAACACGCTGACAACAACCTTATCATTTTCCGCAACGGCTCTGTCAATCAGGCTCTTATGACCTTCATGCAAATATCCCATGGTCGGCACAAGACCGACACTTAATCCCTGTGCTCTCCATTCTTTTACCTGTGCCCTGACTTCTGCAATCGTTTCTACTATCTTCATTTTAATCTTTATCTCCATTCCCGCAGGCACATTCTGTCTGCTTTCCATACGGACCGTCTGCTTTTGCTTAAAAACAGTACCGCCGGAACATGCTGTGCCTGCATTTTTTTATTTACATATCTCTATGACACCTGTGGATTGTTCCGTGCTGCACACTCCCACAATCCACTCCCTGTATCTTAGTAGAGCTTTCCCAAAACCTCATCATCTATTTTAAACGTATGCTCCTCTGCCGGATACGTTTCTGCCTGCACTTCTTTGATGTAATTTGCAAAGGCTTCTTTCATAACACTGCCGACTTCGGCAAAACGCTTGACAAATTTCGGCGTGTAATCCGAAAACATGCCCAGCATATCCTGATAAACCAGAATCTGTCCGTCACAGCCTGCACCCGCACCGATTCCGATTGTCGGAATGGTCAGCTGCTCTGAAATGATTTTTGCCAGCTTTGCCGGTACACACTCTAATACCAGCGCAAATGCGCCTGCTTCTTCAACTGCCTTTGCATCGTCAATCAGCTTTCGTGCCGCCGCTTCATTTTTTCCCTGCACCTTAAAGCCGCCGAATGCATTAATGCTCTGCGGTGTCAGACCGAGGTGTGCCATAACTGGGATTCCGGCATCGGTAATCGCCTTAATCTGCGGGCATACGGATACGCCGCCCTCTAATTTTACTGCATTGGCACGGCCTTCCTTCATCAGCCTTCCCGCATTGACCACCGCGTCATACACCGAGGTCTGATATGACATAAACGGCATATCCACAACGACCAGTGCATTTTTCGCACCTCTGGCAACTGCCGCTCCGTGATGAATCATATCTTCCATGGTCACGGAAATTGTATCTTCATATCCTAAAATTACATTACCAAGGGAATCGCCCACCAATATTCCATGGATTCCCGCCTCATCCTGCAATTTTGCGGTTGAATAATCATATGCCGTAAGCATTGCAAGCTTCATGTGATTCTTTTTTGCTTCTTTAAAGGTCTGTACTGTATTTTTCATCCATAATCCTTTCCAGTGCCGTATAATCCCGCTGCGGATTTCTGCACTTTGCCAACGCTGTCAGTTTTTTTGAAATACTCCGGTAAACCGCTTCCTCGTCACTCCCCTGCAATGCCGCAAGGTGATTTTTTACAGTCTGTACATCTGCCCGCTCGACAGGACCTGTAAGGGCTTTTGCGCACCCGTTTTTTACAATTGAAGACACATTTTCCGTTATCAGCGGTGCAAGCAGTTTTCTGCTTTCTTCTTCTGCAAAACCGCATTCAGATAAAAGCTGCTGTGCAGAATAAAAAAGCCCCACGACCGCATTGCTTGCAAGCACTGCCGCCGCATGATATTTTACCTTGTCCGCACTGTCTAACCCGTATACGGTGTGTCCCAGTCCTTCAAACAGACTGCGCATAACCGCAACCGCTTTTTCACTGCCTTCCATTGTCAGATATGCTTTTTGAAATTGTAACCAGGAAGTTTCTTTATCGCTGAACGCGTACATTGGATGAATAGAACAACCGCACGCTTTGGTGCGTTCTATTCCTGAAAATACATTAGATGATAATGAGCCGCTAAAATGGCAGATCTTATAACCGGATAAATCCATATCCATCGCTGCAATACAATCCCATACATCTGCAATTACACCGTCGGGTGTCGTAATAAAAAGGGTATCGCTTGCTGTTATTAATTCTTTTAAGCCGTCAAATACGGCTGTCTTTGTAAAAGCTGCCGCCCATGCAGCGCTTTCCTTTGTTCTACTGTAAAATCCCGTTACCGGAATGTGTGCTTCGCTAAGATATTTTCCTAACGTCACACCGACTTTCCCGGCGCCGATAATTCCTATTCTTATGCTATCACCTCATTTTCTCCCGCTTACGCACAAGTCCCGCCGCCGCGATAGCTCTTACTTTCGTAATGATGCTTCGCTGTGCTTTTCTTATGCCGGGGTAATCGTGTGGCAACGCACTATCATCTGATGCAGCTTCATCTCCGAATGCCGCTCAATACTAAAACCAATGAGAGCATAGCACAAGATAGGATAATTTTCAAGCGTTTTATCTGCCGCCAAAAGCAGCAATCTGTGTATCGGTATTGTAGCCAAGTTCTTTCATTCTCTGCTGCAAATGTTTTAAAGCTTTGTCATACTCCATAAATGCTCCGTAAGTGTTGTTAAAATACGCCAGTGCTTTTTCTGTATTGCCGTCTTCCTTTGCCTGCCATGACAGTGTTGCAAAATGATGTAAATCGTTGTGTGCCTTTACCAGTGCCGTATATTCACTGCTGCGCACCAGCCTTTCATCGGTCTGCCTGTTTAACCACTTACCAAGCTTACAGCCTGCCGGATTGTCCACCTGTTTTTTTGTAAATGTTCAAATCCCACAATATTGTTGTATACACGCCAGGTCAGCACATAGTGATCCACTTCAAATACACGCATCCAGTCCTGCTGTGTAATTTCTGAACAGCCGCGTACCAGATCACTTCTTGTCTTATCCAGATACCGGCCCACCTCAAAAATACGGTGTCCCGACTGTAAGCAGTCTTTGGATAAAACACTGTAGCTTTCAGAAATATTTCCCATCTGCATTGCAAAGGATTTTGTAACGCCGGTCTGTGTATCAATATCATCAAAAATACTGTCCACACGCCCGCGGATACTGTCCATCTGTCCGTTCATCTGCTCTAATGCCGCCAGGGACTTTTCAACCTTTTTACTGCCCTCGCCAAGGCTCTGTGTCGTTTCTTCCATCGCCGTAGCAAGCTCATCAATATTCGTTTTTAACTCCGATACGTATTTTACAATATCTTCGGCAGACTCTGCGGTATTGATAGACAGCTGGCGCACCTGGTCTGCAACGACGGCAAAGCCTTTTCCGGATTCACCGGCTCTGGCTGCTTCTACAGATGCATTCAGCGCCAAAAGATTACTCTGGTTGGCAACTTTTTTAACTAAATCTACAATTTCTTCGATTTTACCGATTTTACCCTTAAAATCCTGCACACGGTCATTAATCGCCTGTATTCTTGTAGACGACTGCGTAACCGCTTCAATACTGTCATTCATATCATTGGTTACATTCTGCGAGGACGACAGAATTTCATGGGTATTGTCCCGGATATGTCCCATGGCTTCTGAAATGTTTTCAATGGAGTCCTCCAGATGCCGGCTCGCACTTTCCATATCCTGTATTGATTTGGTCTGGGTTTCGACCTGATCTAATGTGTCTTTAATGAGTGTATTATCCCCGATAACGCCCATCGTTTCATTTAACCGCATCACAACCGGATTATTGGCATTCTTAAATGCGTGCAGCATTGCATTGATTTTTTCTGCATATACCGGATTTTTAAATTGTGTAACATCTGCTTCCTCAAAATTCCCATTTGCAATCTTATCCATTGCTTCTAATAATTGATGCGTATCCTGCCCGGGTAACAGCCCCGGCTGCTTTTTCTTTTTAAACATACACTTTCTCCTCTACCGTATATACAATTCCTAAAAACTTTGGGTATATCGTACCACACATTTTAAGATTTTTGTACTGTTTTACCATATTTTTTTGAAATATTTGAAATTTTTATTAAATTTGCACAACAAAGACTTTTTTATTTTCTATTGACTTAAAACATTTTGCGTATTATAATACGACCATTGTGACATTGAATGTTACGTTGTCCGTTTTGGAAAAACTCAAAACGGATTCAAGACAAGGCAAAAGTATCTGCCGGAGTCTTACAAGCGATTTTTACAAGGACCACTCTTTTATTCAGAGTCAAGGCCATACGGACAGCCGGGTCCACTGCCGATTGGCGGCTTGCCGCCTTATTG
>OGRU01002510.1_pt1 | contig 11855 bp, 18 predicted proteins | sample 1553541 | NCBI WGS metagenome assembly OGRU01 (sample SAMEA2580068, study PRJEB22360) | human gut metagenome | biome: human gut; feature: human-associated habitat; material: faeces | place: Denmark | collected 2008/2010
TGATTTTCAGATTCTGCTGGGCAATGGATACCTGCGGAACCTGCTGCACATACCCGGACGGCGTTTTGAAGATGGAACCGTGCTGGGTGATAAAATCCTCGGCTTCGCGCCATCGGGCATACGCCTGACAGTAACCGGCGAAGGCAGCCATATCCACTTCGGTCAGGATGCCGATGGCTTCCATCTGTTTGGCAAGTCTGCGCCATTCTTTCTTTGCTTCCGGCTCCAGCCACTTTGGACAGGCCGGTGCTTTCTTGTTGGGCTTCGGTTCGCTGGTATTCAGCGGATGCTTGCCCGGATTACCTTCCAGTTCCTTCATGGCGGTCGGCTTTGGTTTTCTGCCTCTGGTAGCCATTGGCTTCCCCTCCCTTCTGTAAAAATGGGTAAAGAAAAAGGACCTCCGAAGAAGTCCTTGAAATATCATTTCCCTTAATGGGAAACTTTTCAACATGAATAGCAAATAGTTTCCCATTAAGGCAACTTTATATAAAACACATCGGATACGCGGCACAGCCCCTTTTCGGGGCGTGTACCTTTTGGGTGCTGTTAGGCGTTGGGGTTGGCTTCCTTCCAAGCCTCGTACTCATCGACCAGCTCCGCTTCCTCGATGACCTGCCAGACGCTGCAGAAGCGGCTTCTTTGCTGCTCGATCTCCGCTGCTGTCCAGTCTTCCGGCTTGCGGCTCATGTCGTGGTAGGCATCCATCTCCGCTTTCGTCCGGAAGAAAAGGATCTGCTTCAGCTTCAGCGTTTCCTCATTGTTACGCAGGCTGTACCGCCTGTCCTCTGCCGCCCTGCAAAGGCTTCCGAGGTCGCTGCAGCTGAGGGTCATGTCCTGCTTGAAGGCGATCTCGATGCCGATCAGCTTCTTCTCGGTGTCGGCTCCCTGAATGTTCTTAAGGTAGGTTTTTGCTTTGTTCGTCATGGTCTGTATCCTCCGTGTGTTTTGTTTTCCGTAGGGCTTTCCCCTTCGTTGTGACTGTATATTACCGTCACTGCCGGATACTATCAAGCGGCTATGCTGCACGATCATACACACCTCTTTTTGTCAGATTTATGTGTATTTCCACGCCGGAAGAATCCGCCACTACGAGCAAAAGCTCCCGAAGGAGCTCTGCCCTTTTTCAGTGTGCGTTCTTGATGCACCACTCGATTGCGTGTCCGGCATCCGTGTAGGTCTCATCGGAAATCTTCAGAAGCTCCAGTCGGCACTCAATCGGTGACCAGCCTTCCTCTGGGTCTTCCACAAAGCCGTATACCGCTCCCTCCAGCATGCCGTTCCAGTTCATCTGGGCAACCAGAACCCGGTCACCGAACTGCATGATGCTGTCGTAGCAAGGTCTGAGCCGGTCGTAGAAACTCTCGATGCTGATGTTGTTTTCCGGGAAGTTAATCAAATGCTTTTTCATGGTGAATTCCTCCGTGTTTTCGTTTTTCCCTTGGAGCTTTCCCCTTTCGGTATGTGCATATTACCGTCAGATGCAGCAGATAGCAAGCGGCTAAAGTACACGATCTTCCGTCTGGAATACCGGGCAGAATGTACATCACTCTGCATCCTGCTCCATGAGTTCCACAAGGGTATCGTAGAAGAACTGCGGGGCATATGCCAGCGGTTCCCGTCCGGATTCCTTATCCATCCTGATCTGGTCTTCCACCATATCCTCGGCATCCTCCAGCGTAAAGCCATCCTTATCGCTATCATCCATGTGGTTGTAGATTTCCACGATGACATCCAGCATCCGCTCTTCCATGTGCTTCTCCTCCTGGCGCATCCACGCCGCCACATCTGCCCCTATCTGGGGCGTTGTCGGTTCACTCGGATCGTTTTGCCACCCGTGGCACAAGCCCCTGTGTGGGGCTGTCGGTTTATCTGCTCATCCGTCCCAGCAGGTAGGCTTCTTCCATTGCCTTCTGGATGCCCCAGACCGGAACCTCAATGAAGTCCTCGCTGTCATTGTCGCGGGCTTCGAGGTCTCCCCGGCTGTCTACTGCCGCCATCAGGCGCTTGGCGATCTCCAGCAGGGCTTTTTCTTCTTCCTTGGTGATGTTCTTCTTCATGGTGGTTTCCTCCATTTTTCTTGGTTTTCCCTTTCGGTATGTGCATATTACCGTCTATGTCACACACTATCAAGCGGCTATACTACACAAATATGTTTCCCCGGAACTGTGCGTATTACGGCAGAAGAAAAGGGCCGCCGTTTCCGGCAAGCCCCATGTGTTTCTCTGGCTTAGTAGTCTTCGTCCTCGTAATCTTCCTCTTCGTCCCAGTCATCTTCCTCCTCATCCCAGCTGTCATCCTGGTCTTCTTCCTCATCTTTGAAGTCCCACATATCTTCGGTCGGCTGGTTTCTAAGGTCTGGGTTCTGCTCGACATAGTCGGCAACCGCTCCGCAAAGGATGTCCAGAACCTTTTCGTAGGCTTCCTCGCTGTAGACTGCCCAGGCATCTGCAGTCAGCTTTGCGATTTTATCGTTGCCCTTGGCTCCAAGGAACCGCCCTGCAGGGTTGCAGGTTTCCTTGCCGTAGCCGATGCCCAGCTGGTCGCCGTCGTTGTAAAAGCGGTATCCGATGCGGCTCATTGCCCTTACCAGCTCCCCTGCGAGGCTGTCTGCCTTGCCCGTCTCCGGTACCAGTTCTTTGAAAAGTTTATTGATGCGTTCTTCGTTCTTCGTCATTGTCGTATCCTCCGTTTTTGTTGTTTTCCCCTTTCGGTGACTGTATATTACCGTCACCCCGGAGTACTATCAAGCGGCTAAACTACACGATCATTCAATCCTGTAATTGTCATATTTATGTGCTTTTCATGCCAGCTTTCGGAAGACAGACACGAGCAAAAGGCTGGTCATTTCCAGCCCCTTGCGCCTGTCGGTCTTGCCTTTAGCGGATGATTTCGAGGTAGCTTACGTTGCCCCAGCAGTCCGTTCCCTTGAAGCGGATGCGACTTTCGTTCTCCCTGTCGAGGGTGAATTTCCGAAGGAGCTTCATCTTCTGGATGCGGTTCAGAAGGTCCTTGCCGTTCTTCGCATCCTCAACGGCATCCCTGATCTCGACCACCGCGCTGTCTCTTCCGTACCAGAGGTTGCTGAGTGCCTCCGGGATTCCGTTCGCAAGGTAAAGGTTGATTTTTGTGTAGGTCATGTTTTTGTTCTCCTCTCAAAATGTCATCGTTTCCAGAATCTCATCCGCGCCTGTTTCCCAGTCGTGGCAGCTAAGTTCGATTTTGCTGTACATCTCTGCGCTGTCCGACTCATCGAAAAGCCGGAAGCATTCTCTTGCCAGCTCCTCGCTGGTGTGCTGCTGGATTTCATCCGGCTGTCCATCCAGCCGTGTAAAGGTGATCTCGTAAGTGTAGCGTTCCATGTTCTTTGCCCCTTTCGTTTTGGTAGCTGTATATTACCGTCACTGCCGGATACTATCAAGCGGCTAAAGTACACGATCATCTGCGCCCTGAACTGGTGGATTTATGTGTTTATCCGGGGAGGTTTCCCTCCCCGTTTTTCCTAGCTGAACATCTCTGCCGTGTCATCGTCGATCCAAAGGTGCGTGCCGTCTGCTTCCATGATCGCGTGGTCTTCATGAACCTCGATGATGATCCCTTCTCGGCTTCCGCTTCCATCGAATTCGTCCCAGTGCCATGTTGTCTTTCTCCCTTTTTTCCATGTTCTCCAATCAGTCATTCTGCTGTCCTCCTTTGCTTTTTGTAGCTGTATATTACCGTCACTGCCCTGTGATAGCAAGGCCATAAAACGTCATATTATCAACGATCTTTGCCCCTCATGTTTGGTACATATATAACCCCTGATTGACTTGCTATATATGTGTTTCTGCGGCATTATACACACAACGAAAGCAAAGAAAACCAAACCAAAAACGGAGGACAAAAACCATGAAAAAGACCATTACAGAAGTTGAAACCGCAATCGAAAACCGCATCGCAGAGCTTGAAGAAGAATACGAGCTGGACATTTACGACCGCAACGACATCCGGGAAGAAGAATACCAGAAAGCCGGATGGCGGCACGACCCCTTCCCAGAAGAGCTTGAGGAAGAGGACGAAGAAGAGGAAGAAGATTGGCACTACCACAGCATGGAAGAACGACTGAACGAGGTCGGCATGAGCATGAGGGATTTCTTCTAAGGAATCCCAAAAGGCTCCCCCAGCAGAAGCTGGGGTTCTGCCTCGTATCCCCCGTTTTGGTTTGGTATGATACACAAAACCGCTGCCAGATGTTTGTGTACATTATGGCGGCGGTTCTCCTTGCTATCGTTGCTTTCCAGAGGTAATATACAGTAAACTGGAAGGGGGTTCTCATTCTTTTGAGACCCCCATTTTCCGTCTAATCGGCTTCGCCCTGCATTGCCTGATGCATCACCCTGCGGTTATGCGCTCTGGCTTTCTTTTTCAGGTCCCTTTTCCATCTGCGGATGGTCACCGCCTTGCAGTGGTTTCTCGACCATTCGTATTCATCCAGAATGTATCTGCCGCCGTGTTCCCTCTCGCCATAAGCCGGCATCTTCCTGTGTCCCATAGGCTCCTCCTGTTAAACCAAGCCCTCCCGGTCTTTTCTGGCCGAGAGGGTATTTTTCTGATTGTGGTATCTTATTCCGGCTTCGTTCCGTCATCCATCTGAATGACTGCCATCTGCCCGAACATGCTGACGAATGCCTCCGGCACCCAGAAGCGTTCCCTGAATTTCTGGATGAGGTCCTGGGGCAGCTCTGCGAAATCTTCCTCGCCCAATCCGCAGATGAAGAAGTTTCCCTTGATGGGCTGCTCCAGCTCCGGAATGTATCTGCTGAATGACTTCTCGGTGAACAGCCCGTTGTCATCGGTGACCAGGACGGCGCGTTCTTCCCACGGGTAGGTGGCTGTGATACAGTCGCAGTCGAGGATGCGGTAGAACTCTTTCAGGGAGTTTTCAATGTCCACCACCTGCGGATGCTCCATCGGTTTGATCAGAAGAACTTTCATTCGACCCATCCCCCTTTCACGATTGCCCAGTCTGCAAGATGCATCTTCTGCTGTTCGCCCCATGCAATGTCCTCTAATGCTTCCTCCGTTCCGCATCGGTTGCAGATCTGGATGTCCGCTCTTCGGCTGAGTGCCTGCTGCTGATGGTCGTAGCAGTCAGGCTTTGCTCCGCACCTGGGGCAACGTGGGCCGGTCTGTCGCGTTTTACCAAGGTGGTCGAGCGACACCTTGACCTCGGCATCCGTTGCCACACGGTGGCAACTGTCCGCGCCGTAGGCAACGTTAAGATGGCTTCCGGTGTCCCAGTTCACCAAGATGTTTCCGGCATCATCGACCCCGTTGCAGGTTCCCTGCGTTCCGATGGGCGGTGCCTGCCTATCATCCATCTCATCGAGGACGACCCGGCATCCGACCGGGAACTCTTTTCTCAACTTCTTGACCATTTTCTGATCTGCGAAATTCATGCCTGCACCTCCTCGATCATCCGCTGGGCGGCATCCTTATCCATGCATTCCTTCAGCGCACCTTCGAGGATGTGCATCGGGAAGCGGAATGCCTTATAGCCGTCATGCAGAACTTTGTAGTAATACCGGCTCGGTGCGCGGTGTCCGAAGTCGTTCTCCATGATGTAGACCATTGCGGTCACCATCTCCGGTTCTGCCTCTTCCCGGAGCAGTTCGATGTTCAGGTCTTCCTTGCGGTAGTAGTTCGGGTAGCCCTCATAGAGGTCGAGGTTTCCTTCGTCCATTTCCGAGATTTCCCACACCAGAACCGGCGTGTTCTTCTTCGGGTTCGGTGCGATAGTGGCGCAGCCGCGGAACAAAAGCTCCCAGCCGGCCAGCACCGCCTGCCCTGCAATTTTTGCATCCGGACACCGGTCTGCCATCTGCTCCACCGACAGGTTGCTGCCGTAGGCGATGTAATATTTCTTGTTCTTCATTTGAATCTCTCCCTTCGGTTTTCTCCGCTCTTGTCTGGCGGTATGGTATATATCACTCTTCTGCCCTGATTTATCAAGGCCGATAAGCATCATATACTGCACAATGTTTTTTGCTTTTGATCGTGTACTCTTACATCATCTGCTGCTTCTTCAGATACCGGACAGCTTCCGCCCTTCCGATACTGGCTGCCAGTCCACGCTTCAATGTGTCCAGCGGAAATTCCCAGTCGCTGTATCCGCCGCGCAACAGTTCAAAATACTCGGCATCCGGGCAGCCAAGCCGCCGGTCCTCGTGCATCACATAAGCGATGCATGGCTTTGCCTTTTTCATGCGGTTCCCGTTCAGGTTCCAGACCGGAAGCTGAAACTGCTTCTTGTAGTAGTATCGTGGGCAGCCCTCGTACCGGTCCAGCAGGAGTTCATCGTATTCCGAGAGCTTCCAGACCACCGCTGGTACGCTTTCATTGGCATCCTGCTCGATGGTGGCATAGAAGCCGGTCTTGCTCTTTTTGAACAGGAGCCGGTAGCCCTTGATCTCGGTCGTGCCGACCACCACAGCGTAAGGGCATCTCTTTCCCATCCGCTCCATGTCGAGATTACTTCCGTAGGCAAGGTAATATCTGGATGGGTTTCGGCTGATCAATTCAAACATCCGCCTCACCGTCCTCCCTGCCAGTGAATTCCACGCCCTGGAAATCATCTGTCCCAAGCTCAATCTGGCTGTCCTGCCACCAGTCCTCTGCCACTCGCTGGGCTTCCTCCACGGTCGGCTCTTTCATTTCGGATTCATAAATGGTCACCGTTCTCTGGTAGGTCTCGGTGATGGTCACCTTAAAGGTCCTGCCTCCCGGTGTGTTTTCATTTTTTAACGTGCTTTTCATAAACCTGCACCTCCTTCTACCACCTCAAGGGCGGTTGCCCGCCCAAAAGGTGCCCGTGCATCCAGGCTTATTTGTTCCGCCAGGATGCGTTGCCCTCCATGTTCCGCAGAAGAATCTCCCTTGCCGTTGCGAATTCATCCCCGATGAATCCCAGCCTCAGCATCCAGCACCGCATCGCGTACTTTTCGTTGTCGGTCTGCTGGGGCTTCGGGCTTGCCGTTCTGACCATCTTGGCAAGCTGGCTCATTGCGAGGCAAAGCTGGATGTAGGCTTTCATCTCACCGGCGTGCAGCCCGTTGCGCTTTCCGTCCGCTGGGTCTGCGAATTGGAAAAGGCGGAATTCAATGGTCCCTTTTGTAAAGGTGGCATGGAGGTTCAGCATGTGGTACCGACTTGAATTGTAATGGGCATTCCGGTTTTCCCAGCTGGAACCGTTGCCTTCGTACCAGATGTCTTCCAGCTTGCGCATGGTGGTCGGCTTCTCGCGGTTCAGCCGGTCGAGGAAGCAGTGGTCGACCACTCGGCAATATTGTCCGGTGCGCCCTGCATCGATTCGAATGGCTCTGCCGATCTGCTGTTCGTGCGCCGCCATGATGTTCACAAGGTTGCGGATGGTCTTTGCGGTGTGGTCGCCCTTGCCGATGTGGATGTGGACCCCGCATCCGCGGCTTGGGCTGCTCTTTGCTCCTGCCTTGCGGAGCAGCCGGATAATCTCCTGCAGGGATTCGATGTCGTCGTAGGTGAGGATCGGGGTGACCAGTTCGCATTTTTCTGCGTCCGGTCCGTAGATGCTCACATCACTCTGGAATTTCCAAACCCTGCCCTGTCCGTCCTTGCAAGCCCAGCTGTAATATCCGTACTCGCTGGCGGCGTTCCATGCTCTGGTTCCGAAGTACTCGGCAACCTTTCTTGCCGCTTTTTCTCTGGTGATGTTGTTCATCTCGATCTCAACTCCGATGGTCTGGTTCTTCATGGCTTCAATCTGCTCTCTTGTTTTATCGTTCATGGTATGTTCTCCTTTGTTTTTTCCTTGTTTTCCCTTTCGGTATGTGCATATTACCGTCAGGTGCGGATAATAGCAAGGATATAAAAGAACATATATTCGACAAATATGAGGCAGAATGATCGTGTACATTTCTGCGGTTTATACGCTTGATAATGTACATTTTCAGAGTTAATATCGGTACAATGGAAGAGGGTCTCGCATATTTTTCGGCCCCCATTGGGGGATTGGGAGCTTACGCTCCCGCCTCCAGCATCTGCGCCGTATCTGCCCCACAGTCGGGCTGTGTCGGCTGGGCTGCATCCTGTGCGGCCGTTTCCCAAGTGGCAGGATCGCCGTTCTGTGCCGCCTGTTTCGCGGCTTTCAGGGCATCCCGCTTTGCCTTTTCCCTTGCAAGGAACTTCTGCGCTTCCTCATCCGTTCGGAAAGCCGCATGGCCGGAAAGATTCTCCATGAGGATCTTTCGTGTTTCTTTGAAATCCGGACCATTCATGCCCAGCCGCAGAAGCCATGTGCGGAGTGCGTATTTCTCATTCTCATCGTTGACATCCTTTGCCTGGATGCGTTTCTGGCTGATTGCCTGCTGGTTCATCAGGATGGCAAGGTGGCCGAAAGCCGTCAGGTGAGCATAGTCGGAAGCCGTCGGGAATCCTGTGAAGGAAACCTTTTCTTCTGTGATCACCAGACCTTCCATCGCAGTTCCGCACTGTGCTTCGTAACTTTTAAGCGCCTCGATGAAGTTTGCCACCGTGTAGGTGCAACTGTCATCCCGTAGTGTTTCGACCAGGTCAGTTTCCACATGAAAGTGCCCGCCCGTTGCCTTGCTGATGAGTCGGCCCCGGCTGTAGATGAGGTTGACCAGATTGCGAAGGCTCACACCATTATGCTGGCTGGTTGGGAAGGCAAGTTCCAGATCCAATGGTACCTCTTCTGGCTGGTCTTCTGCTTCCGGCTGCTCTTCGCTTTCCGATTCCTCTGCATCCGGCTCATCCTCTTCCGTATCATCCGGCTCTGCTTCGGCCACAGGCTCCTCTGCCAAGTTTTCAGTCGGCTCTGTGTTTTCCGGCTGGTCATCCGTGCTCTCAATGCTCTCGCAGCCGCGAATCAACCCCTCATTCAACAGGGTCGTCAGCAGCTCGGCATCTGCATTCTCCGATTCGACCAGAAGATTGCCGTCCCGGTCGATGGTGTAGTTGCCGATGTCATAAGCATACAGCGGCGCTCTGGTGTAGTAAGGATGGATGCCCGTCAGCTCCTCCATGCGATTTGCAAGTGTCTTGCGGTCGGCTATGTTCAATTCAAATTTCAACATAATTCATTGCCCCTTTCGTTTTTTGTCTTTGTACGTCCCGATGTTTTTTTCGGTAGCACATATATCACTCTGAACCGGTCAAATAGCAAGGCCATTTCCCGATATTCTTCATGTTCGACCAATTACACAAGGGACTGCAGAATCTGTTGTGTAAATAGGACCAATATGTAAGCCCACCATATTACCGGGTCACTTTCTACCTAGTAATATAGCGGGCCAGTTTATTCTTCCAGACCTGCACACCATGCGATGCCGGCCAGAACAAAAAATGCGTTGGCTAAGCATATGCCGTTGCCCCAGATACGGTACTCTGCCGAATCCGTATACGGGTCAGCCAGCCATTTCCGGATCTGCTTCTCCGTCTTCGGCTTCTTGGCATGGGTCACGATCTTGCGGTGCGTTTCAAACACATCTGCCCAGAATGCCAGCTCTTCTTCGGTCGGGTTTTCCGTTCCGAGATCTCTGCACCACCAGTCCGGGAATCCTTGCAGTCTGGCACACTCGGTCGGTGTCAAACGGCGGACGGTATAGGTCACAGGTGTCGGCTGCGCTTCCGGGTTGTCGATGACCAGACGGTCATTGAAAGCATCCTGCCCATTGAATCCGCTGGGATGCGCCCCAGTTGCCACCGTTCCCATAACACCCTCGTTCAGATGCGGTGCCGGTGCGATGGTGGTCGGGTCTTTGTAATCCCGCGCCATCAGAGTCGGTGCGACTTCTTTTGCCACCTGCATATAGGAGCCGGTGGTCATGGCATACACATCCTCCGGTGCGCAGACTGCATGGCGGTCAGTGGCATCCAGTGTAAAGCAGACATCCTCATTGACGCCATCCCCCTGCGGACCGTTCTCATCCTTGCGGCCGATCATGTTGCCCTGCAGGACGAAGGTCTGCTGCTTCATCCCCGGCTCTGCTGCAAGTGCCGCTGACTTCTCTCCCAGATCCCGGACTTCATCCCTCTGGTTCTGGGTAAAGGCGATCGGCTCTACCACGCAGATACCGCCCTGATTGCAGGTCGGATCTCCACCACTGCGGTCTAGTGTCCGGGAGGTCTCCGCTTCATAGAAGCCGCTATGCGGATTATCGGACATCATGGAGTGGCTGGCTTTAGAGCAGACACCGTAGCATTTTGGAACGAACAGTGTCTGGTCGTTGTTGCAGCCGAGGGTAGCTGACTTTTCTTCCTGCCAGATAGCGCCCTTGCCACCGCCTTCACACCCGGAACGGATCTTCAATGTGACCGCCGGAGAGTTTTCAACTTCTTTCACCGGGCTTTCCACTGAATTTTCAACAGTGTCCATGACCATCGGGACATTACCGCCACCCGTACCGCACCGACTTGTCAGTGTCTGCACCTTACCATCCTCGGAAATCTTCACCCGGCTGTCAGCAGGATGATTTTCCAGTGCGATGGCAGCAGGCACAACACCAGCCCGGAGGGTCGGTGACCGTTCCTCTTCGTATCCAATGCTTCTGGCATTTGCGGAATGCTCGGTACAGAAACCAGCGGCTTCCATAACACACGGCGGATGATGTGCCTCCGCACGGAGGGTGGCTGTCACCTCTTCCGTCACATCCATCCTCTCTCCGCCCTGATCGTTCAGACAGAGCCGTCCTCCTGCTCCACTGCAGCCTGTCTCTCCAGCGCCGCTTTCAGCAACGGCGGCAGCTCTTTGCCACGCACGGAAGCCCTCCGCAGAATACCGAGACATGCCTTCGGACTCAAATAATACCTTTGGGGCACTCTGGTCTGCAAAATCTGCGACAAGGTAGATACGTTTTCTTCTTTGGGGAACGCCCCACCATTGTGCATCAAAAACTCGATACGCGACGCTCCATCCGTCTCCCACGTAGTAGTCAGCGTCAGGCCATCCTTTCTTCTCAGGCGCAGGCACCGAGGCGGACGGGTCTTTAACACTGATGACGGCTTCGAGGACTGCTTTGAAGTCCTGTCCTTTGTTTGAGGAGAAGGCCCCTGGCACATTCTCCCACACGATAAATCTTGGTTTTTCTCCATTGGTCTTACACCTCATTTCCTTCACGATTCGGATTGCTTCGTAAAACAGGCTGGACCGTGAACCATCCAGACCGTCCCGCTTACCCGCGATGGACATATCCTGACAGGGACTGCCAAAGGTGATGATGTCTACAGGAGGCAGGTCTGCACCGCTGATAGCAGACACATCTCCGTAATGCTTCACCTGCGGCAGACGCTTGGTCGTGACCCGGATGGCAAACGGCTCGATCTCACTGCTCCACACCGGAGTGATCTGCCCGGTCAAAAGTCCGCCCAATGGAAAACCCCCGGAGCCATCAAAGAGGCTGCCGAGGGTCAGCTGTTTATTCTCCATCAGTGGCCTCCCTTTCCGGCTCGAAGGTCGCCACTTCCTCGAACTTCAGCTTCTGACTGTCACGGATGACATACACATCATCGTAGTGACCCTCGCTGTGTTCGATATAACGCTTCACGATCACATCCACGAACTTCGGGTCCAGCTCGATGCCTCGGCACACACGGTCGGTTTCTTCGCAGGCGATCAGGGTAGAACCGCTGCCAAGGAACGGATCGAGCACGATGCCGTTGGTCATGGTGGAATTTCGGATCGGATAGCTCATCAGGCCGATGGGCTTCATGGTCGGATGGTCCTTGTTGGACTTCGGCCGGTCATACTCCCAGATGGTCGTCTGCTTGCGGTCGGAATACCACTGGTGCTTCCCCTTCTGCTTCCAGCCGTAGAGACACGGCTC
>OGRU01002521.1_pt1 | contig 11822 bp, 11 predicted proteins | sample 1553541 | NCBI WGS metagenome assembly OGRU01 (sample SAMEA2580068, study PRJEB22360) | human gut metagenome | biome: human gut; feature: human-associated habitat; material: faeces | place: Denmark | collected 2008/2010
AAAGGTCGGTCATGAGCTTAACCGTTTCAGTCATTTTTTCACCTCGCCGCCGGAAGATATGCAAGACAATACTTTTTTGAGTCTATGTTTAAGCGCAAAGTGTTTACCTAAAGTCGCCTTAACGGCATGCTTATACCCTTTACTATTAAAAAGTGCAAAGAAAGATTCTCTGCTTTTCGACGGTAGGCTTGGATGCTCAAATGGCGGTTGAGTAATGCTTTCGGGCTGTACAATCATCACTTTGATTTTGTCGCTCACGGAGTTAAACATATCAGCTCCTGCCGGTGTATTGACAAGCACAGTAGATACGCCGTTTTTAATATCCCAGTCAGGGACCAGTGCTGCTGCGTTTCTGCAATCGCCGATAGTTATGTCAGAAACTCTGTTAAACGATGTGTATTTACAATTATAACAACACTCGCGCTTTGTAACGTTCATATAAAATAACTGTCTGTACGCTTTGATCCACGGATCATCGTAAGCTTCTGTTCCATCATCAAATATGACGAGGTCATTTTTTACGCCAAAATCAAATCCGTATTTCGACGGTCTGTGCTGGTAATCGGTGATCTTTTTGTGATACTTGCGTTCTATCATCGACAAATGCTCTTTAAATACAAGCGGGCTCGGGGTACCAAAGCAAGCGATGTCGCATGTTATAAGGTCGCCTGTACACCTTGCAGCCAAAAGGTATTTTTTTAAAGCAGCGACCTGACAGGGTGTTCCGGTAAAAAGGACCTTAAGTCCACTTTTCAGATCATCACCGACCGATGCAAATACAGAACTTATGTCGCTCCAGACATATTTTGATCCTCTCATCCTGTTCCTGCCGGCGGTATCGACAGCTCTTATATGCCTTACCTTCATATCGTCGTCATAAGCGGCACCCCAAACAACTCCGCGCTCACCGATAACATAGTCCGAAAGAGCGGTAAATATTGCTCCTGATGTGCTTGACATTAATTCACTATCTGACACATTTAAAGCGACATAGCACTCAGGGTATTTGTTTTCCGCACTGTTCGTGCTTTGTTCGGCAGCGGCACAAAATTTGTCACATTTGCCGCATGAAATGCATTTATCCTTGTTTGTCACCGGACAGATAAAGCCGTATTCATCTGTAAAGAGTGAAATTGCCGAGGTCGGACAAACAGCTGCACACACACCGCATCCGCAGCAGTTGCGAGATATATTATCCATTATTCTTACTCCTACCAAACACGCCAAAGACGCGTTTTATCAGCGCTTTGAATTCGGCTCTGTCAAATGCAAAGGCGGTAACTGTTGTTACTGCCACAGCATATACCGCAAAGCAGAGCGCAAACACTATCCATGCAAAATAATTTGAAGGTGTATATTTTATAAACAGCCGCGGCAGATATATAATGACTATATCGACAAAAACCATTATCATCCTGCGCGCAGTGCGAGGTATAGAATTTCCGGTTATATGCCGCGGAACATATATGAGCAGATCTATCGTTCTGTAAACATTGGAACAGATAGAAGCAATGATTATACCGTTTATTCCAAGAAAAGGAGCCAGCAGACATCCGCCGCATATGATTACAGCCGCCTGTATAGTTGAACGCCACCTTTGTTCCTTGTACATCCCGGCTGATATCATGAGCATGCTTTGGGGCATTTTTATGCTGTAGCATATACCGTTTGCAACGATAAGAAAAGCAAGAGACGGTATAAAATAATGGGCAGCATCATCGAAATTCTTAGTATAAATAGATATAAACGGCAGCAGCAGTACCATGGTCAGACCATAGACGACCGACAAAATATAATAATACGCCACCTCGAACTGTGATGTCGTTTTTTTGAGATTTTCGGTTTCATTTTTAGCTATCAGCTCACCAAATCCGGCAGGAAGACCGGATACAAAAATGCTCAACACTCCGTTTATACCGTTGAGGACCATATTATAGACCGAATAAATGCTGACCGTTACGAGGTCAAGAAAAAATGTAGCTAACACGGTCGGTGCGCCTAACTGTACAGTACCGAGCACCTGCTGATAAATCACGTCATATCTTCTGCCCAACGCTTCAACATTAGGTTCAGCCGTAAAATCAAGGTATGAATAATGCTTTTTTGTATATAAAAACAGCACAATGATTTTAATCACAATCGGAAGAAGCGCCAGAATATAAAGGATGATAACATCTAAATTAAGCGTGCAGCACACGATTATAATGATCGCCTTGACAATTATCTGCACTGTGGAAAGCATTGAAATGACATATGTTCTCTGGTCGGCGGTCAATATGACGCGGAAGCGAGCCAACACAAAAAAATCCACGCATCCGTTTACGCTGAGGAGCAAAACGAGAACAAATACCATCACCGGCGAAAGAAAATCCGTTCTTTTGAACGCAGCGTAAAACACGGCAAGAACGAGGGCAGCGCTCGAAAAGATGTAGCCTGCCTTTATGTAATAATTCTTCGCAGCAGAAACAATTGAGTTTATACCTTTGTGGTCATTATTCGCAAGAGGCTTATAAAGTGAATAGACCGCAGCGCCGCTCAGTCCTGCTTCAACAAGCGAAATATAGGAAATAAACTGATTTATCGATGAAACAAGACCGTTTATCTCGGAACCGTATGTTTTTATCATAAGACTGGGCGTTATAAAGCCGAGAACCATAGCGACGATCTGATAAATAGCCGTAGTTGAAGAATTTAAAGCAAATTTTTGGGTCCTGTTCATTTATCCAATACTCCCGAAATAAAGCGGAGTGACGCCCTTCGCATCTCATTTAATTTTTCAAGTATATATCCGTAATCCATGTTTTCTGCCTTTGGCGCAGCACCGTTTGATACGACGCGATCCTGAAGTTTAAATATCTCAGCCATATTAAGCAGTCTGGAATTGGTATCGGTAGAATACTCCATATAAAAGTTTTTGGAAAATGCAAGAGAGATTGCCAACCCGTGAAACGAATTTGTAAACACACAGGCAGCATTATCAACAAGCCCCAGAAATTCCTGCGGACCGACACCGTATTCAACGGTGTACCTGTTCTGAAACTTTTCCTTCACCCTACCGCCAACCTTTACAAGACGCAGCCCGTTTTCAGCGGCATATTTTGTGGCGGACTCAAGCAGCGTTACGGACGGCTTTATATTGTAAAATAAACAATAGTCACCCTTCCTTTTATAAGGCTTGGCTACAGAACGCAGCTGCGACGGCTCTATAAGCAACGTCGGGTCAAGCACAAGCTCGGCAGAGCGGCCGGTCAGCTCGTTTACTATCTCCTGCCCTCTTTCTTCCCTGACGCTGATATGCGAAAACCTGTTTAAAAGGTTGGCTATTTTCCCCTTTTCATCCTCCGCAACATCGTTTTTGCCGAAGCTTGCAGCGTAAGACACTTTTTTTGTATCATCGTCACAAAAATCAAGGTAAAAATTGAAATCATGCCCTGTAACGTCATAATTCCACACCTGATCGCTGCCGACAAATATTCTGTCATAACCAAGCGACAGATTTCTGATGTCGTCGGTCGACCTCGTCGGGACTGCCGGATTTTTGGTCATCATTGACTCAAAGCGTTTGAAATTGGCGGATGATCCCGGAACGATCATGTGAATGGCGGCAGCTTTAAGAGCGCTCTTAAGCGCCGATAAGCACCCCGGCTGCGGTTTTTCCAGTCTGTAATGAAGGTTCGGCGGATCATAGTTCAAAACATCTACATCGTTTCCCATATCTGTCAGGACCTTATAAAGCGAATACATCTGCAAAGACGCACCGATGCTGGTCGAATTTGGAAATGTCATAGTTGCAATTTTCATTTATCTTCTTCCTTTTCAATACACTTACGCATTTTGATCACTTTAGCAGGCACTCCCGCACATATGGCAAATTGCGGTATGTCTTTTGTGACTACAGCACCTGCCGCTATGATAGCGCCGTCGCCTATTTTGACCCCGTCAAGTATTATAGCATTTGTACATATCCAAACATCATTTCCGATAACAACACCCTTTGAAGGCTTAAGTCCCTGCCTGTTCATGGGAACATCGGTCCTGTCAAATACATGGTTAGGCGGGGCTATTATACAGCCCGGTGGCATCATCACATTATCACCGATAACACATTTGCCTGATATTCTTGAATTTATACCTATCCCCGAATCGTTTCCAAGCGAAATATCTGAAGCAAATACCGCCCCTTTTTCTATGTTGATATTTTTGCCGCATCTATTGAATATCAGTCTGCCGGACAGACTTCTGATGGCTTTACCAATGCCGAAAAAATGTCTCGACTCCGGCATATGCTTGCCGACGGCGTATATCACCCTACCAAAAGCCCTTTTAACGCGTTTGATGTTCATAACGGCTTTGCTCATCCTTTCCTACCCCAAGCGCCAATATTGTTAAAAACAGCGGGAATATATAAGAGATCGCACCGGCGGCAGGGATAGTCGCCGACATAAAAAGTGTTGCTATAAATGGCACCCAGCCCTTTATGCCGACGCGGTTTTTACCCTTTATAAGCCGGATGTATCTCAGCTCAAGTGCTGCCAGTATCAAAACTCCGAAAATTCCAATACCAAACAGGTACAAAAGCGGAGCGCAATGTGTATGGCAGACGTAAAGCCCAATGCCGAAAAGCAGTGTAGATAACGTTTCATTCCAAGGAATGGCGTACTTTATGATAAGATCGATGCGTCCGTTACCGGTCGAGACATCACCCTCGGAAAAGCGGTCCAGAATTGCCGAATATACATCCGGAAAAAGCACCACCGACAAAACAACGACAGCAGCGGCAGCCGCAATGAAAATAATTTTATTTTTCAGCGAACGCTGTGACATAATGTATATCAGTACCCAGAAAGCAAGAGCTATAACATACGACCTTGATAATCCCAGCAGCGGTATTACGGCGGTGAGCACTATCAGTATTATAAGTGAAGTACGCTTTAATGCCGTGTCCATTTTCTTTACGATAAGGCTTGAAGACGCGACCGCCGCTATTGCGTCCATGCCGAGAAAATTCGGGTCAATAGACACGACCATTGTGGAAACGGTCTTATCGTCAAGCATGCCTCTTGCACCGAAGCGCGAGGAGCTGCTGAGCAGTTCTGAAACTGAATAGTAATTGAGAGTGGTCACAAGCATTATAAACACAGTGGAAAACACGCCGAGAGTGTAGAAAACAACTATTTTTTCGATACTGCTTTTTTCGGCTGACAGTTTCATGTAGAAAAACAGCAGCAAAAAATTCAACGCACCGACCATATAATAGACATCAGTAAATCCATATTTCAGGTTCTGTATGACAATCATCACGGTCAGCGCAAGCGTCATAATAATGATAGGCAGGTCAAACCTGAACTTATTTTTAATAACTTCAAATCCGAAACGGATAAACAAAACAAGCGTAATGTAGTTGCCCGGCAGACCGATATAAAGCGGAAACAGGAAGGCATAAAACACGCAGAGATTGCTTACGTTAAAGGTAAGCGTTGGCACAGCGCATATCAGAAGAAGCAAATATTTATTTATAGCATGACCGAAGCTGTCACGCATCATAAGCAAAAAAAACACAACAGCGCAAAAAAAGACAAGGGCAAGTATTCCTGCTTGTCCGTTTTTAGGCTCTGATCGTGCATCTGTTTTTAAAAGCCTTTGACCTGTCATATCCACACTCCAAAATCTAATTATCCTACCAAATCTGCAAATTGCTCCAGAGCAATTTTGTTTGACGCTTTGTACTCAAATTCAGGATAGTCTCCGTTTTTAAGTTTGTCAAGAGCCGTTTTTATCATGCGCTCTATGTCATCGGTACTCTGGGAGCAGACAATACCAATGCTTCTGCTTTCGACCATTTCAACGGCAGAAAGAGTATCTGTAGTAAGTACCGGTACACCAAGGCACGCAGCCTCGTCAAATACCATAGGCGCCGCCTCATGAAACGACGGAACAAGAAGGAAGGACGCGTTTTTTATGTATTTGTAAGGATCCGGATCAGCACCCTCAAGTATTATCCTGCTTTGCATACCGCAGACGGTTATTTCGTTTTCCAACGCATCGTGCTCAGGACCGGCACCTACAATATGCCATTCGATATCGTATCCGCTGTTTACGAGGTCAGCTATCACCTTCACGCATCTTACAAGTCCCTTCTCAGGGCTTAAACGCGCTACAGAAACGATAGCCGTTCTGTTATATTCAACCTCGTTTTCGGCTGCAAGACGCCTTATAGAGTCAAAATCATGACAGTTATAAAGTGTAACTATTTTATCCTTTATATCCGGAATACACTGTGCCACAGTCCTTCCCACGCTTTCGGAAACGCAGGCGACCTTATCGAATTTCGATATCAGCTTCCTGTTGTACTCAGAATTTCCGCCATATGCTGAATAATCACAATGTATCACTATCGCCTTTTCGGCGGCGTCTACCCTGTCGAGCACTGTCTCGCCCGTAATGCCGCAAAGCATATTGTCAGGCATCGGATGCCCGAAGGCAATGGCGCAATCATATTTTCCGGGTACATTTTTGCAGCGCTTTACGGTATATCTGACAGCAGCACTTTTACCGAACAGCTTTGTCCAGAGCGACAGCACCTTTCTGAGGATGCTGAACTTTTTGGGGCACTCTTTAAGATCGGCTGCCGAGCGCACGGTCATAAGCATGTAGTCATCCGGCTTCAGTACCTTTACAGACTTCGGAAGGTCTTTTATATAGTCGCCGCGAGGGTCGAGCGGCAGCACCGATATATCGTAAGCATCTGCCGCAGCCTTCACAAGCTCAATAAGAGCCTTTGAAACACCGCCTATATTAAGCTGATTTATAACTATCAGAACTTTTTTCATATGTGCTTTATAAACTCCGAAATATTTTTGTCCCAATCAAGGGTGTTATTGTAATACTCTTTAATGTCGGCGCTCATTTTTTCAGCCGCCGCCTTGTCAACCGACAAAAGCCTTTGCTGCCACTGCTCTTTTGTACTGCATATAAATCCGGTCCTGCCGTCAACTACAAACTGTGTCAGCCCCGGAACATTTGACACTATGACCGGTTTTTCATAAATATACGAAAGCGGTATAACTCCGCTCTGCGTAGCCTCGATATACGGCAGCACGACCGCTGTCGAGCGGCTCAAAAGCCACTTCATCTCGCCGTCCGTGATATATCTTTTTATAACGGTAAGATTTTTACATTCAGCTATAAGCTGTTTTTCTTTGTCTGTAAATTCGCCGTTTCCGGCGATAACGAGCGGCAGCGCTTTGTCGGCGATATCTTTATACGCCTCAAGCAAATTGCCGATACCTTTATATTTATCTATTCTGCCGAAGAAAAGGAAAAAGCCGTTTTGAATATTCTCCGCTTCACTTAAAGCGCATTTTGCATCATGCGGCAAATGTGCCCCGAGCGGCATAAGTATTGTGCGGTCAGCATACCCCGGGTTAGCGCCGATAAAGGTCTTAAGGCTTTCCTTTGACAGCAGAACGAACGAGGTCACTTTTTTGCAGAACCGTTTGTTTACAGCCGCCGTATATGCTCTTACGAGACGCTCTCTTATGTGCAGCTTATTTGTGGGGTGATAAGTTCCGGCATCGTGCAAAGTCATAAATTGTTTTATATCTTTTTTCAGGTAAAGACCGACATTTTGCGAAACAGGGCTGTTATCCATATAAAAGACTGCATCAGGTGAAAGATGCATTATTTCATTTGCGGTCACACGGTACGGTCTTTTATCAAAAACAGCCTTGACCTTATCATATTTGCAAAGGTCGTCATCTGCAATGACTGAAAGGTCGCTGCCCTTTACATCAGACGGCAAAAATACCTTCGTGTCGATTCCGTTCTTTTTTAGCGTTTCATATATCTGCAAGGTAAATTGTATAATGCCGCCCTGAGTGTTGGCGGTAAACAATGCAACTTTTTTCATAAATACATTCCCTTACATTAAAGCTTTTTCATATTCCGCGTCAAGCGCCGCCTTATATACCGAAATAAGGAGCAGCTCTTCAGCCTTTTTCAGCGTGTTTTCACTCAAAGTCTGACGAAGTCCGGCGTCCTTTATTATTTCAATACATTTTTCAGACAAAACCGCATTATCACTGCTTAAGAAGCCCGTTTTGCCGTCGTTCACAAGCTCGCACAGCCCGTCCGTCGGTGTGCTGACTATCGGTACACCGAGCGCCATTGCCTCCAAAGCGCACATGGGAGTCCCCTCCCACTTTGAGGTCATGATCATGAGCTTTGACGAATAAAGCAGCTTATAAGGATTGCTCATAAAGCCTAAAAATTTTACGTTGTCGATAATTTTCAACTGCTCTGCAAAGCTTTTGGTCTGCTCAGCCATGTCGCCGGTTCCGGCAACTGCTATCTTAACATCCGGCATAGCTTTTATTATATCGGCAAACACATTCATAAGACGTATAGGATCCTTTTGTTCAGTCAACCTGCCAACATAGGCTATGTCAAAATCGTATTCGCTGCTGTCGGTCTCCATCTTCTTTATAAGCGCCGCTTTGTCAATAACATTATAAAGCACGCTGCTTTTATCCTTGAATCTGTCGTGGAACTTATATCCCTCATACGATGAGTTTGACACCCAGAAAATATGCTTGGCCTTTTTGGCTGCATGGTAAAAAAACAGGGATTTAAGCGACAGCCCACGGGAGTCAAAATTATTATTATGAATATGCGATATAAACGGTATCTTACCGCAGGCAAGAGAAACAAAATAGCTTGCCTTCATATCATGCGCGTGGATGATATCGGGCTTGGTTTCGGAGATAACGCGTTTCAACTCTTTGACGCTGAATTCACGAAGCGGCAAAAAATCTATATTATTTTCCTCCAAAGCATCCCTGATTCTGCCGTCCGGTGAGCAATAATACATTTTATAATCACTGCCGGAAAACATCTTGATTATCTGACACACTACATTTTCCGCACCCGAAAAGCTGTTGCTCGGCAAAACATGTAATACCGTTCTCATTTTTCTTCCTCATTACAACATATATTTTTATATATTTCGGTCAGCTCGGCGACGGCATTATCGAATCCGAAACTCAGAACCTTTTCCTTGTTATATTCTCCAAGCTCTGCCCAGCTGTCTTTTTTTGATAGCATTATTTCAATCTTATCCGACAGATCGCGGTCATTTGACGGATCAAACAGCAGTCCGCCATTTTCGTCGATAAGATCGTTACATCCTCTGATATTACTTACAAGACACGGCAGTCCCGAAGCCATAGCCTCCATCACAGCACTCGGAAGCCCCTCACGCTTTGACGGGAACACAAAAAGGTCAGCTGCCTTGTAGTGATCAGGCATGTTGTCAATAAAACCTAAAAAATGGACTCTTTGCTCCAGATTAAGCTCTTTAGCGAGCAATTCAAGGGATGCTTTGATATCACCTTTTCCGGCAACAGCATAATGAAGATCGGTATTATCACATTTTGAAATGGCGCGTATTACCTCGGCGTGATTTTTGTTTTCGTTGAGCTCCCCCACAGATAAAAGCAGTATATCGTCTGCCTTAAGCCCCAGAGAATTTCTTATCTCAGACCTTTTATTTTCACCGCTGTTTAAAAAGCGTTTGCAGTCTACCCCGACGCCGTGAACATAATAAATCTTTCCGCCCTTTTTAAGGTGGAAATTCTGCGCCCGTTTGTAATCTTCTTTGTTTATGGTAATGAGGATATCGGTGTACCTTGCAAGGTACTTTTCAACAGGATAATAGATCAGCCAGTTCTTTTTAGGCGATCCTGTCCAGAAATGGAAACCGTGAGCCTGATATATTACAGTCTTTATACCGTATTTTTTACCGCAGAGCCGTCCCAGTACCCCGCCCATCGGCGTGTTGCAGTGAATAGCGTCAAAACGGTATTTTTCTATAAGCTCTGATATCTGTTTTTTGGCAAGCCTGTTGTCTCTAACTTCGGCAGGGCTTCTGTTTATGTCGATATGATGATGATATATACCAAGCTCTTTACATTCGGCATCCTTTACCGACAGGTCTATCCCGGTCTCATTCGACGCAATATGATATTCGATACCGAGCTCACGTGCCGCGGCAATGCTTGACTTGGCAAACGAACCGAAACGGCTTCTTGCAAACGTGGTTATATATAACAGCTTCAATGCCATTCCTCACAATCAGTGTATTATTCTTTTCACTGCATCAAGCAGATGCAGCCGTCTTAACATATATACGATACGTTTCTTTAAAGACGGTGCGGCATATCTTTTGACCAAAGCTTTAAGATCGTATCTGTCAATATTCTCATAAAACGCGTCTCTTGTCGGGTGCTTCGGCGCATTGTGAAGCATCGCTTTTGTAAGAGACCCGTTTTCAAGCTGTTTTTGCCGTGATTTTTCAGAAACATCACACAAAAGCTTCAAGGCTTTGTCCCGATGAACATAAACGCATGAAGTACCCTTGTCATCAAAAAACTCCGGACAATAATTTTCCACGCCCCACGCGTCGGCTATCGTGATATCGCTGACCCTGTCGATCCTTTTGAAAGCGCAGGCATAACAGCTGCTTCGCAGTGAAGCGTTACGGACAAAAGCCGCACCGTACGGATCGCTTTCAAAAGGTTTTCGATACTCGCTTCCGTCAGAAAAGGTACAGCGACATGAAAAATCACGCCAGCCACGCGTTTTATCCCTGAAAGAAAATCGGGCGGCACGCGAGGAATATTTATCTTCAAGATAATTTATGTATTTTGAAAACAGCTTTTGTGACGGAACGCCGTGGCATAGAAAGTCAACGGTATAAAGATCATCATAAGGCCTGCCCAAAAACGAAAGGAGACCTTCGACTTCGCATGGCGTACCCGAAAACAGCACGGGATGATCGCCGGTCTCAAGATCATTTTTAATATCCTTATATATGCTGCCGATATAGCTTTCAACGTATTTGCTGCCGCGCAGCAGCGAAAGACCTTCGATATCCTTTACAGCAATGTGATACACCGTTTTCCTGTCCAGATCCAACGCCGCACCCCAGACGGTACCGCCGCGGTTTATTATTTCCTCGGCAAGCAGTGAAAAGGCCCCGCCGGATGAACTGCTGTTTCTTACATCCTCATCTTTATTGCAGAGAAGAAAGACCGACGTCACAGCGTCCTCGCAGCGTTTCCTTTCGCGGCTTTTGATAACGGGACAAACAGCAGTGCATCTTCCGCAGCTTTTGCACCGGCTATCATCAATATCCGGAACATAAAAGCCTTCGGCTGTTTGTTTTACAGAAATGCAGCTCACGGGACATGCGTTAAAGCAAGCCAGACAGCCGCAGCATTGGTCATTCGGCAGCAGTTTCATATGTCACCGTCTCGCTGTGCTCCAGCATACCGCGCAGAAAATCAAATGAATTTGTTTTAAAAAGGTTGAAATTCTCAGATGCGGCAGCATCACCGCTGCACATTTCCAGCTTTTCTTCAAAAAGCGATATATCATCTACGAACCGTTCTTTAAGAGAGCACATATCGAGCAGGTCGGTCAGCCTTGAATTTATCGACTGCTTATCATTTTTACTGCCCTTCGGGAAGCTGAAAAAGTTTCTTCAGAGATTGACTGAAAAGGCTGTTCCGTGGAACGAATCGGTAAATATGTACCGGGCATTCAGTATAAGCCAAACCCATTCGCGGCAGCCCACATCATACAGTTTTATATCGTTGTACTGCTCATCCTCGGCTTTATATCCTGTCTGCAGATGAGGTATCGTAACGACCGGCAGCTTCCCTTTAAAGTGCGAATAAACGGCACTTTTAGCATTTTTGTTTTCACCAAGGAAAAATGAAAAAACAAAATCGTCAGGCACTCCGTCAGGTCTGACCGCAAAC